>JACCDU011036760.1_pt1 | contig 27612 bp, 30 predicted proteins | sample 7446081 | NCBI WGS metagenome assembly JACCDU01 (sample SAMN15323447, study PRJNA562643) | freshwater metagenome | isolation source: river surface water | place: USA:Blue River Watershed | collected 2017-08-17
CAGTAAAACCTATCAGGGTCAACGCTAGCACCAATAGTCCGGTGCTCGTGTGAGACATGTGTTTTCTCCTTTGTTCGTCTAGTATATCTGACAATACCCCCTTCTGTCAAATAAAAAATTTCATTTAACGATAATGACTTACGGCGCTGGGCGCCCCGTCTGCTAAACGATTGATAGTAAACGCTTGCCTCACGCATTGCAAGCCGGTCTAGCATTTGGCGAGGGGTCACACGCACCCGAAGGCGTGATATTCCAATCTATCTAGATCGTATAGCTCCCGGCACTTTCGCAGCCGGGCAACGGTTGGTTATTTAGACGTCTCCCATTTTGCTGGCCAGCTAGGAGAGAATCATTCGCCAACGCCCTAGTCTGTTTCAACGTCAAAGGGCCGTTTTCTATTTGGTGTTCCCAGAGGGACTCGAACCCCCAACCCCCGGATTATGAGTCCGGCGCTCTAACCAATTGAGCTATAAGAACTTGGTGCCGTTGATGGGATTCGAACCCATACTGTAGAGATTTTAAGTCTCCTGCCTCCTGCCTTTGGGCTACAACGGCGGTTTGTCTAATTTTGAGTAGCTACCCTCAAGTATTATAGGCTCAAGCGCAGGCATGAGTCCGTGTTGTATGGCGTAACCGTATTTACCCGCGCAACTTTTACCGCAGAAAGGACCTGCAACTTTCTTTTTGTTGTTACTAATAGCTCGACTAAGTTTCTGCCCTTCTAAAGTAAATTCCTTAGCACACATAGGACATATAAAACTGAGCGTATTCAATCTCCTAACATCTAACAAACTGTGCTCTGCTCTATCTAAAACTTGAAGATTAAGCAGGGAATTATTAGTAAAGTCTCTATCTATGTGGTCAACAGTTTCTTCTGTCGTTAATTTACGTCCTAAGTGCTGCTCCATTAAGAATTTAGGATACGATACTGTAATTCTGGTCTTATCCGTTTTATGGATAAGAATTACGTGTTGTCTTCCATCTTTTCTAGTATAGGGGCCATATACTTCATACTCTTTGTACATATTTACCTTTTCGCCACGCGCCCGAAATTATTATTCTACCGGTTGCCCGCAGTCACAATCTGATACATATTCAGACCATACACTATCGTAAGCAATATCGCGTTGGGCTTCCCAGTATCCCAGACGGTTAGGGCTGGAAGCCATCCAAATCATAACAGTAACGCTCAGACACAGGACAGTGATAGACCAGTTTTTGATTGCGTTGCTCATCTTGATTCCCTTGTTTTCCATTTTCTTAAACTATTTATAAGCGATTCTCAGGCATCAAGCAAGAAGAAAGTTTCTTTATTTGCCAGCATGTTAGCAGACTAGGCGCCGCGGTCACTAAGTGATTGATTTCAAACTGATTTTACACCAAGTTTCCACCTATTTTGCACCGGCGCAGGCGTAAGCCTGCGCTAAGGCAGGCTCACCATAAAGTAGTGAGTGCCGGCCAAAATCTCACTGGCCCATGACTTCACCATTTCCGAAAAGGAACTGTAATGTGCTTCGGTAAAGCACCTGTCTGCGGTTCTCACTGTATACATCATTTTACAACTCCAGTTTTTCCATAGCTTCGTCAATCGTAGTTACTTCGTCGCCCATCCCGTCAGGGTAAATTACCCACAGAGTAGTTGAAACGCTACCGTCAATCAAGATTTCATTTTCGATTTCGATTTTGCCTACAACCGATTCGTAGAGTGTGGTCTTGAGAGTTTGACCGAAAAGGCTCACGAGTTTTTCTGCGGCGTTCATTTGCATCTCCTGCTTTGATGATTCTTTATCGCATAAGCTGCTCAGCCTTGCAACTGCTAAAAAACAGTGTGTTTTCAGTGATTTACAGGTGGAGGCGCCGGGGTGGTTAACCCCTTGAAATCTCGAACTTATTTAGCAGTGCTCCTGCCTCTGAGAATAGCGCTTCAATCCACTCGCCTTGCACAACTTTATTTTCCGCTATCAGAGTTTTTTCTATCTGTAAAGCCCTTTGTTTATGGAAAGGGCCGATAGCTTTAATAAGGCATAGAGGAAATGGGTTCCCTGTCTGATGCTGCTTCACCCGCTCTGTTGGGTTGATGGCAATCCCTACCTTAACCCACTTATGTAACATGGGGGAGCCAATAACATATACCCAAACAGCATTAGTTTTTACAGCTTTACCATCAAACGTGGTGACTACGGGCGAAGTTGCGGTTTTCATTTCTGTTCCCTCTTTATAACTATGTATAGCCCGATTCATTGCGCTAGGCAATAGTAATAAAAGCGTTAGTTTTCAATAGCTTAGTAGGCTAGGCGCCGCCCCTGCTAAATGCTTGATTTAGCAGGGTTTTATTTAAGCCTCCAACCGTTGATTTACCTTGACAGCGTTCAGGCAGCGGATACCAATTTCTCGCATCTTGCGAATCACGGGGGCTGCGTCGTCAAACATGACAACCGGCTTGCCCTTAAACTGCCGCAGGTTGCGAAGCCGTTGAAGTTTTCGCGCTTTAAGCACGGGATCCTTGATGTGATTCTCAGAACCATCTTCGGGACGGCACAAAACAAGGTGTGCGTCAAGCCCGTGATGGGCGAGAAAATCATAGTCGTCGCGATTCATAGCGCGGGCCGTGCAGATAACGACGTAATTTTCCGAACGGTCAAGCGCCTTGAACGTATCGGCCAGCGGCAGCAGCGTATCGCGGAAGATACTTTCGCGGTTTTTCATTGCAAAATAGCGGGCGAGGTCCAGAGTCCCGTCAGGGTGATTCGGGGTCCGATGTTTGGAGTCGATGATCGTTTCATCCAGATCAAAAACAACGATGCGTTTCATTGGGTCTCTCCCTGTTGATGATTCTTTATACGCCGATTCTTTGGGTCGTGCAATAGCTAAAAAAGTGTGTGATTTCAACGGGTTAGCTGCCGGGGCGCCGCCCCCTCTAACCTATTGATTAGAAAGGGTTTTTTTCTAGCCGCAAAGATTCTCAATCAGTTCCTTGGCTTCGCGCAAGCCCAACCGTGGGGCGAAACAATCACGCATCAACTTGATTGCGTCAATCTTGCGACCTTCGCGGGCGAAGTATTTGATATTGTTCAGATCATTAGCGCTGAACCCGACCGAATACTGGGTGGAGCTCGGGTTCGGAACTTCTTCGCCCGCAATCTGCGCAGCCTCAAGCAGAGTTTTGGCAATGTAAAGATTCCCGTGGCCATCTTCCACGATGAACCCGTTATGGGCGACTTTGATGTTTTCGATGAGCATAGCAATCTCCTTTGCTGATGATTTAATATAACCGATTCGCAAGTGTCAAGCAAGCCTGAAATAACTGTATGATATCAACGAGTTAGCAAACCGGGCGCCTAGACCCGTAACCTATTGATTTTGCACAGAAATTGCACCTAAATCACACATAAAAATACCACAATTTTACCACCGGCGCAGGCGAAGCCTGCGCTTATGATACCACGTATCAAGCGATTCGTCAAGGCCAAAAATGAACTAGTCGAAAAGTAACTAGGCAAGCGGCTCACTTGAGCCGCTTGAGGGTCTTGGCAACCGACCCTTCCTTGATGCCGACCGTGAAGGCCACGCGGACGATTTTTTGATTGACAGCCCAAACCGACTCTGCAACCGATTCGCTGCGCTTGGCAAATTCCCAAGCCGTTTTATCACTTTTCGCTTTGTTACAAGCGCCGCACAGGCATTGCAGGTTTTCCACCGTGGCCTTGCCGCCGTCCGACTCGGGGTGGATGTGGTCGCATTCCAGCGCGAAGGCATAGTTTTCCGAACCGCCGAACCCGCACGCGCGGCAGGTGAACGAGTCGCGGGCCAGAACCTTCGCGCGAACCGTGTCCGAGATCTTTGCCTTTGCCATTGTCCGTCTCCCTTGCTGCGGTGATTCTTTTATATGCTGATTCGCTAGACTTGTCAACGATAACATTTCGTTGCATCTTGTCGATTTCGGTTGACAAGCATGCCGAATCATCGTATAATCGGCGCCAGGAGTGTTGCTGATTCGCAACACTCGGCTGGTTGCTTATGCAACCAGCTTGACTTTATCTGCAAACTCTGCATCGACGTCGAGGATGGACGGGATACCGATTCGCTCGCCGTCCTGCGCGGTGGCAATCAGCTTGCCAGCCAGATCCAGTTCGACCAGTTCCGCAATTTTCTTGCGCGGAACCCACAGCGGGCGAATGCCGACGGTGGCAGCATCAGCCGCACGAACAAAAGCAACGGCGGCTTCAGTCTCACGAACCACGAACCCTTGGACTTTCATCTCGGTATCTCCTCTGTTCCGATGATTCTTTATCGCATGTTCTCGTGTGATTCGCAAGACCTTTGTTTGGTAACATTTTGTGTCAGATTAGCTTTAGCTGTTGACACGGCGGGCGAATCATTGTAGAATCGGCGCCTGATTCGGGCCTGCGCCCGAATCTATTACGCGTGGATCCGCGCAAGGCGTTCCCGTAGCAGCAAATCATTCCACGCATCCCAAAGTTGATTCACGCGCTCATTGCATTGCGTGTATGCAGCCGACAGGCCAGCCAGCAGCAGCGGGCTTGCATTGCGCGCCCGCGCCCGAGTCAGCTTTTCAAACATGCGCTCAGCAGCATCGGCGGCGGCAAGCATAGCGCGATTCGTTTCTTGGGCGTTCATCTGGGATCTCCTTTGCTGATGATCTTTTATAGCGCGATTCGCTTGAATCGTCAAGCACCAAAATATGTAATGATTTCAGTCACTTAACAGGCGGGGCGCCGCCCCCTCTAACCTATTGATTAGAAAGGGTTTTTTGTCACTCCATCGACGCCTCATCAATCTGGCAGGTCAGCTGGAAGTCATTGATTCCAAACGTTTTTTCCAGCAACCGTTGTTGTTCTTCCAAACGAATCGCACAATCTTCGGCGGTCATACCAGTGTCGACGGCATAATACATGTCCGGCGAGTCAATGCCAAACAGCGTGAGGAACAGAAAGAATTTCATTGCACGTCTCCATTGACAAGCCCGGTCACAATTTCGACCGCGGTGATGAATAGCAGGCGGACGGTAAACGCGGCGACAACGGCGAGAAACACATATTCCATTTTTCAACTCCAGGTTATAGGTTTTCGACTTATTACTGATGGCCCTTAGCGGGCCATCATTTCCCGCACCGACAGCGGCTTTTCCTTCTTGCCGGTCCGCAGCTTGACAAGCTGCAAGCCCAGCAGACGCATGGCATCACGCAGATCTTGCGGCATGTCCGCAATCGGCCCGAGCGCGCGGCCCAAGCGCGCCTCGATGATTTCGCGGGCGGTGGCGGTGGCGGTGATGCGCTGCATGGGAACCTCCTTGGCTATCCCGTTTCGATGATTCTTTATCGCACGTCCTGCCGATTCTTGCAAGGACTAATCGTATATCAAGTTTTGTTTCAGGCTGTCGATTTCGCTTGACGCGAATCGCGCCGCATGGTAAAATCGGCGCCTGATTCGGGCTCTCGCCCGAATCGTTCAGTGAACGTATCGCTTGGGCAAGCTCTTGCCCGTCTTAAGGCTTGCAAAGATCTCGGGCTTTACGATGCGAGTCACCTTGCCACGCGTGCCTGCCCAACGCAGCGCGACCGCAAGGGCATCCTTGCCAGTGAATTTGCCCGTGATGCGATACGCGCCATTCAGAAGGTCAGAAGCAATATACATAGCGAATCTCCTAGCAGCACCGCGCCGCCTATGCAATGACATTGCCAGAATAGGCTAGACTTGTCAACGATAACATTATGTTTCAGCGTGCAGTTTGCTGTTGACATGCCAAGGTTATTAGTATAGAATCGGCGCCTGATTCGGGCGCAAGCCCGAATCAGTTAAGCTATTGGTCTGAACTCGCCGCGCATCTTTCCATTCGGCTCATGGCCTAGGAAGTGCAGCGTGAATCGGTCCTGCCCTAGCTTGCGCCACATTCGCACTAAAACATCCGTATAAGCGATTCGTTGGATTGCCATTTAGTTACTACTCCTAGTTGATTATTTCAGGGTCATGCGGATAGGTTCAGCAGGAGGATTGACAAGGTATCCCGATTCGTCAATGCCCCAAGCCGCCCGATCATTCACTGTTACCAAATCAGCACTACCAGAGTCAAGGAAGATCCAGCCCGACGCAAGGGCGATGGTGGCAGCGGCTAGAAAGATTACTACTTTCATTTTTCAACTCCAGATGGTCGGTTTTTAACTTCGGTTTCAGACTAGTGGCGGGGGCTTGGACGCCCCCGCCGTTGGCGGTCAATCGACCGCCGTGGCCCCATACTCCAGCGAGTCCTCGTGGCTCCACCCCATTGCGCGGGCGGCATGATACGCGCCGATCATGGTTTCGTGGCGGGACTCCGACTTGCGCGACTCTTGCACCGAGTCCGCCGCCGCCCGCTTGCCCTCGCGCATGGCGGCATAAATCTTGCGATCCGACTCAATCGCACGCACGCCCGACTCGACGCGAGTCACCTGTCCGCCCTTGGCCGCAAATGCCGCCTTCATCGCTTCCAGATCCATCGCCACTTTCGCCATCGCCGTCACTCCGATTCGCGGGGCAGGCCCAGCGCCGCCCCTATGCCCTGACCATAGCGTGAATCCGCTAGGACTTGCAAGCCTAACATTTTGTTTCAAGACCCCGATTTTGCTTGACAAGGCCGATTCGTGGTTGTATAATCGGCGCCTGATTCGGCGAATCGGTCAGTCGGCGCCTGCCCTATTATAGCATGGCGAATCGGGTCGTGTCAAGGGGAACAAACAGTGAACATCCGAGATAGTGAAAAGGCGGGGAAGATCCCCGCCTGCCGGTGATTCGCGGTAGGAGTCAGATCACCCCCACCTTGGCAAGAAAAGCGTCGTCAATGTCAAGGGTAAAAGGGATGCCGACCCGCTCGCCGTCTTGGGCCGTGACAATCTTGACGCTGGAGTCGTCGCTTTCCTTGGCGGAAAGAATTTTCTTGACGGGAACCCAGAGGGGCTTGACACCGACCACGTTTGCGTCCTTGGCAAACACAAACTGATTCGCAGCTTCGGTCACGCGGGTCACATAGCCTTGGACTTGCATCGGGGTCACTCCTGATTCGCGGGCTTGGCGTCTTGCCTTCCCTATGCCTAGACAATAGCGCGAATTCATAGGGCAATGCAAGCGGAATCTTTCGCTTGTGCGCCTTGCCAGATCGCGCTATAACATATGGGAAGCCAAGGAAAGGGCCCGAATCATGTCCAAGAAATCCGCCATCCCTGCCGCTATCCGCGCCCATGTTATGGCCTCTTTCCCCGCCTGCGTCGCTTGCGGATCGCGGGAAGCGAATCATTGCGGTCATATCATTCCCGAGTCGCAAGGCGGGGCAATGGTCAAGGAAAATTTTGTGCGTCTCTGCGAATCGTGCAACACGACTCAAGGCGCTGTCCATGTCAAGTTCAAAGCGTTTGCTCAGCCGGTATCTTTGGAAGTATCTTATGGCGAGGCTCTGGCGACCATTCAAACGAATCGGGCTTACTGGGCGCGCTACTGCTCGGCAGCTCGCGGGAAAGTCAAGCTGAATCCGTATGACCCCCGCTAACGCGGGGGCAGTTAGGTATCTAAGGATAGGGGGCGGTTATCTGTTGAGTGGGTGGGGCAGATATGCAACACGCCCCGAAAAAGATTCTGCTTAACACCATTATCGCTTGACATAGGGCGGTTCTTAGGACTTAGGTGATTCGCGAATCATGGGCCCCTCCGTCACGAAAATTATCAGATATTTTTCCAAACTTTCCAGCACCAAATAGCCTATTGAACTCCGTTCAAACCACCTTCAAACCACATTCAAACCGATATAGCCTATCTCAATCGTACTAGACTTTGATCCAAATACATTCACTCAAAATCCGTTTAAGAAGTGACACAGGAAATTTTAGGATTTGTCCCAGCACGCAGTGCCACTCCGTGGCATACCCGTACGTATTATGTCATACCTATATGCGTTGTGGCCTCTCTCACTGTTCTCACACCTCTCTCATCATCTCTCACTGTTCTCACTTCTCTCATGTGATCTCACCTGTGTTGCATCACCGGGCGGGTTCGCCTACTCACTGGGTGTCAAGAATTGTTTAAAAAAACGGTTTGACTTCCCTTCGGATTCTTCATATAATAGTCATATGGACAGATTTCAAGCAATCAAAAAAATCATCGACTCCTTACGTGCAATTGATGGTCGTACAAGTCCGTGGGATGCTTCATACACTTTCAACTGCGATCTAGCTGACAATGCTATAGACCGTGAGGTGTATGTTGACGAGATAAACCAGTTCCCTTGTGTGATGTGCGTTGCTAGTGGGGTCACGGTCAAGCACAGTGGCGGCGGACAGCGTTTTAACATTATGCCATTTAGGATTCGGGGTATCACCTGGGACGAGAACGTGGAGGATGCTGGAGAGCTGTTGGCTGACGACATTGAACACGTCATATCTCATGTTAGAGACCGCAATCCGGAGTTCGACGAGATTAGAATAGAAACCATTCAAACTGATGAAGGATTGAACGCACCTCTCGGAGCTGTAATCCTAGAAGGCGTAGCGTTATATAGAAATGACTGAATTAACAACCTACTCAGATAACCTCAACTCATCCCTAGAGGCTCCAGAACTAGATCCTCAGCACCTGTTGATAGCCAATGAGCTGTTGACCGGTAAAACGATTCCACAAATCGCTGAACAGTTCGGGATTAGTGCTGACCGCGTAACCGCGGTGGTGGAGCGTAGTGATACTAAGCGATATGTGGACACTGTGATAATGAATCAGGGATACCTGCATCGTTCGCGTCGTCTCAACATCATCAACAAGGTTATCGACGAGAAACTACAAGAGGCTGCCGACACCGGCATGTACTCTAAAAAAGATTTATTTGACTGGATCAAGCTGCTCAATGATATGGACCGTGATAGTCGTCCTAAACAGCCTACAACTGCTGTTCAGGTAAACAACACAACAAACTATACCACGCTCATGCAAGATCTATTTAAGGGGAACTAAGATGGCCGCAGGGCGTTATGATATTGTCCTAGAACAGGGCGCAACTTTTGATCTTCCACTTCGCTACCGTGCTCCTAGTGGAGTTCCGGTTGACCTTACTGGTTATTCGGCCAAGATGCAAGTTCGTGAAGCTCCTACCACTCCTGTGATCGTAGAGTTTAACTCGTCCTTAACGGCTAATGGATTCATTCTCATGAGCGGTTCATCGGCTGACCGTGAGGATGGAGCTAACGGAAATCTTAGGATATTCATGACTGCTGCTAATAGTGCTGCGCTTGCTCGTTTTTCAGGTCGCTATGACCTAGAGCTTAGAGACGCTGATGACTACGTCATCCGCTTGCTCGAAGGTCAGTTCCGTGTTGAACCGGAGATAACTCAATGAACCAGGTAGTCGCTGACAACACTCAGATGATTGTCGACATCAACGTTGAACCTCCAGTCTCAGTTGTCATTGAACGTCCTCAGGCTCAGGTTACTGCTGTTGCTGAGCAAGGGCCTCGCGGGCCTCGCGGTGAAGATGCAGCCGCTAACTCGTTCGTTGTGGCTGGTGATGGTATTCAAGGGGGTGGTCCGATCACCTCTAATGTTACTGTTGCTGTAGACGACACGGTAGCTCGTGTGGGTGGAGTGTTATGGTTAGATGAAGCCAACGCCCGTGTTGGAATCAATCAACTGGATCCAAAGATAGACCTACAGATAGGTGATACTGGTATTGGAAGTTATTCAGCTGCTCTCACTAGTACCACTCCTAATCAAATTGTAGACCAGTGGTCAGCACTGGATTTTCGTTCAGCTAAATATCACATTCAGTTGCATGCTCACGCACCTGATGAATATGAAATAAGTGAAGTTTTCTTGATGCACAATGGCGGGGAAGTATACATGACTGAGTATGCCATCATCAATCAAGGAGTTCGACTAGCGCAATACAGCGCATCAATATTTAATAATACAGTTCGTCTTCTATGCAATCCTACATACGGCGTGAGCACAGTACGCGTATCTAGAACAGTCATAGCTGTATAAAGGAAACAAAAATGGCAACATTAAAAGATTTCGTAGTTAATCGTGGGCTCGTGGTTAACACTCAGGCTACGGTCAACGGAGTTGACGTACTAGCAAATGACTGGGCCACCCTTCAAACAGCTTTGGCTAACGACTCAGCTACCATACTGTCAGCTCAGGCTAACGACTATACAACATATACAACTTTAAACGGTAGAATCAATACTGTTCAAGATAACGTAGGTTCAATCGTATCTAACTACTCAGCTAACGACTATGCTACTTATCTAGCAGCACAGTCTAATGACTATGCTACCCTGCAATCAGCTCGTGCAAACGACTATGCTACACTACTTGCAGCCCAGTCGAATGATTATTCGACTCTACTTGCAGCACGTTCAAACGACTATACAACTTACACCACTCTTGCTAATGAGTATCAGGCAAACGATTACTCCACTTACACTACTCTACTAGCTGGATACCGTGCAAACGACTATGCTACCTGGAGCGGTCTAAACTCTTACATTAACATCAAAGCTAATGCAGCTACTACCATTTCTGCTGGTGACGGCCTAACTGGTGGTGGAGATCTTAGTACTAACCGTACACTCGCAGTAGACTCTACTGTAGTTCGTACTAGCGGCACACAGACTATTAACGGTGTGAAAACATTCGGTGATAGCATCATCGTTATGGGCGACCTTACAGTGGAAGGTAATACTACTACTATAGGTACTAGCTCGCTCTTAGTTGAAGACAAGTTTATTGAGCTAGCGTCTAACACAACCGGTACACCTGTAGGTGATGTGGGTATCTACCTAAACCGCGGTAATGAAGGCAACTCAGCTATTTACTATGACCAGAGTGCGGGATACTTTGCTCTTGCTCATACCAACGACCCAGCTACTAACACCGAGGTTTCTCCAACTAGTTACGCAGCTTTAAAAGTTCAGACTCTACTAGTTTCTAACACTACTGTTGTCACAAATCTAAACGCTGACAAGCTAGACGGCCAAGACGGTTCCTATTATCTTGATTTTGCTAATGCTACCAACACTAATCTAATTACATTAGATCGTGTATTAGCTAACGGTAACTCGTCCTCACTGTCAATCGTGGTTGGTGGCCTTACTGTAGACTCCAACACTCTGCATGTAGACTCAACTAACAATTTCGTAGGCATTCGTACTCTTACTCCGCTAGCACCTCTACAAGTTGAGATTGCTGGTTTCGATACTAGCACTGTTCTTACTACTGACACTACAGCAAATCAAGTTCTAGACACTTTTGCTGCTGCAAGTTTCAGAACAGCCAAGTATATGGTTCAAGTACATGATACTGCAAACAACGATTATCATACTAGTGAAATTCTTCTCATTCATGACGGAAGCACTGTGTATATGACAGAATACGCTATCATATACACTGATGCAACACTGGCAAGCTTTAATGCTGATATAGCTGGCGGAAACGTAAGACTACTAGTAACTCCAGTGAACACAACAAACACTATACGAGTAGTACGAACTACTTTAGTAGCGTAACAAATAGTCGTCTAGGGATAGGGAACAGATGGCAGATAAAGATTTTAGAGTCAAGCTAGGCTTGCATGTAGGCGCTAACGCCTACATAGATGGACAAATAACAAGCGTTGATGCGATAAACGTTAACACCTCGGCAGCAGTTACTGTTGCCGGGGCTGGAGTCATGGCGTGGAACACGGATGAAAGTACTCTCAATATTGGTGTCAATGCCAATACTACTCTTCAAGTCGGTCAAGAGCAGTACTACTATGTAAAGAATGTTACTGGTACGCTGATACCAAATGGTACTGTTGTTCGCGCTGATGGTACAAATGGAGCTAGTGGTAGAATTCATGTAGCTCCCGCTCTTGCTAACGGGGCATACCCGTCGAAATACATAATGGGTGTTACTACAGAAGCTATAGCCGACGGTGCTGATGGATTTGTTACCTCATTTGGTAAAATACGTGGCTTAAACACTTCTATGTTCAGTGAGGGCGATATTTTATACGCTAGCCCCTCCGTGGCTGGTGCTTTTTCAAATACTATCCCTATAGCGCCAAACAATATAGTTACTGTCGCTATAGTAGTTAGTAAACATGCTGAAAATGGAACTCTGTTTGTTCGTCCTACATACGGAAGTAACCTTTTAGAAAATGAGGCGCTGTATGTCAACAATATACAAGACGGTCAATTATTGTCTTACGTGGCTGCTAATGCTCGTTTCGAGAATAAGACCGTCTCTACAGGAGGTGGCGATGCTTCTAATGCCTGGGTAAACGCTAATGACTATGCTACTCTGCTAAGCGCTCGTGCTAATGATTATACTACTTACTTAGCAGCCCAGTCTAATGATTACACAACATTATTATCAGCTCAGTCAAACGATTACGCTACTCTGCTAAGCGCTCGCTCAAACGACTACACCACATATACAGCTGCGATGGCTAATGACAGCGCTACTTTGTTATCTGCACGAGCAAATGATTATACTACCTATACATCAGCTCTTGCTAATGATAGTGCTACTCTACTTAGCGCACGAGCAAACGATTATACTACGTATAGCACATTACAAACTAATATTAACACTACTAATGCGAACGTAGCTCCGTTGTTAAAAGCTGTTACCGCGCTTTCAGATGCTACTAGTATAACACCAAATGCTGATACTAGTAGCATGGTATATCAGTTGAATACTCAGGCTGCAGGGACACTAACTATAAATGCCCCTACTGGAACTATTACTAATGGGCAAAAGCTTATGATTAGGTTAGTGTGTACTAATCCTCAAACACTATCGTGGAATGCTGTATATGCGGGCTCTACAGATTTAACGCTTCCTACTGCCACTACTGGCAGTAGTAAAGCTGATTATATCGGTGTTATTTACGACACTAACTCGTCAAAGTGGCATGTAATTGCTAAAAACTTTGGATTCTAATTAAGGGGACTATGATGATAAAAATAGATTTTGAAATGACTGATGGCACTCACACATACAGAGATGCCTTACATCTTGCAGATGACCATCAGCTTACTGATGCCGATATTGAGCAGATGAAGCAAGCTAGATTTAATCGTTGGATTGAAGTCATAAATAACCCTACAATAACTGAGCCTGTCGTTGAAGAATTTGTAGCTGCTGATCCAGTTGTCGAAGAGCCCTTCATTGACGCTATGCCAGAACAAGGAGCGTAATAGTGGCTGATAGATATTGGGTAGGTGGTACTGGTAACTGGGATACCACGACAACACACTGGTCTGCTACTAGTGGAGGCACTGCTGGTGCTTCAGTTCCTACTGCTGCTGATAATGTAATTTTTGATGCCAATAGTGGTTCGACATTTACCGTAACAATCAACACTGCCACTAGAGCGTGTCTGAATCTTACAATAAATGGAGTATCTGGCATGACGCTAGCAGGTACTCAAACTCTTACTGTTGCAGGTAATTTATCTCTACCTTCAACAGGGCTTACTTGTACTTACACGGGAGTTATGACACTAAGCGCTACTACTGCTAAGACTATAACTACTAACGGTGTAATTTTAGCTAACAGCTTAGTTATAAGCGGTGCTGGGGGTTCTAAGACTCTTCAAGATGCTTTAACTACTACTAGTACTGTAACTTTAACTAGCGGTACTCTCAATCTAGGAACTTATACTTTAACTTGTGGCGCATTCAATACCTCCTCTAGCTCCACTAGAAACCTTACCTACGGTAGTGGTTCCTATATAGCAGTAACTGGCACAGGTGCCGCATGGACCTCAACAACACTTACCGGGTTCACTGATACTGGTACTAGCGATGTTAGATTTACATATGCCGGCGCAACAGCAATGACCATTGCTGCAGGTGCTACTACTGCTGCACAAGCACAAAATTTTAAAATCACTGCCGGCACTTACTCATTAACCTTTACTGGTAATGCCGATCAATTAGACTTTACCGGATTTAGTGGTACATTTGCTCAAGCTGCAAATAGCAACACTTTGTATACGAGTATCGTATACTCTTCTACTATGTCCACCTCTGGGTCAACAGGTGTAATCTCATTTACTAATACTACCGGAACAACAACTATAACCACTAACGGTATAACAGTTAATAATAACTTTAACCGGAATGGCACAGGAGGCACTACTCAGTTACTTGATGCCTTTATTCAAGGAAGCGCCCGTTCTTTCACTATGACTGCTGGTACTATAGATCTTAACTCCTATAGTACTGTATTTGGTGTTTTTACTGTTGTGACGGGCACTCACTCATTTATAAATGGTTCGATAACTTGTGCTTCAGTAACACATACCAGCGGCGATTTGACTGTGAGCTCTACTAATACTGTAACAGCGACCGGCACATATACACTTACTGCAGGTACTATTACACTTGGAGATAATTCTGTACTAAGTATCGGTGCCTTCAGTTCTAGCAACTCAGGTACTCGATCTATATCATATGGTGTAGGTGCTGAACTTAGAATTACTGGTACTGGTACTGTTTGGAATACAGCAACAACTACCAACTTCAGTGATAGCGGTACTAGCTATGTAACTTTCACTAATGCTACTGCTGGCACTCGTACAATAACTACGGGCACTATGACTGCTGCACAGGCACAGAATTTTTATATACAAGCTGGTACTGGTTCCCTAACACTGACTACCGGCGGATTCATAAACAATTTAGATTTTACTGGATTTAGCGGAACATATGCTCAAGCCGCTACTTCTGTAACTTTATTTGGTAATCTTGTTTTTTCGTCTTCTATGACTTCTACAACAACTACAGGAGAGTTGAGATTTACACCTGCATCTTCTGCTACTGTTACTACGAATGGTCATGTGCTTGGTTGTACCCTAAATGCTTATGGCGATGCGCTAGTTCCAGTAAAGACGTTAATTTTAGCAGATACTTTTAGTCAAACGCTTCCAGGTGAGCTTCGAATACAAGAAGCTAATATAGATTTTAACAATCAAACCTATACTGTAGGTGTATTTGCTTTCTATCCTGGTGCAGGCGTTCCACAAAACTACGGTGGTACTCTAGTTGCATCAGGGTTCTACCAAGCCGGTCGAAACGTAACTTTAGGCACTGGTGGATATCTTATATCAACCAGCGGTACTTATACTCTATTTTCTAGCACACTCACTTTAGCAGCCAGCTATACTTTAAGCATTGGTAGCTTTAGTTCAAGCAACGCTAATACCCGTTCAATCGTGTTTGGAACAGGTAGTGCTATAGAGCTGACTGGAGATGGTACGATATGGAATACCGCAACAGTAACTAACTTCAGTCGTTCGGGGACTACCGCCGTTAGATTGGTGAATAGCGGCTCGGTCGCTACTAATATAAATAGCGGGGCCATGACCTCTGGGCAAGCACTTAATTTTTATGTGACCGCTGGTACATATACTCTTACACATTCCAACACTAGCGCGTTTCGCACACTTGACTTTACCGGTTTTAGCGGGTCATTTGACCAGAGTAATGGGTTTACCTGCACCATGTATGGAAGTTTAGTGCTGTCTCCTACTATGACAACAGCATTTTCCGGAGCTGGTAGCGTTGGCGGTATGACTTTTGCAAGTACTAGTGGAACTGACACTATAACTACTAATGGTATTGCAGTAAATTTAAACATATTCTTTAATGGCGCCGGAGGTACTTTCCAATTAACGGATTCATTTACTCAAAGTTCTTCGGCAAGATTTGGCATAACTAACGGAACAGTTGATTTTAATAATCAGACTATTAGTATTGGGCAGTTATATTTTGCTAGCGGAACTAGTTCCTATATTAATTATGGCGGAACACTTTCACCTGCATCAGTATATCAAGCAAGTGGAACCGTAACTGTAGGGACTGGAGCTCAAATAGTCACTGCTGGATCTTATGAATTAGTAGCTGGTACAATAAACCTTAATGATGGTGTTGCTCTTTCAGTTGGCTCATTTATTTCCACTGGTACAAGCACTAGAGTTCTTAATTTTACTTCGAATAGTAGTATAACAATTACTGGTTCAAGTACGGTGTATAACGTAGCAGGCGGTGCGTCATTAACTAATGGTGGTGTAGGTGCGCCAAAAATTATTATTGATAATCCTACGAGCTCACCAACCACGGTAACTGCTACTGGAGAGCTGTATGATTTTTACTTTGTCAGTGGGAGCTACACGCTTACATTAACATCCGGTAATACTTATCGTATACTGGACTTTACTGGATTCACCGGTACTCTTGCTCTTGCTGCTACGACTCATACTATAACTAATGAAATAACTTTAGGCGCTGGAATGACGGTTACTGGTACTGCTGGAACCAACCATTTTACCTATCAATCAACAACCGGAACACTGAACATTAAAACTAATGGCGTAACTGCAAACTTTGGCCTAAGCATGACAGGTGTTGGCGGTACGGTGCAACTCAGAGATGCATTTGTTGGCGGTAGCGGTACACACGGTATATCATTAACTTCCGGTACTCTAGATCTCAATTCTTACTCTGCCTCTATCGGTAGATTAACGATTTTAACTGGTACGCACGCAATAATCAATGGCATTCTAAATTGCGAAACAGTGACTCATACCTCTGGCGATCTGAGTATTGGTACTGGTTATAATGTCGTTACTAGTGGTACTTATACCCTCACTGCAGGTACTATTACTATAAATGATGGAGTAGCTTTATCTATTGGAGCTTTTAGCTCTAGTAATACGGGTACCAGATCTATATCTTTCGGAACGGGCAGAGTTGAGTTAAGCGGCCCAGGAACGGTTTGGTTAATGACTACTTTTACCAACTTTTCTTATACTGGTTCTGGTGACGTAAAGCTCACTTATGCAGGTTCAACAGCAGTTACCCTAACTGTAGGCGCTGTATCAACACCTCAACGATTAAAATTCTATGTAAGTGACGGCACTTATAGTTTAACAGTCACTGGTAACTTAGAATTATTAGATTTTACTGGATTTAGTGGTACTTATGCACAAGCTGCCACAACAGTATCTATTTTCACAAACTTAACGTTCTCAGGCACAATGACTTCTACAACTACTAGCGGTACTCTGTATATGACGGATACTGGTGGAACTGCTACCATAACTTGTAACGGTCATACTCTAGGATGCAGTATACAGTTTGGCCTTTCTGGTGGTAGCGTATCTACTACTTTCCAGCTAGCAGATACTTTTGCTCAGACTGCTTCTGCTAGATTTATTTTAAACTCGGGCACAATAGACTTCAATAATCAGACTTATACTTTAGGTACTCTAACATTTACTACAGGTACGTGGTCATATATAAACTATGGCGGAACGTTGTCCGCAGCAAGCATCATCCATACTAGCGGAACCGTTACTACTGGGACGGGTGCGTTGTTGTATACCGCAGGCAATTATACATTCACTGCAGGAACACTCACAATCAATGACGGCGTAGATTTGATTGTAGGAAGTTTCTCTTCTCCCGGTACTGCTACTCGTGTACTTGCTTTTGGTACTGGTAAAGTAGTAATAAAAGGTACTGGCAGTACTACTGCTATAAACTTATCGACGTCCAGTGGTTTTTCTTTTACTGGCACCGACAATATTACTGTTGACAACACCACTAGTACTAATCTTACTTTTAGTGCAGTTGCTACTGCAACCAGTGCACTTAGTGTATACGTAATAAGTGGTACATATCAAACAAGTATAGTTAGCGGTAGTTCTTTCCGTAATCTAGACTTTACAGGATATACTGGACTATTAGCGTTGGCTACCAGCACTTTAACTATTCATGGTGATTTAGTTCTAGGAACTGGTATGACTACCAGCGGTACTAGCGGCGTATATCATTTAACATATACTTTTACTAGTGGCACACGTACTATTACTACTAATGGCGTATCTGCTAATTTTGGTATAAGCCTAAACGGAATTGGCCAAACAGTACAATTAGCAGATGCTTTCACATCGGATTTTGGTTATGGCGGCTTGTCTTTAACATCTGGCACTTTTGACCTGAATAATAAAACCACATCTATAAATACACTAGTAGTACTAAGCGGTACTCACGCCATAACTAACGGTACGCTAAATACTTATTACGTAACACACACCTCTGGGGATCTAAGTGTCGGCACAGGCTATACTGTAGTTGCTGCCAGCGATTACACATTTACAGCAGGTTCTATAACTATAAACGACGGAGCCTCTTTAACTGTAGGTCAATTTATATCTACAAATACTAACACCCGTTCCATAGCGTTTGGCACTGGTATGATAAAAGTTACTGGTTATGGAACCTCAGCATGGAATGTGACGGGGGCTACTGGCTTAACGTACACTGGTACTAGTAATATTACTTTTGACGCAGCTAACCCAGGTTTTGCAGCTACCATAACTAATACTGCTACTTCTACAAATGCTTTTAATTTTAATATCGTTAGCGGTTCTTACACTCTTACTTTAAGTTCTTCCACTATACGAAGCCTTAATACTACTGGTTTCTCGGGTACCTTCTCTAATAGCGGCACTTGTACTTTATATGGGGACCTAACTTACGGAAGCGCTACCACTACGGCTATTGGGTCTTTGACTTTAGCCAGTACTGGAACCACTTTAATTACTAGCAATGGGATTTCTATTTTACACGGTATAGTATTAAATGGCTCTCTGGGCATTTTCCAGCTACAAGATGCGCTTACTATGACTGGCACTGCCGATTTAACATTGACAAATGGTACTTTCGATATGAATGGTTATTCTACTGCTATGAGGAAGTTTATACTAAATTCTGGTACTCACGCAATTGCTAATGGCACTGTTAGTTGTTCTTCTGTTGACCACAATGCTAGCACTATTAGCATTGGTACTGGTTATACTATATCCGCCACCGGTACGTACACGTTTTATGCTGGTACTATAACTATAAATGACGGTGTATCGCTAACTGTAGGTACTTTTTATTCTCCTACTACTTCCAGCCGAATAATAAATTTTGGTACAGGCAATATTACAACTACTTCAAGTAGTTCCGCTTGGAACGTACAAAACACCTCAAACTTATCATATACAGGTACTAGTAATGTGCGAATGACGTACTCAGGTGAGGCAGCACTATACATCCTTCATAACGGTACTGAATTAAATGCCTTTAATTTTTATGTAACAGCAGCCTCCGGTTACGTTTTAATAGATGGAGGACTTAAAACTCTGGACTTTACGGGATCGTCTGTAATAGATTTTTCTCCCTCTTTAGATAACATATACATATACGGAGATTTAATATTATCTCCTACTATGACTACTGCATATAGCTCTAATTACTGGGTGTATTTGGCCTCTACTACTTCAACCCAGACAATAATATCTAACGGTGTTAATGTTAAATTTTATTTAGCTCTAACTGGTACTTCTACGGTTACTGTGTCGGGAAATTTACAAGCTGAAAAAGGTATTCTACATTTTACTGGTACCTTTAGTGCTGGAACTTACGATCTCGATCTAGGTCAGTATAATATGTCTGGCACTGGTGTTAAAACTGTTAATATGGGGTCTGGTACTTGGTCTCTTAACTTTAACGGTGACACTATGTGGTATATTGGGAGTACTACCAACCTAACTTTCAATGCAGATACCTCAACTATCTCACTTACTGGTAGTTCTGATAAGACATTCAGAGGGTATGGGTTGACATACTACAATATTAATCAAGGTGGGGCTGGTGTTCTAACTATTACAGACAATAACACATTTAACGATATAACTGCTACGTATAAGCCTTCGACCATTTCACTAACTAATGGAACAACTCAAACTGTAAGCAACTTTACACTATCTGGAACTGCAGGTAATCTAGTAACACTGAATTCTACTCTTTCTGGCTCACCTGCTACGCTGAGTAAAGCCAGTGGTACAGTAGATGTGAGCTATCTCGCAATAAAAGATAGCACAGCTACTGGCGGAGCTACTTGGAATGCGCCCACCTCATCAGGAAACGTTGATAATGGTGGGAATACTGGTTGGATATTTGGGGCAATAGTATCAGCAGTGTTAGGCAATTTCTTTGCCTTCTTCTAAAGTGGCAAGCACTCCACCTAAATCTATTAAAATAGTACTGGACATTCCTACACAAAATGTATACAGTAAACTATAAGAGGAAAAAATAAATGGCATCAAATGTTTTTGTAACACCACGCGCAGTTAGTACTATAGGTAGAGGAAGGATTGATCACAATTCTTCCCTACAAGCACTGCTCCAAAACTTTTATAGTTCGGCACCGCCAACAGCTACTTCTATAGATTTAGAAGGTGAAAACGGATTGCTGAATGGTATTCTTTGGAGGCAGGGCGGTACAGGTGCCCAGGATGGTAGGCTATTTGTATACGATACAAATAGTCCCAGCCATCCGCTATATTCAGGCTATACTCGTGAAGGAATTGCGTTCATTACGCAAAATACTTTTGCCCAAGCCAACGCAGCTCTCTCCAACAGTTATTTTCAAGCCGGAGAAATAGTCAGAGTAAGAGACGAAGATAAACTATACATGGTCAAGCAGACGGGTACTGAATTTATAGAAATAGGTAGTGGTGCCGGTGGCGGAGGTTCTACTGCTGCTAACATATGGCAAACAGATAATACTTATGTATATTATACTGGCGGTCTTAATGTAGGGATACAGACTGCTACTCCAGTATATGATCTACACGTATCTGGTAATACCTACAGCACTGTTTACTATGAAACCAGTGGGCCCTTATCAGGCACAGCTGTTACCGTAGATTGTAATGCAGGTTCTGTATTTAGCCTGACTACTAGTGGCAATACTACATTTACTTTTTCTAATCCTCCTGCTAGTGGTGTTGCTTACGGCTTTACGTTACTAGTTACTTCTGGCGGGTCTCACAGCCTAACTTGGCCTGCATCTGTAAAATGGTCTGGCGGCGCACCTCCTAGCAATCCTATAAGCGGATTTACCAATATTTATTCATTTTTTACCGTTAATAGTGGTACTGCGTGGTACGGAGTATTATTAGGGGAGTCTTTTAGCTAATGCCCTTTATATCTATTAAGTCTACTCCTACGTATAAATCTTTAGTAACTAGTAATTCTTGGAATACCGCGTCTTCTATTTCCTCTTTTAGTAACTACCCTCAATATAAGAGTTTAGAGTATTACCCAGAATCTATATGTGTCGCAGGGTCTTCGTACTGGTATTTAGGTATTGGAGGTAGTGCTTTTCAATTTTTTATTACTTCTGGTGTAGAATCTTATGATGTATCCAATATTCAAAGCAGTGTGAGTTATGTTACGCTAGGTAATGCGCTCGTACCATATCCATATAATCACAGCATAGATATAGCAAGTAATGGTACTAGAGGAATAATAGCGTACGGTTCTATAGTAAGCCCACCCGTAGTAACCTCATTTAACTTTGATTCTTCTTATAATTTAGCTTTTGTTTCTAGGCCTGCTGGCGGTAATTCTTGGGCTATCTTAGATATTGCTAAAAACGCAGTATACGTGAACAATACAGCAAATATGATTTTTACTAGTAATTCTACTCATGTACATAAGTATGTTGCAAATGCCTACAATCTTGCATCGGCTACTTACGATAGCTCTATTCCAGTAGGTACTACTACAACTAATGATTTATTTCTATCAGATGACGGAAGCAAGCTATATACTATAGGGTCTGGTAATGATAGAATTTATCAATATAACTTAAGTACAAATTGGAATTTAAGTACAGCCGTATTATATGGTAGTTATAATGTTGCCGGTATAGATAGTAATCCAACGGGAGTGTGTATAAGTGCAGACGGGCTGTATGCTTATTTTCTAGGCCGTACTAATAATAGAATCTATAGACTTGAGTTAAGTTCTGCATATGACATTACTACTTCTAGTTACTCTAGTAACTATCTATCTTTAGGTAGTTCTACCGGGTTAGAGACTGGCGTAAGACTTAAGCCAGGTGGGAGTAATATTTACTATAATTCTGGTAGTGCTATTATAGAAGTTTCAATGCCTACACCCTATAGTTTAATAGGGGCCTCTAAGTCAGGAGCATATACATCTACTAGCAGAAGAAGTAGATTTACTTATGGTTTATCTTTTTCCTCTGATGGATATCATGCATATACAGGGGTTGACAAAAATCTAGATAAAATAAACATATCTACTGCCTGGGACTTAAGTACTGGTAAATTTCAAGAGGTAGACGAATCTTTGATTACCTTATCTAATACTAGAGTTACAGGCTCCTCTTCACTATCTGCTAGATACGGCAACTCTGGTAAGTTTTTATACATATTTGGAAGCTATGGTACTTTGCAATACGATTTAGGTACTGCCTATAACATAGGTACAGCTACCTACAACACAAAAACCTCTGTAGGTATGTCCGGAAATGACTTTTCTATTTCTGCTAACAGACTTTTAACTTATGATGGTGCTACCGTAAGATCGTATATAATGCCTCAATCTTGGAATGTAGCTTCTTTAGTGTCTGATTCTGGAAACAATAAAACACTAACAGGGTCTTGCATGTATGTACCTACAGGAGACGCGTTATTACTATGTAATAGTGCTAGTATTGCTAAGTATACTATGAGTAATAGCTATGTTCCTTCTTCTGCTTCTTATATAAATACTAAGCCGGGATGGTTTAGTGATGCTACTAATGTATTTGATGTTAAATCCTTACAATTTTCTGCGGATGGTAGTAGTTTATATTACTTGAGTTTAAACAATGTAAGAAAATATTCTCTATCTAATGCTTGGGATATAGAAAGCAGCGTTTACGTAGGTTCCTACAATTTAGGGGCTGAGTATACGACTCTTCGTTTTGGTTATGACGGAGTAAATATGTTTGTAGGGTCTGATTCTAACATACGGCATTTATATTTAAGTGCTCCTTATGACTTTTCGTCTTTTACTAGTTCGGGTGTTCTTACTGTACCTAATAAATCTTTTTATTTAAATAAACAAGGTAACTTTCTTTACTCTTTAAACAACGGGATTGTATCTGAATATTATTTAAGTACTAGATGGAATGTACTCTCTGCAACCTCGACCGGAAACTCCATAGTACTTCCTAATTCTTCTAGTTCTTCTGATATAGTACTGTCTGATACGGGCCAATATTTGTACCATATTACTGCCAATACTTCTAGTAATAAAAATACTATACAAAAATTTGAAATGTCTTCTCCATGGAACATAAGTACGGCAACTTTTAGATCTAGTTATGTGGTCAAAGGAATTAATAGAAGTATAGATGGCTTATTTTTTAGACCTTACGGCAATGAGTACTACATCTCAGATATAAAAGATAAATCAATATATAATTTAACGGTATAACAATGCAAGATTATTTTAAAGTGCCAATACATAAATTGGCTTCACGACTACCAGATAAATATGGATTTAAAGACTTTAACCCAAGTCAGCAAGCTATGATTGATGGTTTGTCTGAAAAACGATTCTGGGTTCATATAAGTGCTCGACGTACTGGTAAATCCAGCGCTGCTGCTGTGCTAGCTTTGGCTAAACTACTAGAGCCTAACCAACAAGTGTTGGTAGTTGCTCCCAACTTTAACCTCAGCTCGATTATTTGGGATTATACAGCTCAGCTTATTGAGAGCTTTGGTATAGAAACTAAAAAGTACAACCAGAAAGACCACGTAGTACAACTTATTAACGATAGCACACTTAGACTATTATCTGCTGAAAATAGAAGTTCTCTAGTTGGTCGTGCAGCTAACTTCCTAATAGTTGACGAAGCGGCGCTAATATCTGACGACGAGTACTATACGCGAGACCTACGCCCCGCTCTCTCCACCTTCCCCGATTCTCGGGCGCTGTTCATCAGCACTCCTCGCGGTAAAGAAAACTACTTGTATGAGTACTATCAACGTGGTCAGAGTGAAGAATTTCCAGAGTGGGGTAGTGGGCTATATCCTTGGCATTCAAATCCTCGTTTGAAAAAAGAGGACATTGAAGAAGCTCGTAAGGCACTGCCTGAAACTATTTTCAAACAAGAATACTACTGCGAGTGGGCAAGTTTCGAAGGTCAAATCTATAAGATAGACGATGATAAGCACCTAATAGACTTAACTAGCGAAGAAGCTCCTTATCGAATAACTCCAGGAGATCAGCGTTTTACTTTTATTGCTGGTTTGGATATGGGTTTCCGTGATGATACTGCTTTTGTAGTTATAGCTACTGATGATATAAACTTCTACATAGTTGACGAGTATATAGCCAGTGAAGCTGCTACTAGTGTACACGCAGAGCGTATGAGAGAGATGATAGACTACTGGGGCGTAGAGCAGATTTATATAGATAGTGCCGCGCAGCAGACTAAAGCTGACCTTGCTTACGAGTACGACATATACTGCGATAACGCTGTAAAAAGTGTTACTGATGGCATAGCGCACATACAAACTCTAGTAGTTCAAGACAAGATTATATTTGATTTAAACAGCGCATATCACTGCCACAAAAGTATGACTGCCTATCGCTGGAATTCAAGAACTGAAAAAGTAAAACCAATGCACGACTGGGCAAGCCACGCTTGCGACGCCATTAGATACGCTATATATACCTACACTAAATCAAGTGCAGTAGATATCTATACAGGCTAAACAACTCATAAATTTTATATTTTAGTTTTTGACTTTAAGAAATTTTAGACTTATAATGGAACAAGAAATGGAAGAATGCGATAAAAAACTTACACGATTGCCTGTTAAGTGGATACGCGATAGCATAAAAAGCAAGTACAAAGACAAAGAACCTTGTTTTATTTGTGGTTCCGAAGATAACGTAGAGCTACACCACATCTACAGCGTAAGCGAATTGTGGAACTCATGGCTTCGAGAAAAACGAGTTTCTGTTGAGAGCGACCAGGATGTTATACAACATCGACGCCAATTTGAAACAGACAATGCAGATAGTCTTAGTAATGACAACCTATACTCCCTGTGTAAGCCTCACCACTTGAGATTGCATCAGATATACGGAAAGTCCTACTCGAATTATATGGGCAATAAAGTAAGAGATTGGATTCATAAACAACGAGAAAAGTATGGAGATAGGCAAGAATGGCACGAGGACCGATAGATTGGCTTGTAGAAAAGCTTAACCCTGCACAACCGCAGATTCACACTCGTCAACCTTTTGCCAGTCCACAGAGTAACGTAGACTACCGAGCAGCGTATGACCAAATAGAAGTTATACATCGTGCGGTAGAAATGATAGTAAGTGCTTGCGTTGAAGTGCCTTTTGATATATCTAACGGCGGTCCCGTTAAAAAGCTTAACAAGCTGTTAAATGACAGACCAAACCCTTTTGAAGATAAGATAAGACTATTTAGACGTGCATACTTTGATCTGATAATAGACGGAAATGCTTTTTTCTACTACGACGGTGTTAATATATATGTGCTTCCTGCTAATGATGTGCAGATTATAACAGACCCTAAAACTTTTGTTAAAGGTTATCTGTTTTTAGTTACTTCTAACTACGCATCTTACGCTTCTGGTTCAAGAGATAGTAAAAATCAAAGTTCTATAGAGTTTAGCCCAGAAGAGATTATACACATAAAATTGGACAACGACGAAAGTATGTTTAGAGGTAAAAGCCCGATAAAGAGCTTAGACAATATAATAAACATATACAATGCACTACTTAAGTTTCAAAAGCAGTTCTTTAAAAATAACGCAGTACCTGGAGTCGTTTTAACTACTGATTCGGTGCTGAACACTAAGGTAAAAGATAGACTACTACAATCTTGGAGATCTAGCTACGCTACAATGTTTGACGGTGCTAGAAGCCCTGCCATTTTAGACGGCGGGCTAAAGATTGATAAGTTTAGCGATATAAACTTTCAAAGTCTTGATTTTGAAGCTAGTATTGAAAGATTAGAACAAGATATGGCAAAAGCTCTTGGAGTACCTTATGTACTAATGAAGAGTGGTAATAATGCTAACATTGCTGCCAACCAAGTATTGTTTTATGAACACACTATTTTACCTCTTGTATCGTTGTTTGCCAGTGCTTTCGCCCAATACTTTAACTCTAGTACTATAAGACCAGATAAAAGTGTTATAACAGCGCTACAACCGGACTTAAGAACGCAGAGTCAGTATTATGTAAGTTTGGTAAACTCAGGTATAATAACTGCTGATGAGGCTAGGGAGCGTTTAGGTTTTGCTAAACTTAATACTCAAGATACTAGCATAATAAGAATGCCGCAAAACATTACTGGTAGTGCTACTAATCCTTCAGTAGGCGGTAGACCACCAAACGAAGCTGTAGAAGATATACCAGCAGACGCAGCCTCGGAAACTTAAGGAGCATACAATGCAAAAAACATTTTACATTGATACTGATGACCTTTCTGTCAAAGGTATTTCTGATAATAAAGCTTTGAAAATTGCAGGCTATGCTAACACAGCTGATAAAGATAGAACAGGCGATGTAGTATTACCACAGGCATGGACTAAAGGTGTAGAGAATTTCAGAAGAAATCCAATACTTTTATATCAACATGACCACGGTAAGCCTATTGGTAAAATACATAACATAACTGTAGATAAAAAAGGTATCTTTGTTGAGGCTAGCGTTAGTGACGCAGCAGAAAAGCAACATGGTGTAAAGACTCTAATCAAAGATGGAGTTTTAAAGAGCTTCAGCGTTGGTTTTAGAATTAAGGATGCAGACTTTGATAAGAGAAGTGATACTTTCCTAATTAAAGAGCTAGAACTACTAGAAATTTCTGTAGTCAGTGTACCTGCTAACCAAAATTCTCTATTCTCTATTCGTAAGAGCTTCGAGAATGATGATGCTTATGCAGAGTTTAAGAAAAGCTTTGCTGTTGAAGATGAAATTGTCCAAGCTGTAGAATCTGATGCTGTAAAAGCAGTAGAGGAAGTAGAACAGGAAGAAGAGATCGTCTCTTCAGACCCTATGAGACAAATACCTTTTATCAATTTACTTAGCGAAGATACTAGCAAGATAACAGAAAAAACATTCGTAGTGATTAATGGTTCTAGGTTCAAGACTAATTCTATAGCTACTGCAGAAGAGCCTTCTTTCATATTTGAGAAGTGCGACGCTACTGGAGCAGGTCTTGGAGAAACCCTAACTGTTAAAGCACTAGATATAGCTATAGCAAATACTTGGGATTTAGGTACAGCTTATGACCTACAGCTCATTGTGTCAGAAGAAAAAACCTTCTTAGATGAAGAGAAAACACAAATAATAAGCAAGTTTAAGTCTTTAGTTAACAAATCAGAGTTAGATTTAATACAACTTAAATCATCTGAGTCACTAACTAACGATACTAGACTACAAAAAGCACTAAACGATATAATTAATCTTGTAACTTTAAATTACGCTAACTGGAATGACTCTCATTTCTACTTAGCAAATAAGACTTGTATGGTTGTAGAGACTCTAAAAAACCTTCCCAAGGATAGCAATAGAGATCTTATGCTGAACGTATATGGCCATAATATACATCAAACTCTAGAGGAGAAAAAACAAATGACTACTGAAAACGTAGGTGATCCAATCACCATCAGCACAA
>JACCDU010013826.1_pt1 | contig 27599 bp, 20 predicted proteins | sample 7446081 | NCBI WGS metagenome assembly JACCDU01 (sample SAMN15323447, study PRJNA562643) | freshwater metagenome | isolation source: river surface water | place: USA:Blue River Watershed | collected 2017-08-17
GCGACCTCACGGAAAGCCGCGAGGCCGACATGTTCCAGGACCTGATGGACAAGGAAGTCGCCACCAAGATGGCCGAGCGGGGCTCGCTGGGCCTGGCGGACATGCTGGTGCGCAACATGGCCGAGCGCGCCGAGCCGACGGCGCATGAGGCGCTGGGTGAGCGCGAGAAGGCCTGGCCGCCGCGGGCGCAGCCCCTTTCGTTGAAAGGCGATTCCGGCGGGTTGCCCTTGCCTGAAAACCACAAGGGCGGCCTGCCGTTGAAGGCGCGTGCGCTGGTGAAGGGAATCGGCGATGAGTGACATCCTGGGGATTGGCAGTTCGGGTATCACCGCCTACCAGCGGGCGCTTGCCACAGTTTCCAACAACATAGCCAACACCAACACGGTCGGATATTCACGTCAAGACGTCAGTATCGCCGCCAACGCGCCGCGGCTGGTAGGAAGCAACTACCTGGGTACCGGCGCTGTTTTCAGTGGCGTACGTCGCCAGTACGACGCATTTGTCGAATCGAACCTTCGCAACAGCAACGCCGACCTCCAGAGCCAGGAACCGATGGTGTCCTATGTCAATCGCCTGATCGACGTGATGGGCGACGAGAGCATCGGACTGACGGCGGCGATGAACCAGTTCTTCAAGTCCGGCCGCGACCTCGCCAGCGACCCTGCCTCGACGGTCCAGCGCAGCACCTTCCTGCGTGATGCGGATGGCCTGGCCGCTCGGTTCCGCCAACTGGCCACCCAGCTTGAGCTGCTGGATACGGAGACCCGCCAAGCCGTCCAGACCGATGTTGGGGAAATCAACTCGTTGACACGTCAATTGGCGGTCGTCAACAAGCAGCTGACCAAGCAGGCGACCCTGGAGCGCCAGCCGTCCGAGCTGCTGGACCAGCGGGATCTGCTGCTTCGCGACCTGTCGTCGCTGACCGCACTCAAGACGAGTTTCAAGCCCAACGGTGAAGTCCTGGTGACTGTCGGTGACGTTGTCAGCCAGGGCGTGCTGGTCGAAGGTTCGAGCTCGTATGACATCGGCCTTGCCGGAGGCAGTTCTGCCGACGCCAGCGAGCTGCGGTTCGTGCTCGATCCCTATTCGGAGCCCAAGAGCCTGCCGAACCTCCTGTCTGGCAAGGTGGGCGGCACGCTGGCATTTCGAGAGCAGGTGCTTGATCCGGCCATGGAAGCACTGAACAACCTGGCCAAGGTTCTGAGTACGGAAGTCAATGCTGCCCATCGCAGCGGCATCGACGTTGAAAGCCGCTTGGGCCAGGACCTGTTTGTCATCGCCGATAACCCGCGCGGTGCTGCGGCGGGTATCTCGGTTGCGCTCACCGACGCCAGCCGGGTGGCTGCGGCCAGCCAGTTCCGTGTGATCGACGATCCGCTGAACACTGGTGAAGCGCAGGCCACCATCCGGTGGCTGGCGCCCTCGTACGGCGGGCCGACAGGCTTGTACCGCTCCCTCGCGGATGGTAAGGTGCCGGCCCTGCCTGATGAGGCGCTGAGCATCGGTACGGCGCGTCCTTTCGTTCCCCTGGGCGTTGCAGCGCAGGGCATGACCAACCTGGTGGTCACCCTGCAGCAGCAGATGGAGGTGACCACCACGGCGGCCGATGGCTCGAGGAAGGTCAGTCGTGTCAACGTGCCGGTCGACGGCCAGAGCCTGCAGGTGCTCACCCGGGATGGACGGCACCTCCTGGGCAAGGCACTGGATGCGAACCAGCAGCAGCTGCTGATGAGGACTGCCAATGGCATCGAGGCTGGCGCGACCTACGATGCCTCGAACATCAACCGCAATCGCAGCTACCTGGACATGGACCTGTTCCTCGGTGCGCGGGCGCCGGTGCAGCAACTGCAGCAGTTCGACACGGAGACCGGCCTCGCGGCGGACCCGCTGCCTGCCGCGGCGGTGCTGCTCGGACGACCGTTGCCGGCCGGCTTGGAGGGCCCGATCGCGGCCGGCAGGTATACCCTCAATGGCGCTGCCCTGCCGGCGCTCGCATCCGGCGGACCGCTTACTGCGGCGGACGTCGCCACCTGGATCAATGATGCCGGGGCGGGTGTCATGGCCACCGTCACGGCGGATGGCGCATTGCGGCTGGCGCGGCCTGACACTGATCTCACCAACGACATCCGCTTCGGCCTGGGTGTCGACGGGCAGCCCTCCGACCTGACCCGGCTGGGCTTCGACGCGGCGGTCCATGTCAACGGCGTGGCGGCCGACGACCTGCTGATCTTCGTGACCAGCACGGCGCCTGCGACGACCATGGCGACGGTTTCGGCGCAGTTCACCGAAGCGGTGGGCGACATGAAACAGGCCTTGCGTGGCCTGGGCCTGAAGGTGCACTTCACCGACAGCGACACCTACGAGATCATCGAGACCGGCACGAACACCGTGTTGGCCATGCGCGATTACGACCCGATCTTGGCGTCCCTGGAGTTTCGCGGGCTGAGGCTGGCTTTTTCATCGGCGCCGAAAGCGGGCGACACCTTCACCATCGACGGCAACCGTGACGGCATCGGCAACAACGAAGCGATGCTGGAGATCGTCGCGCTGGAGAACAGCCGGCTCATGCCGGGTGGCCTGACCATGACTGAGGCTTACATCGAGCGGGTCAACGAAGTCGGAAACGTAGCCCAGCAGGCGTCCATCTCCCGTGATGCGCTCAAGGTCGTCCACGAACAGGCGGTGGAATCGCGCGATGGCGTTTCTGGCGTCAGCCTGGACGAGGAGGCGGCCTCGCTGGTGCGCTTCCAGCAGGCTTACCAAGCGAATGCCAAGGTCATGCAGGTGGCCAACGACCTGTTCGATGCGATCTTGCAGGTGCGCTGATAGGAGTTACTCTTGAAAGTCTCGACCTCCTTCCTGTTCGACCGCGCCACCGAGCGCATGGCGACCATCCAGAACCGGCTGTCCACCACGCAGGCGCAACTGGCGGTGTCCAAGCAGATCCTCTCGCCCAGCGACGCGCCCGACAAGGCCGCCGCCATCCAGCGCCTGCGCGGGGAGATCGAGCGCCAGGAAAGCCACTCGGGGACACTCCAGGTGGCGCTGCAACGTTACACCGCCGAGGAAACGGCGTTGAGCTCCTCCAATGACATCCTGATCCGGCTCAAGGAACTGAGCCTGCAGGCGGTCAATGACACGGTGGGCCAGGATGATCGCCAGGCCATCGCTGTGGAAATGAAGGCCCTGCGCGACCAGCTCCTGAGCCTGGGCAACAGCCGGGACGACAGCGGCAACTACCTCTTCTCGGGCACCCGGGTCGGTACCCCGGCGTTCGCGCAGGACACCAGTGGTGTCGTCGTCTACCAGGGCGACCAGACGCAGACGCGAATTCCCGCGGGGGTGGAACGAACCGTGGCCTACACCCGTGCGGGGACCGATGTCTACGCGAGGGTTGTGCGCGCGGACGATGATGGCGAGCGCCGCAGCGTGGGATTTTTTGACTCGCTCGACCAGTTGATCGGAGCGGTCAGGAACAGCGACACGGACGCCATGCAGACCGGCATCGATGAAATCGACCAGATGCAGTTCGGGATGAGCCTGGCCATCGCCAAGACCGGGTCGGACCAGCAGGTCGTCCAGTCCCAGATGGATGTCCTGGATGAGACCGCCTTGCGCCTGAAATCCACCTTGTCCGAGATTGAGGACCTGGATTACACGGAGGCCGTCACGCGGATGAACAAGGAAATGCTTGCGCTCGAATCGGCCATGGCCAGTTTCAGCAAGATTTCCGGATTGAGTCTTTTCAATTACATCAGCCCCTGATGATGGTGCGACCCCTCAAGATCTGCCTGACCGGGCCGATCCCCACTGGTCGCGGCTTGCCGCGGTGTGACACGCCATGAGTACCTCCAGCATCGTCAGCGCCCTGGGCGCGGGTTCCGGCATCGATATCAAGGCCCTGGCCGAAAGCCTGGTTGAGGCGTCGCGCGCGCCGACCAAGGAGCGTATCGACGCACGCGTCACGCAAACGGAGGCGAAGATTTCGGGCTATGGCGCCATGAAGTACGCGCTGTCCGACCTGAAGGCCGCTTTCGAGGCGATCAACGATGCCAGTGATTTCAGCTCCTTGACGGCGGCCAACAGCCAGCCGACCTCGTTTGGTGTCAAAACCACGGCGAGTGCGGCTGCGGGTACCTACAGCCTGTCGGTGACCCAGCTGGCTCAGGGCCAGCGCAGCGTCGGCAGTTTCAGCTCGCGCAGCCAGTCGCTCAACGCCGGCGAGCCCTTCTGGCTCAACCTCAATCTTGCGGGCACGGCAGCCAGCCCGGTCAAGGTGGCGACACCGACGCCCGCAGGCATCGTCAGTGCGATCAACGGGGCCAAGCTGGGCGTCACCGCGCAGATCATCGACACGGGTGCCAATGGCGTTGCCGTTGTCGTGACCGGCCCGGAGGGCGATGTCAATGATTTCACCCTGTCGGCCTTCACCAATGGGGCGGACAACCTGCCTTCCGCGGTCGCGGTGCCAGATGTGGACTTTTCCGCCACACCGCAATCCGCGGTGGATGCCCGATTCACGCTCAATGGCCTGCCCATCACGCGCACGACCAACCAGGTCAGCGACGTGATCGAGGGCGTGACCCTGGAGCTGTACACCACCACGTCGGGCACCGCCCGGCTGGACCTGCAGCGTGACACCTCAGGCATCAAGTCGAAGGTACAGGCGCTGGTCACGGCCTACAACGCCCTGCAGGACTCCCTCGACGTCCTGGCGGACCGCGACAGCGAGGTGGAGACCTTTGGCGGAGCGCTGGCGGGCGACACGCTGCTGCGCGGCATCCGCAGCCAGGTTCGTTCCATCTTCACCACCGAGTCCTCCACGCCCGGTGTCGACGTGAGTTATGCCCGTCACGCCGGCCTGAGCCTGGATCGATCGGGCCGCCTGACGCTGGATGAGGGAAAGCTCGACACCGCGCTGACGGACAAATTCGATCAGACGATGGTGATGTTCAGCGCCGGCACCAGCAACAAAAGTGTCTATGGCGTGGACAGGGCCGGTCTGGCTGGCGACGCCGTGCGCCGCATCGACAAGATGCTGCGCTCGAATGGCCTGATCGAAGGGCAGATCAGCACGGCCAACAAGCGCCTGGAAGAATACAGCGCCGACCTCGCCCGCCTCGAGGAGCGCATGGAGAAGCTGCTGGCGCGTTATACCCGACAGTTCGCAGCCATGGACGATATCGTGGGGCAATCGAGCAGCACCCGCAGCAGCCTGGAAAGCAGCCTGGGCAGCATGCTGTCGGCGTACTCCAAGCGCTGACGCCCGACGGCGGCCTTTCGGCCGCCCTCAAGTTTTTTCCGCGGCATCCGATTCCGCCAGTGCCCCCCAGGATTTTCGGGGTGTGTGGGGCTCGTTGCCAGGCGCACCAGCGCCATGCCGGGCCGGAAAGGACTCAGTATGAGCGCAGAAAGCATTTCGACCGTGAACGCCGCAGCCGGGCAGCGCCCCGCTGCGGCTGTTGCGCCCGCCCCCGCTGCCGGCGTGGAGAAGGCCGCTGTGGCCAGCCAAGGGGCCAAGGCACCCGACGTGCCCAGGAAGGCCGAGATCGATTTCGACCCCAAGCAGCGCCGGGCGGAGCTGCAGGACGCGATCGACCGACTCAACGACCAGATGCGCCAGAACGGCCGGGCGCTGGAATTCGGCGTCGACAAGGTGCTCGACCGGACTGTCGTGACTGTCAAGAACAGCGAGACCGGCAAAGTGGTTCGGCAGGTCCCTGACGAGACCGTGCTTCGCGTGGCGCACCACCTGGAGGAGGTCAAGGGCCTGTTCCAGGATGACCGCATCTGAAGCGCACAAAAATTTGCGAATCCCCCTCAAGCGCGCCGGTTTCGATCCGATTCTGACAACAGCAGGAAATCGAAAACGGCTTTCTGTGGCAATGGGCTGGTACCGCACCCTGTGGCACCCGCCGATCCTGTGAAACCATTTTTGAAGGAGTAAGACCATGTCTGTGATCAACACGAACGTCAAGTCGCTCATCGCCCAAAACTCCCTGACGGTGAACGGCCGTTCTTTGAGCAAGACGATGGAACAGCTGTCCACCGGCAAGCGCATCAACAGCGCGGGTGATGACGCTGCGGGCCTGGCGATCAGCAATAAGATGACCGCCCAGATCCGCGGTCTGAACCAGGCCATCCGCAACGCCAACGACGGCATCTCCCTGCTGCAGACGGCAGAAGGCGCGACGCAGGAAATCACCAACATGCTGCAGCGCATGCGTGAACTGGCCGTGCAGTCCGCCAACGACACCTATTCGTCCGCTGACCGCTCCGCACTGCAGCTCGAGTACGACCAGCTGGCGGAGGAAATCACCCGCATCTCGGACAACACGAAGTGGAACAACATGTCCATCTTCAAGACGTCCGCCTCTGGTGCCATCGGCGCCAGCGGCGTGGTGAAGTTCCAGGTGGGTATCGATGGCACCTCCGGCATGACCATTTCTGCCACGTTTGAGGCGCTCGACGCGACGACCCTGTCGGCGAGTGCCGGCGACCTGACGACGCAGTCGGGTGCACAGTCCGCCCTGACGGCGCTGGATGCCGCCATCACGACGGTCGATACCTTCCGCGCCAAGCTCGGCTCCAAGATCAGCCGCCTGACGTATGCGGCCGACAACCTGGCCAATATCTCGACGAACACCGCCGAGTCGCGAAGCCGGATCCTGGACACCGACTATGCGGCGGCCACGACCGAGTTGGCCAGGACACAGATCATCCAGCAGGCGGCCACCGCGATCCTGGCGCAGGCCAACCAGCAGCCGCAGTCGGTCCTCACGCTGCTGCAGTAACCGCGCCTCGCGCAATCGATGAAGGGAGCCCTGGCGGCTCCCTTTTTCTTGGGGTCGACCCGCGGCGAATCCTTGCCGCCCGGCCGCGGATTGCTCCGGCATGCATATTGCTGATGTGAGCTACCCCTGACGCTCCCCCAACACCGACATGCCCCAGGCGCCCGGATTTTCAGTCATCATTCCCACGCATCGCCGCGCGCAACTCCTGGAGCGCGCGCTGTCCAGCGTCCGCCAGCAGGGCGTCGAAGCCGATGTCGAGATCGTCGTTGTCTCCGATGCCGTCGATGCGGCGACCGATGCTGTCTGCACCCGGTGGCTGACCGGGTGCGACGCCTTTGTCCGGCGCAACGGTGCTCCCGGGCCATCGGCCAGCCGGAACCTGGGCCTGCGTCTGGCGACTGGTCGGCATGTGCTGTTCCTGGACGACGATGATGCGTTGAGCCCAGGGTTCCTCGCCCAGGTCATGAACCACGCCGGCTTCCAGGGCGACCGCTGCTTCTATGTGGATGGCGTGGCCGTCAACGAGAGCCGTCTGGCCTCGGGGCCCGTCGTTCATTCCGAGTCACGGCTGGACCTGCGAGACAGCCTGGACCGGATGGTGTTCGTCAAGAACCAGATCCCGTTCTCCTGCTTCCTGTTTCCGCGCAGCGTTGTCCAGTCCATGGCGTTCGACGAGCATATGCGTGCCTATGAGGACTGGGAGTTCGTCCTGGGCTACCTCGCGCGCGAGTGGCCGGCGCATCTCCCCCTGACCGGGCCGCGCATCCACGTCGTACAGGACGCAACCACCGACCGCCGGGGCAGCAGCGCAGCGGCCAAGGATTTCCGGGCTGTCATGGATTACCTCTATGTGTACCACCGGCATCCGGTCAGCGATCCGCAGCTGCGCGAGCGCCGTTGGCAGATGATGCAGCTGTTTTCGATCCCGCTGCCCGCCGAAGTCTACTGAACGGATCCAGCCCGTTCCCTTGCCAACCCGCCCTTGCGCTCGAACTCCTGCAGGTAGCGGATTTCGCCCGTGGTCCGGTAGGCCTGCTTGAGGGCGTCGCACTCCACCGCACGGGCATACAGGTCGGCCGCCATGCCGCTGGATGCCGGCAGCGAGAAGATGTCGGTGTCCTGGCAGGTGATCGCCTCATCCCTGAGCACCAGGTTCATCAGCAGCGGATAGAGGCATTGCGCCGCCGTCCGGCCGCCAGCGTTACTGCCGAGTGGGCGGTTCAGCGATTGTGCGAGCGGATGGTCGCTGCGTTGTGTCGCGTCGACCAGATGCTGAGCGATCTGCAGCCATCGGTACCACACCGGCTTGCGCGCCAGCAGACTCAATCCATGGACGCTTCGATGCGCTGACTGGATCCACGACGACAGGTCGATCGCCAGGCGGCAATCATCCACGAATGCCTGGGCGATCGGCAGCAATCCCGGGCAGGCCGCTTCCCAGGCGAGGAAGGGGTTGCGGTACAGGCAATGCAGGTCCCAGCAGGCGCTCACCAGCACGACATCGGCACACGAGTCCCCTCGCGCCAGCACGCGCTCGACCCCGGCTGGATCCAGCCCGGTCGATTGCCGGAAGTGGGGCGTGAAAAATCCGTACAACCCGCGTGCATCCAGGCTGGCATGGACCAGGAAATGGCGGATTTCCCGGTGTGTTCGCCAGAGGTCGACCTCCGGTGAGTCTGCGCCGGGCGAATCGATCACCTTGAGCTCGAACTTCTGCGCAACAGGCGGCGAGGGCGGTTGCAGCAGCGCCGCGGTCGGGTTGCCGTGCCGGATACTGTCGAGCACCGACTGCAGCTTGGCCGTCGGCCGGGTCACGAAGGAGTGGCGAAATCCTGCCTGCTGCTTCAGGGCGACCTCGACTACCTTGTCTTCATACGCGGGGTAGCTGTCCGTGGCCAGGTCCTGCATGCCCAGTTCACTGAGCATGCTCAATCCCATCCGCGACACGAGGGTCTTGCCGTACAAGGTGACGATGGGAACCCCGGCGTTGATCACGTCGTTGGAGGTGGACCCGCAGTTGTAAGGGTAGCTGTCGAGGTAGACATCCGCCAGGCCCAGGCGCGCGCAGAATGTTTCGTGGTCGCAGCGGGCCATGAAGACCAGCCGGTGGGTCGCCACGCCATGGTCATGTGCCGCCTTCTTCAGGTTGCTGGTGGTGACCGGGTTGTCATCGATCAGCCACAGGACAGCGCGATCCAGGCGCTGGAGGATCCGCATCCAGCTGGCGAACATTTCCTGGGTGATCTTGTAGACGTTGCCGAACGCCGCCATCACGAACGCATCGTCGGGAAGGCCGACCTCGTGCCGCGCCACAGGAGGGCGCGACCGCTTTTCGAGGGTCAGGGGAATGTACGAACCCGACACGTGGATCGGCTGCTCGGTGAAGTAGCTCGCGAGTTCCTGGGGCAGGGCCACGGGATCGGCGATCACCTGGTCAAACCAGGGCATGCCGGTCGAGCCCATGTAGCCCAGGTAGGTCATTTGCCGCGGTGCAGGATGCAGCGCGAAGATTCCCGGCCGGGCGCCCGAGCTCAGGCCGTGCAGGTCGATCAACACATCGATCCCGTCCGCGGCGATGGCCTGCGCCGCCTCCCGGTCGGTCATGCGGGAAATATCGGTGAACTGGTCGAACGATTCCCGCAGAGACTGCCGCAGCCCGGTGTTCTCGTCCTTGGTGTAGTCATATGCGTACAGGGCGTACTGCGACCGGTCCAGTCCCTGGATGAATGCCGGCACGAGGAACCCCACCGCGTGCTCGCGCAGGTCGGCCGACACCAGGCCGACGCGCCATCGTGCGCCCGGCAACCGGTTCCTGTCGCACAGCCACTCTTCCTTGAGCGCGTACATCCTGTTGACGAAGCTCTGTGCCGTCAGCAGTTGTTGCAGCGGATCATCTACCAGCGCCAGCATGGCCAGGGGCGACGTACAGCGCAGCATCTCGCTGTGCGAGATGCCGGGCAGGGGCTTGTAGACCGGCCATTTGCAGGCCTTCTGGCGAATGTGGATCCAGTGCTGGATCACCCCGGGTTGGCGCGGGTTGATCGACAGGCTTTGTTCCAGGGCGCGCTCGGCCAGCTCGTAATGCTTGCGGCCCTCATGGACCCGGCCCATGTGGTTGAGTGCAGTGCATTGCAATTCCTGGTCGAAATTCGCGCGCAGGAAGCGCTGCCCCAGGTATTGCCCCCACACCTGCAAAGCGCGTTCCGTCTCGCCCAGGCGCTCGAGCAGCAGGCCTAGGTTCACGCAGGCTTGCCCGAAGCCGGGCTCCAGCCGCAGAGCCTCCTGGTAGGCCTCCAGGGCACGGGCGGTCTGTCCCGTCGCCTGCAGGATGGCGCCATGGTTGAACAGGGCAATGTGCCTGCCCGGACCTCGGGCATTGTCAAGCCACTGGGTGTAGAGCTGGTCTGCGGCCCCGACGTCACCGCGTTCCTGCAGGCCCTGCGCCAGTTCGACGATTTCGGCCAGCGGCCGGTCCGCCATGGCGGGCGCGGAGGCAGCTACCGGATTGGCTGGCGGTTCGGTGAGTTGTTGGCGTGCGTTCATGGTCGGCATCCGATGGGGTCGTTCGTTGATGCAATAACCACACCAGTGCACGCGCCCGTCGATCCGGCGCCATCGCTGCCGGGATGAATACGCATGGATTCATTCTTTGGCGATCGCGGCCGCCAGGCCCGCTTCGGGCGGCAATTCCTTGCCGGCCCCTGCATCACCGTCGGCAACGTCCTCAAGTTATCGGTGGCCCGACCGATCCTGAGAACGAGTCGCTCGCCACATGCCGCCCGCACCTGTGTCCAGGCGGCTTTCCAGGCGCGACAACCAGACAGGAGCCACGATGACGGTCATTTCTTCGTTCACCCCCAGTGCCATCTCGAGCCTGACCACCAGCCAGGTCTCGGCGCTGACCACGGCCGACGTCAAGCAGCTCACGACCGCCCAGATCCGGGCGCTCAAGAGCGAGCAGATCGCTGCACTGGATACCGAAGACGTTGCGGTTCTCAGTGGAAAGCAGGTTGCTGCCTTCGACGCCGCGGAGCTGTCTGGCGAAGACCAGGCCATCTACGACCGCCTGGCGGTGTTCTCCGGCGCCCAGGTCAAGTCGCTGAGCACGGAGCAGCTGGCAGCGCTGACCACCTCCCATATCGACTCCCTGGACACGGACGACATGGCCGTCCTGACCGCCCGGCAGCTCAACGCCCTGGGTTCGGACCAGGTCTCGGCCCTGTCCACGGACCAGGTCCAGGCGATCTCCCTCAGGCAGGTCAACAGCCTGAGTACGACCTTCATGGCCAGTCTCGACTCGGACCAGGTGAGGGCGATGACGACGGGGCAGATCCGCCTGCTGACGGCCACCCAGATCAGTGCCATGAGCACCGACAGCTTCCTGAGCCTGGAAACCGAAGACCTGGAGGCCCTGACGGTCGCCCAGGTCGGTCGCATCTCCTCCGACATCATCGCGGCCTTCGGGACGGAGCAGATCCAGGTCCTGAGCCGTGCCCAGCTGCTTTCGCTGAACAGCGCCCAGATCCAGGCGATCGAGACCGAAGACCTGGCCGCCATGGGGACGGACCAGCTCAATGCCCTGCGCTCGACGCAGCTGGGCAAGTTCACCTCGGACCAGGTGGCGGCCATCACGACTGAACAGCTGGAAGCGTTTGGCAAGTATCAGCTGAGCAGCTTGTCCACCAGCCAAATGCAATCGCTGACCAGCGAGCAGGTCACCCACCTGTCCACGGACCAGGTCGCCATGCTCTCTGCGGCCCAGTTGAGCGCGCTCAGCACGGATAACCTGACCTTGCTGGATTCCGGGCAGATCCAGGCGATCTCGGTCAAGACCCTCAAGAGCCTGTCGACGGATTTCATCCAGTCGCTGACCACGGACCAGTTCACCAGCCTGCAGAACATCCAGCTGACCAACCTCACGGCCACGCAGCTGCGCAGTATCGAGACCGAGGACCTGGTGGCCCTGAGCGCCACCCAGCTGGGAACCCTGAAGCCGTCGCAGATCGAGCAACTGACGACGGACCAGATCTCGGCCATCACCACGGACCAGATTGCCGGCCTGGGGGGCGCGCAGCTGATGAAGCTGACCAACAGCCAGATGTCGGCGTTGGGCAGTGACCAGGTGATCGCGCTGGAGACGGACCAGATCCGCGCCCTCAGTGCCAGCCAGCTCAATCGCCTGTCGTCCGACGCCGTGGCCGCCATCGAGACGGACGACCTGGCAGCCCTGACCGCAGCGCAGGTCAAGGGCCTGGGGACGGACCTCCTGCAGGCACTGACGACCGGCCAGCTGCAGGGCTTGGGCAGTGACCAGATTGCACTTCTGAGCAATTCGCAGATTCGCGCGCTGGAAAGCGGTGACCTCGCGGTGCTTGGCACCGATCAGTTGCAGGGCCTCCAGGCTACGCAGATTGCAGGCCTGGGGTCTGACAAGGTCAGCGAACTCACCACGGACCAGATTGCCTCGCTGCAGGCCAGCCTGGTTCGTTCCTTCAGCACATCGGTGATCGCCAACCTGTCGACCGCCCAGGTGCAGGCCATGACGTCCGCCCAGGTACAGGGACTGACGGTCGCGCAACTCAACAATTTGACCACTGACGGTATCCAGGCGTTGGATACGGCCGATGTCGCGGCCCTGTCGGCGACCCAGGTCGCCAAGCTGTCCACCACCCAGGTGCAGGCGCTCAACTCCGACCAGGTCAGCTCCCTGCGCGCCACCCAGCTGGCGGCCATGACGTACCAGCAGATCAACGCGCTGGACAACGCCGAATTCGGCCTGCTGGACAGCAGCCAGCTGCAAGGCATCACGGCCCGCCAGTTTGCCCAGATCAACACGGCGCGGATCGCCGAGCTGAACACGGCACAGGTCCAGGCCTTGACGACCGCGCAGGTCAAGTCCCTGGGCGCCGCGACGGTCGGCACCCTGTCCACGGAGCAGGCCCAGGCCCTGACCAGCGACCAGGTCAAGGTCCTAACCACGGCGCAGCTGGCGTCCTTGGGCACGGCGAACATCGTGGCTCTTGACACCGAGGATGTCGCCGCGCTGGTCACCGCGCAGGTCCGCAACCTGACGACGGACGCGGTCAAGGCGTTCACCAGCGACCAGATCACGGCGCTGCGCAGCACCCAGCTCGGCGCGCTGACCGCCGCCCAGCTGGAGGCCTTCGACTCGGGTGAGCTCGCGTTGCTCGACAGCAGCCAGATGAACGGCATCACGGCTTCGCAGCTGGCCAGCCTGTCCACCACCAAGGTGGCTGAATTGACCACGGACCAGATCGCGGGCCTGTCGTCCAGCTACATCGCGGGCCTGACGACCCAGGCGCTGAACCAGTTGTCCACGACCCATATCCAGGCCTTGACCACCAGCCAGGTGCAAGGGTTCAGCATTGGTCAGCTCAATGGCCTGTCGAGTACTCTCGTCAACGCGATGGAAACGCAGGACGTGGCCGCCCTGACGACGGCCCAGATCCGTAACGTGGCGACCAGCTTCATTGCTGCCCTCAACACCGAGCAGGTCAAGTCGCTGCGCCAGTCGCAGCTGGGCGCCATGACCTACAGCCAGATCGGCGCTTTCGACAGCGGCGAGTTCGGCTCGCTGTCCACGGAGCAGATCCGCGGCATCGCCGCACCGCAGTTGGCCCAACTGTCGAATACCAAGCTGGATGAACTGACGACGGACCTGATCGGCGCGATGACCACGACGCAGATCCGCTCGATGACGGGCAGCCAGTTTGCTTCCCTCGATTCCGAGCAGGTCGGCGCATTGACCAGCGAACAGCTGGGGGTGATGGCGACTTCTCAGCTCAACAGCCTGGTCGCGTCGGCCGTGGCCAATATCAGCACGGACAAGATTGCGCTCCTGAGCGCCTCGCAGATCGGCGGGCTGTCCACGACCTTCGTGTCGGGACTCACGACCGACCAGGTGGCGGCGCTGGGAACCACGCAGGTCCGTGCCCTGACCTCCACGCAGATCGATGCGATGAATTCGGATCAGATCGCTGCGCTGGAACTGAACTAAAGCCCCCGGAGTATGTCCATGCGAAGCGAATCCATTTCCATTGAGGGTCGCGCAACGGGTGCCTACGCGAGGCATGTCGAAGCCGGTCACGCCGACATCCGCTCGGCGCTGGATGGGCGGGGGGATTACTGGAACGACTATTACAGCCGTGGCCCGCGTAAGTCGCCGCCCTCCCAGTTTGCAGCCTTCATCGCCAGCGAATTCAGCGAGCACGACCTGATCGTCGACGTGGGTTGCGGCAATGGCCGCGACTCGCTGTTCTTCGCCCAGCTCGGATTCGCGACGATCGGAATCGACGGGTCCGAAGCGGCCGTTGCCCACTGCAGGTCGCTGATCGAAGGCTCCGACAGGCCGCTGGAACGCCACTCGTTCATCCAGCGCAACGTGCTGGACCTGCGCGATGACCGGAGTCTCATCGGTCGCATCACGCCCTTGCGAAAGATCATCTATTCGCGATTCTTCCTTCACGCCATCGACACCGACGAGGAACAGGCATTTTTCGATTTCGCGTTCTCCGTCCTGCGTCCGGGTGATGCCGTCGCCGTGGAATTTCGCAGTTCCCTGGACAAGGACCGCACCAAGGTGACAGCTTCACACTACCGCCGTTTCATCGACGTGCAGGTCCTCGTCGATGGTGTCTGTGCACGCCACGGGGCGCGCCTGGACTACGTGGCCGAGGGAACGGGATTCGCGAAGTACAAGGCGGATGACGCGCATGTGTGCCGGCTGGTTTTCTCCGGAACGTCATGATGCGGGTCGACTTGGTCGACGTCATCGACGACTGGTGGTCCCGGCATTACAGTGATATCCCCTGGCTTCGCCAGCCTATCACCATCTCGACATCGGCCGGTTGCCGGGGACATGTGTTCCAGTTCGTCGTGGAGTTAGGTTCGGGCTCGTTGCAACTCACCCCCGGACGGCAGTCCGGCCCTGGCGGGGCCATCGTGGACCTGCCGCCCGATGCCTACCGGCTGGCCCATACACAAGACCGGTTGGGCATCGTCCTTCGCATCGAGGATGGCCACCCCATAGACCTGATCCGGGTCGAGCAGGTGGGAGACGACTGTCCTGCTGCGCAGCTGGTCTGCCTGGAACACGACGCCGAACAGGGGCAGTGGGAGGTCATCTACAACTCGATCAATCGCGGCAGGCAATTGCAGGCCGACATGCATCAGCTGGTCGACAAGGCGAAGGTTCCCTACAAGGAGGACCTGGTGGCGTTTGTCGCGCATCTGGTCGAGCGTGACTATCGCAAGGCCACCTCGGTCTTTGAACGTTCCGGCCACCTTCGGCGGCATCAGGCCAGCCTTCAGCGCCTGACCGAGCGGTTCGAACTCCAGCTCAATGCGCATGGCATGAAGCGCACCTTCAAGTTCTGGCGTCCGGCTGAAAAGATCGCCTATCTGGACGCAACGCGAGAACTGATCCGGGTCCTGTCGCACTTGTCGGCGCATGTCAGCATGGGATTCGGTGCCGTGCTGGGGTACGTCCGGGACCAGAACCTGATCGCGCATGACGATGATCTCGATGTCTTGGTCGCATTCGAGATGCCGGCCGTCGCCGACCTGGCGCAGGCGCTGGCCTTGGCCGGGGAAGCCGTGCGTGCAGCAGGCTTTGAAGTCGTGGGCCACTTCTTCAGCCACCTGTGGGTCAAGATGCCTGGTGGCCACCGGGTCGACCTCTTCGTAGGGCTCATCGAGCCGGGCGAAGCGCTCTCCTTCTATCCCTCCTCACGGCGCGGCCTGAGGTTCTTCGACGTCTTTCCGGCCGTCGAAGGTCGGCTGCATGGCGTGGCCCTTCCGATGCCGGCCGATTGCGAGGCTTACCTGCGCAGCACGTACGGCGAATCCTGGCGGCAACCCGACATCGGCTTTGCACACCCATGGGATCGGGACGCCTACGCGGACATCGCCGGTGTGCGGGCCTCACCGCCCCTGTGGACACGCGGAGAAATGGCTCGCCGGGCGGGCGCCCGGTAGGGCCCGAGTCCGCCCGGAGGCTCAGACCCGTTCGAGCTGGCCGTTCATCGGTGCACCCACGGCCCTGGCGGCACTCAACGCCACCTGGTAGGGATTGCACAGCGAATCCTGTGGTTCGTCCTTGAAGTTGCTGCGTCGCATCTCGGTATCGGTCCGGCCGGGGATGATGCAGTTCACGCGTATCCCGTCGGCGGCCCATTCCTCGCTCAGGCCCTGGGTCATGTTCACGATGGCCGCCTTGGTGGCCGCGTAGATCACGTGATCGGCCCGGCCGCGCGTGTAGGACGACGAGGCGAACTGCAGCAGCATCCCGCGGGTCTCCTTCAGCGGCGCATGGCTCCATTTGGCAATCCACGCTGCGCCCAGCAGGTTGACGTTGACCTGGTCAAGGATGTCCTGCGCCGATTGCTCGGCCAGGCGATTGGTCTTGAGAAGGCCCGCCGCATTCACGATCACGTCCAGGCTGCCCAGGGACTTCCAGGCCTGGGCGATCGCCTGCTGCACGTCGTCTTCGCGCGAGATGTCGCAGCCATTGGAGCGTGAGCGTGCGATCACCTCGGACCCGGCGGCCGTCATGATGTCCGCCAGCGCCTTGCCGATCCCGGCCGTCCCGCCGAAGATCAGGGCCTTCTTGCCTCGCACATCGATGCCGGGCTTGTCCATCGACACCGAGGACGCCCGGATCCGGAACATCTCGTCCGCGAGCACCAGGTCGATCGGGTTGGTGATCTTGATGTTCTCCTCGCTGCCCTGGACGATCCTGACCTTGCCCATGGGGTGGCATTCCAGGTAGATGCCGCAGTCGTCCGTGAACTGGTGCAGGCGCTCCTCGCCGACCTCGGCATAGCAGTCCATCAGAGTCCGGAACCTGAAGGCCTGCGGCGTCTGCCCGCGCAGGATGTGCTGGCGCTTGGGAATCGACTGGATGAACCCGTCACGCTCGACGATGATCGTGTCCGTCGTCGGGATGGCCACGTCCACGGCTTCGTTCTTGTCCAGGGCATCGAGGACATCCAGGATGATCTGGCCGCTGACGAAAGGGCGTGCCGCGTCGTGAATCAGCACGTTGAGCGGTGAGAACGGTGCCAGTGCCTTGAGCCCCTTGAGCGTGGACGCCTGGCGCGATGAGCCGCCGCCCACCACCAGGTGGCGCGCGTCGTCCTTGATCATGGCGCGCACCTGCCCGAGCGCGTCCACCGGCGCGACGATCGCGATCATCGCTTCCGGCATGTAGCGACGGATCGCCTCGTAGCTGTGCGCCAGCACCGACTTGCCGGCGATCCGGATGAATTGCTTGGCCTGGTCGCCGCCAATGCGCGTTCCGGATCCCCCGGCCAGCAGGATCACGCAGGTGGATTCAGGCATATTCTTCCTCTGCGGCGGAGGCGGTTGCGGGTCGGGTCGTCATCTCGGCGGCCTCCAGGCGCTCGCAGGCCTGCTCCAGGGTGGCCAGCAGCTCGCCTGGCATGGCCAGCGGTCGATCGCTGTATCGGGTCAGCACCTCGATCACCTTACGCAGCTTGACCGGCTTCTTCTTGATGAGGGCGCCCAGCGCGGTCAGGCGGGCGGTGAGCATGAAGGAGGGGCCGCCCTTGTCCATCGTCGAGGGCGATTCCAGATGGGAGATGTAGCTCGCATCCGGAACCCGCCAGTTGCCGAAGTTCTCTTCCAGGTTCAGCGCCGTGTCCTGCGGTACATGCATGTCCACGCCCAGGAACGTGACGGGCTTGAGCTCGAAGGGAGTGAACGCGAATGTCTGTCGGTACCCGAAGAAGAAATCCACGCCCGTCACCAGCTTGTCACCCTGCGGGTAATAGATGAACATGTCGATGCACATGTTGGTGAGGTTGTGCACCACGGGGATGTAGTACGCCTTCGCCCCCTTGAGGTACTGCGGCGAGACCGTGAACAATCCGCTTTTCTGGATGGCCAGGCAGATCTCGTACTGGCTTTCCCATCCGATCACGCCGATATCGATGTCCTTGTCGTGATCCAGCAGCTTGCCTTCGCGTTCGTAGCCCAGCAAAGTGCCGGACACCAGGAACATCTTCAGGCCGTTGTCCTTGAAGATCCGGGCCAGGTCGCCCAATGCCTCGGAGGCCTTGGCGACGTTGAACGTCTTGTCCTTGGGCTTGTCCTGGCTGATGCCATCGGCCGCTTCCTCCGCAGGTTGGGTCTGCATCGCCTGAGCGGGTTCCAACCGGTAGTTGCGGATGGCGGCATCGAGTTCGCCGATGCATGCCGCGGTGTCACCCGACTTGCATTGGTTGCGGGCGATCGTCACTTTCATCCGCAACGAGTCCCGCCCCTTGTCCAGGGGCCGCAGCAGTCCGATGGCCTCGGCATGCCGGCCGCCGGCCTCGAGGCTGCGGGCGCGCAGGAAGGTCAGCGAACCCACGACCTCATGGGCCTTGGCATTACGGGCGGCCTGCGTGCACAGGTCGTACAGGCGCGCCAGGCGAACGTAGTCGACGTCGACGTTGGGAATGCCCGTGTCGTCCACCAGCATGGGCTGACGCTCGGACAGCGCCTTGGAAAGCTTGAGCCAGCGGGTGGTGGCGATCTTCTTGAGGCCGAGCGTCTCCAGCAGCGAAACGGCGGTGACCCAGTCCCTGGAGTCGACGCTCAGCTCGAATGCATCGTGCCAGTTCGCGTCGCTTCCCTTGGCGTTCCCGAGGTCCGGCTTCGTCAGCGGCTTTCGCTCCACCAGGGCCTGCACGCACAGGCGAAGGATGTTGTTCGCGGGCATCCGCAGCAGTCCGTCGCGCATCGTCCTGGTCGTGATCGACTGGTAGCAATCCAGCCAGACCTGGGCATTCCTGGCGTCGACCTCGTTGGCCACTGCCAGGGTGCAAAGGAAGATGCACATGGTGGATTTGCCGCGTGCGCGAACCTTGCGGATCGTTTCCTGGGACAGCAAATCGTCGAGGTCGACTTCCGAAAGGCATTGCACCAGGTCGTCCTCATGGCCTTGTATCAGGGCGGAATTCAACCTAGTCAGGGTGACATGCATCGCCGGGCTGAGGTTCATGGTTTTCTCCAGGAGGAAGGGGAGGCGGTTTGCCGCCGGTCGGACAAGCAGCAAAATTCAAGCCAGCAGACTTCGCCCGCGAGCGCGGTATGCGCCGGCCTGGAATTCGGAGGTGCGCCGGCCCGTCGACGGGGCTGGCATGCGGATTGCGGTCTGGTGCCCCAACTTCGGCATGCGGCAATCCCTTGCCGCAACGCCTCCACTTGAACCGGGCCACCGCCATGACCGTCATCAATACCAACATCAAGTCGCTTGTCACGCAAAGCGCGCTCCAGCGCAATTCGCGCGACCTGTCGGTGGCCATGGAGCAGTTGTCGACCGGAAAGCGCATCAACGGGGCCAGCGACGATGCCGCGGGCCTGGCGATCTCCAGCCGCATGTCCGCGCAGGTGCGCGGCCTGGACCAGGCCGTTCGCAACGCCCACGACGGGATCTCCCTCATCCAGACGGCCGAGGGCGCGCTCGTCGAAGTCACCAACATGCTCCAGCGGATGCGTGAGCTGGCGGTCCAATCGGCGACCGACACCTACTCCGACAACGACCGGCAGGCCCTCGACCTGGAATACGGTCAGCTCATGGCGGAAATCTCGCGCATTGCCAACAATACGCAGTGGAATGGGATGAACCTTCTCAGGAACGAGCTCGACGCCGACGTGGCCATCGGCACCGGCGGCTCGGCCACGAACCCGGACATCACCGGGGAGGACTTGCGGCTCGTGCGATTTCAGGTGGGCGCGAACGCCCGCCAGACCATTGGCGTGACGCTGCGCGACTTTTCCTTCGTGCTGGATGACACCCATGCGCCGCCGTCGGCCGCGGTCTTTTCCGAAAGCGCCCGGCTCAACGACACCGGGATCGGCGATCTCCTCGAGGCGCAGTCGGCCCTGGAGCGCCTGGACCGTGCGATTGAGCGCGTCAACGCCGAACGTGCCAACTACGGCGCCGTCGTCAACCGCCTGACCTATGCCGGCGACAACCTTGCCAACGTCTCGCGCAACACCACCGATTCGCGCAGCCGCATCCTCGACACCGACTACGCGAAGGCCAGCAGCGAGCTTTCGCGCACGCAGATCATCCAGCAGGCCGCCACCGCCGTCCTGGCCCAGGCCAACATCGACCAGCAGGCCGTGCTCAAGCTCCTGCAAGGCTGAAGGTGACCGTGGCGGCCTGTCGGAATGCCGGCAAACCCCAGCGGCTTTCCGACAGCGGCAATGACGGCAGTGGCTTGCCGCTGTAATCTATCGGAATCAACGTTCGCCAGAAGTAATCCAATTCCATTGGTTTGAAGGCTGGCACGGTGGTTGCGCTAAGGGACTGACAAGAATCCCGGAGCTCACCGCCTTGAACCCCGCCCACATCGCCGAACGTCCCCCGACGACACCCGCCGTGCGCCGCGCCGTGTTCGTCGACCCGGCCAGCTGCCACCTGCTGGCCCTGGCCCAGCGCGTGGGCGCCGCTGATGTCACCACCCTGCTGGTCGGCCCCACCGGCTCCGGCAAGGAGGTCATGGCCCGGGTCCTGCACGAATCCTCCCCCCGCCGCGGCGGCCCGTTCGTGGCCATCAACTGCGCCGCGTTGCCCGAGCAGCTGATCGAGAGCCAGCTGTTCGGCCATGAGAAGGGCGCCTTCACCGGCGCGCTGCGTGCGCACAAGGGCCTGTTCGAGCAGGCGCAGGGCGGCACGCTGTTCCTCGACGAAGTCGGCGAGATGCCCTTCCACCTGCAGGCCAAGCTGCTGCGCGTGCTGCAGGAGCGCCAGGTCACGCCGCTGGGCTCCGAAACGGCGCAGCCGGTCGATGTCCGCCTGGTCGCTGCCACCAACCGGGACCTGCGCCAGGCCATCGCGCAGCGCGAGTTCCGCGAGGACCTGTACTACCGCATTGCCACTTTCCGACTAAACCTCCTGCCCCTGGTCCAGCGTCCGGGCGACATCCTGCCGCTGGCGCTGCAGTTTGTGGCCCAGCACCCGTGCCCTGGCGCGCAGTGGCAGGTCACCCCCGAAGCGCAGCAGCAGCTGCTGCAATACCCCTGGCCGGGCAATGTGCGCGAGCTGGAGAACGTGATCCGCCGGGCGGTGGTGATCAGCGTGGACGGCATCATTGGCACCCCGCAACTGATGTTCGACGACTGGCTCGGCGCCGGTGAGCCTGCGGTCCTGGCACAGGCGCCCGCCATGGCGCCTTCCACCGCGCCGGCCATCGCCGCCATCCAGCCGCCGGCCAGCCCGCAACCCCTGGCCCCGATGGCCTCGGTGGCTCCCGCCGCTCCCTGGGCCGCGTCCCCGGTCGCGCCGCAGCCTGCCCCGGCGCCCCAGCCCGAGGCCAGCGCCGACCTGCAAAGCGCCGTGCGCTACAACGAGCACCGCATCATCCTGGCCACGCTGGCTGCGACCTCCAGCCGCAATGAAGCCGCGCAGCGCCTGGGCATCAGCCCGCGCACCCTGCGCTACAAGCTCGCGCAGTTCCGTGCCGAAGGGCTTGTGCCTGCCGGCGAGCCCCAAGGAAGCCCCGCATGATCGAACGCGCCAACTCCGTCGCCAACATCCAGTCGATGCTGCAGACCCTGCGCAGCCTGCAGACGCAGGCCGCCGGTGGCGCGCAGGGCCTCATGGCCCCGTCGGCGCTGGACGTGCAGGGCCTGCATTCGACCACGCGCCCCGGCTTCGCCGAACTGGTCAAGGGCGCCGTGTCGCAGGTCAACGACGCCCAACTGGCATCGCGCAGCCTGCAGGCCGCCTACGAGCGCGGCGAGAACGTGCCCCTGACCGACGTGGTGATCGGGATGCAGAAGTCCTCCCTGGCCTTCGAAGCCACCTTGCAGGTGCGCAACAAGGTCCTGAAGGCCTACGAAGACATCCTGAACATGCCGGTCTGACCCTTTCCTGAGACGAGAACACTCCCATGGCCACAGCCACTGCCACCATGACCCCGGGCGCTGCCACAGGCGCCTCGGCGGGCGCTGTCGTTCCGGCCGGATCGCAGCTCCCTGCGGGCGCCGCCGCTGGCGCTGCCACGGGCGTCGCCCTGGTGCCTGCCGGCTCGGGCGACCTGATCGCCGGTGTCCGCCGCATCGTCCACCAGCCCGCGGTGCGCCGCGCGCTGCCCGCCTTCATCGTGGTGATGGTGCTGCTGGCCTTCGGCCTGGTCTATGCCTGGATGCAGGCCACTCCCATGCGCCCGGTCATGCCCGGCCTGTCGGAGTCCGACCAGCAGGCGGCCTATGACGCCCTGCGCACCGCCGAATTCAAGCCGAAGATCGATCCGCAGACCGGCCAGCTCACTGTGCCGTCCGACCGCTTCCACGAGGCCCGCATCTTCCTGGCCTCCCAGGGCCTGCCCAAGACCGGCTCGGTCGGCATCGAGGGCCTGAAGGACCAGTCGTCCATGACGACCAGACAGTTCATGGAGCAGGTGCGCGTGAATGCGGCGATGGAGCAGGAACTCGCCCGCAGCATCACGCAGATCGGCTCCATCCAGTCCGCCCGCGTCCACCTGGCCACGCCGCGCCAGAGCGTGTTCGTGCGCGAGCGCGTCCCGCCCAAGGCCTCGGTCGTCCTCACCCCGCACCCCGGGCGCGCCGTGTCGCAGTCGCAGGTGCAGGCCATCGTGCACCTCGTGGCCTCCAGCGTGCCCTACCTCACGCCCGACAGCGTGGCCGTGGTCGACAACCTCGGCAAGCTCATGACCGAGTCGGCCACGGACCTCAAGCTGGGCATGACCGCCGCCCAGACGGCGCACAAGCAACAGATGGAGGACCTGTACCGCAACCGGATCCTGCAGCTGCTCTCGCCCATGGTGGGCGAGGCCAACGTGCGCACGCAGGTCAATCTGACGCTGGATTTCACGCAGGTCGAGAGCACCACCGAGGATTTCGACACCCGCGACAAGGGCCCGCGCACCCGTTCCGAGGTGGTGTCAGAGGACAAGTCCGAAAAGCGCGACGCATCGGGTGTCCCCGGCGCGCTGTCCAACGCCGCACCCGCCCCGCCGGCCGCCACGCAGGCCACCGCTGCCGCCTCGGCGGCCGGAGGTTCCGAGGCCCTGGGCACCACCAGCAGCCGTGCCACCCGCAACTACGAGCTCGATCGCACCGTGCGCCACGTGCGCAGCGCCACAGGCAGCGTTCAGCGTGTGAGCGTGGCCGTGGTCGTCAACGAGCGCCCCGTCCCCGCCCCGGCGGCGGGTGCCTCCGCGCCGGCCGCCAATGCGCCTAAGACCCAGCCTTACACCAAGGAGGAACTGGATCGCATGAACGAGCTGGTACGCAGCGTCGTCGGCTTCGACGACAAGCGCGGCGACCTCGTATCGGTCGTGCCGGCGCGCTTCGAGGCCGAGGAGCCCGTGGCCGTGGTGCCCTGGTACCTGCAGCCCGACATGCACCTGGCCTTCAAGAGCGGCCTGATCGCGCTGCTGTTCCTGGCCTTCCTGCTGATCGTGGTGCGTCCCATCATGAAGGCCCTGTACGGCGCCAAGAAGGCCGACGAGGAGGCCGACGGCGAGCCCAAGGCCCTGGCCGACGGCGAGCTGTCCGAGGAGGACATGCGCATGATCCAGCTGGGGGAGGGCGAGACCCTGGAGGAGATCAAGGCCAAGCTCAAGCCCAAGCGCTCGAGCATCTCGATCGATATGCTGGACACCGCCAACACCTACGACGACAAGGTGGCCCTGATCCGCATGCTGGTGGCCGAGGACTCGGGCCGCGTGGCCAACGTGCTCAAGGGCATGATCAAGGTCGCCTGACGGCCGCTGAAGGAACACGATGGCCGAGAAGACGGATAACGCCAAGGACGCCAAGCCGGCAGACGCCAAGGCCGGGAACGCGGAGCCGAACGCCGCGGACTTCATCATGACCGAGGAGCTGCGCGCCGAGCTGGACGCGCTCACCGGCACGCAGCGGGCGGCGGTCCTCATGCTGCTCCTTGGCGAGCAGCAGGCAGCGGAGATCATCCGCTTCCTCAACCCGAAGGAAGTCCAGGCCCTGGGTGCCGCGATGGTGTCGGTGGCCGACCTGTCCCAGGAGGCCGTCAACGTGGTGCTGGACGACTTCGTCGCCACGCTGAAGAAGCAGACCAGCCTGGGCCTGGGGACGGGCGACTATGTGGAGAAGGTCCTCAAGCGCGCCCTGGGCGACGACAAGGCCGCCTCGGTCCTCTCGCGCATCATGCCGGGGCAGGGCAGCAAGGGCCTGGAGATCCTCAAGTGGATGGACGCGCGCTCCATCGCCGACATGATCGCCGGCGAACATCCGCAGGTGATCGCCATCATCCTGTCGGTGCTGGAGTACGACGTGGCCGCCGACGTGCTGTCCTATCTGCCCAACGAGCACCGCGCCGAGATCGTGCAGCGTGTCGCCAGCCTGGAGACGGTGCAGCCCTCGGCCATGGAGGAACTGGAGGCCATCATGAAGAAGCAGTTCTCCACGAACTCCTCGGCCAAGTCCTCGAGCTTCGGCGGCATCAAGGCAGCGGCCAAGATCATGAACTTCGTCAAGGTGGACTTGGAAGGGCCCATCATGTCCGGCCTGGGTAACCTCGACGGCGAGCTGATGCTCAAGATCCAGGACAACATGTTCACCTTCGAGAACCTCTCGGCGGTGGACAACCGCAGCATCCAGACCCTGATGCGCGCGGTCGATTCCGAGATGCTGATGGTGGCGCTCAAGGGCGCGCCCGAGACGGTCAAGGGCAAGTTCCTGGACAACATGTCGGGCCGTGCCCGCCTCATGTTCGTCGACGAGATGGAGGCCCGCGGCCCTCTGCGCATGGCCGACGTCGAGGAGGCGCAAAAGCAGGTGATCCGGATCGCGCGCAAGCTGTCCGATGCCGGCGAGATGATGCTGGCCGGCCGTGGGGACGATTTTGTCTGACGCCCGCGACGAGTCCCAGCCGCACTGGGTACCCAGCCCCCTGCTGCTGGCGGCACAGGACACCCCCCGGTTCCTGCGCGCGCCTTGGGACGCGGCCAAGGCCGACGCCTTCGGGCCGTGGCGCGTGGTCCCCGCGGTCGATCCGGCCCTTGCCCTGGAGCGCGAGTCCCTGGACGGCGAGCATGTGGTCACGCCTGACTCGCAGGCGCAGGCCGCCGACGCATCGCCTACCGCCCTGGCCGATGCCGAGCCCGCCGTGCCGTTCGAAGCCGGACCGACCCCGCAGCAGGTCCAGGCCATCGAATCCCAGGCCCACGCGCGGGGCATCCAGGAAGGGCGTGCCCAGGCCCTGGCCGAAGTCGGCGCCGAGCGCTCCCGCGAGGCCGAGCTGATACGCTCCCTGGTGATCGAGATGCGCGCCCTGCGGGAGGACCCCGACCGCTTCTTCGAGCCTCTGCGGCGCCTGGCGCTGCACATCGCCGAGCAGCTGGTGCGCGGTGAATTGCAGACATCCGGTGAGGCGATCGCGCAGATCGTGCGGCAGTGCCTGGAGGCGCTGGGTGAGCCCTCGGGGGACGTGGTCGTGGGGCTGCATGCCGACGACATCGCCCTGCTGGAGGCCATGAATCCTTCGTTCCTGGAAGGTCTGCGGCTGCAGCCCGAGCCCGGCCTGCTGCGCGGCAGCGTGCGCCTGCGCCTGGACGACGCGGTGCTGGAGGACCTCGTCGAGCACCGGCTGGAGACCATCGTGCAGCGGCTTTTGGCCCGCCCGGGGCCCCGGCTGGGTGAGTCGCCCCTGCTGCGCGAGACTTTCGCCGCCGAGGCGATGCCATCCATCGATGCCGCGCCGCGGCGCGCCCGTGCCGCGGCCGACCTCGACATCATCGACGCCGCCGCCTTCCCGGTGGACGATTCCCCACAGCCGTCCGCGCCATGATCGATTTTTCCGAGGAGGTCGGCCGGCTGCTTCATGACCTTCGGGTGCCCGAGCCGCGCAAGAGTGGCACGCTGGTGCGCTTGGTCGGCATGCGACTGGAGGCGCGCGGCCTCATGGCGCCGCTGGGCGCCTGCTGCGAGATCCTGGATCCGTCCGGCCACCGCATCGAGGCCGAGGTCGTCGGCTTCAATGACCAGACCCTGTACCTCATGCCCTTCACTGAGCCCCAGGGCATCGGGCCGGGTGCCAGCGTGAGGGTCGTCAACCAGAACGCCAGTGTCTGCCTCGGCCATGAGTTGCTGGGCCGGGTGATCGACGGCCGCGGGGAACCGCTGGATGGCAAGCCCGAGCCGCGCTGCGACACCCGCCTGTCCCTGCTGGGCCGCCCGGTCAATCCCATGGAGCGCGGCCCCATCACCGAGGTGCTGGATGTTGGCGTCAAGGCCATCAACGCCATGCTCACGATGGGGTGCGGCCAGCGGGTCGGCCTGATCGCGGGCTCCGGGGTCGGCAAGAGCACACTGCTCGGACAGATCACCCGCCACACCCGGGCCGACGTCGTCGTCATCGGCCTGATCGGTGAGCGCGGGCGCGAGGTGCAGGCCTTCATCGAGGAGTCGCTGGGCCCCGAAGGACTGGTCAAGGCCGTCGTCGTCGCTGCCCCGGCCAACGTGTCACCCGTGCTGCGCCTGAAGGCAACCCTGATGACGCACACGATCGCCGAGTACTTTCGCGACCAGGGCAAGCGCGTGCTGATGCTGGTCGACAGCCTGACCCGCGTCGCCCATGCCCAGCGCGAGATCGGCCTCGCGGTGGGCGAGCCGCCGACTTCCAAGGGCTACCCGCCCTCGGTCTTTGCGCTGCTGCCCAACCTGATCGAACGCGCCGGCGTGGGGCGGCATGGCCTGGGTTCCATCACCGCCATTTACACCGTGCTCGCCGAAGGTGATGACGCGCACGACCCGATCGTCGACCTGGCCCGCGCCTCGCTGGACGGCCAGGTGATGCTTTCGCGCCAACTGGCCGATGCCGCGCATTACCCGGCCATCGACCTCAATGGCTCGATCTCCCGGATCATGCCCAATCTGATCGAGCCAGGCATCCTCAAGACCGCCAACCGCTTCAGGCGGCTGTGGTCGTTGTACCAGCAGAACCGCGACCTGATCCAGGTCGGCGCCTATGTGCCGGGGACCAATCCCGAGCTGGACCAGGCGATCCGCCTGCGCCCGGCATTCGAAGCGTTCCTGCGCCAGGACATGCACGAGGGTGTCGCTTATGCCGACTGCCTGCAAGCCGTTCGCGCCGTCGCGGGCGAAGCGGCGCACTGACCTGCCGCACCACCCGCGCCCGCCCACCCAGGAGATCCACCATGACCCCCTCCAACGCCGAAGCCTTCCGAATTCTGGTGACCAAGTCCCAGCTTGCCCTCGATGCTTGCCAGCAGCAGCTGACCCAGGCGCGTGCCCGGCGTGAGCAGCTGCAGGCCAGCTACGCGCGCCTGCAAGCCATGATGGCCGAATACCGCCAGCGCCAGGCTCGAACCCAGTTTGAGGGGCTGCTGATGGCCGACAGCCTCAACCAGAGGCAATTCATCTTGCAGCTCCAGCAACTGCTGGACCAGTCCCTGCGCGCCGTCTCCCAGGCCGATGCCCAATGCGCCCAGATCGCCCGCGCCATCATCCAGGCGCAGCTGGAGGTCGACAAGGCGCGCAAGATGCACGAGCAGGCCTTGGCGGCGGCCCGGCTGCAGCAGGAGCGCAGCGAGCAACGTCGGCAGGACGACCTGTCCGTCATGCGCCACCCCTTCCGCCAGGGCCTGAGCCACCCCTGACACAGGCAGGGCAGGCGCCCCCGGCCCCCGGGGCGCTGAGCAAAAACGCGGATAATCCGAGGCTTCGCGAAGAAAGTTCCCATGTTCGATTTCGTCCGCAAGCACACCCGGATCCTGCAGTTCGTCCTGTTCCTGCTGATCTTCC
>JACCDU010728960.1_pt1 | contig 27586 bp, 55 predicted proteins | sample 7446081 | NCBI WGS metagenome assembly JACCDU01 (sample SAMN15323447, study PRJNA562643) | freshwater metagenome | isolation source: river surface water | place: USA:Blue River Watershed | collected 2017-08-17
ACACCGTGAACAGCAAAGGCTTCAAGGTTCTTCCTCCGTACATCCGCGTTATTCAGGGCGATGGCATCAACGAGAAATCGTTGCCGATCATCCTCGACAACCTGATCGCTGCCGGCATCTCGGCTGAGAACATCGCGTTCGGTATGGGTGGTGGTCTTCTGCAAGCTTGGAACCGTGATACTCTGAAGTACGCAATGAAAGCTTCGGCTCTGAAAGGTCCTGACGGCGTTTGGAGAGGTTTCTCGAAAGACCCTATCTCTGACCGTGGTAAGAAGTCAAAAGAAGGTCGTCTGGCTCTTGTGAAAGAAGCTGGCTTTGGTATCGCTCCTTACATCCGGACTGTTCCTGAGGAATACATCGGAGAGTTCACTGCAACGAACCTTCTGCGTCCTGTCTTCAAGAATGGTGTTATCCTGATTGAAGATACCTTTGAGAACATCCGCGAACGTGCAAAGGAAGGTGTGTGATGATGACTCAGAAAGACATCGAAGAGGTCAAGTTCATGGCCCAAGTCTGGAAGATGAACGATGAGCGCAATAAGCGTCTCGCTGAAGAAGCAGAGAAAGAACGAAAGCGAAAAGCCCTCGAGTGGCTTGAAAGCATTCGCTAATGGGTGGGGCTTCGGCCCCACCTTCTTTAGGAGATATTAATGCATATTGGTTATACACCCGGCGGATCGCCCATCTTTACTGGCGGAGTATCCAATCCTCGGACAAGCGGCAAAACCCTCTATGAATGTTCTGGTGATCCTCGCCATAAGCTGACGACAAATCAGGCTCGGTCCAAGGGATACTACTGCAGCCATTGCGGTAAACCACTTAAGGTCCGAGCGCAAAAAATCCAAGAACTTGAAACCATGGCCAAAAGCCTTGGTGCAACTATAACGTGGAATAAGAATGAGTAATATTTGGCTTATCTCGGACACTCACTTTGGTCACGAGAATATTTTGAACTTTATTGACTCTCGAACCGGACTGAAGGTTCGGCCTGACTTTGCAAACGTCGACGAAATGGACGAATGTATGGTCGACAACTGGAACAGCGTTGTCAAGAAGGGTGACAAGGTCTGGCACCTCGGCGACGTCATGTTTGGTGATACTAAGCGCTTTGAGAAGCTGTGGCCTAAGTTGAACGGAAGCAAGCGCCTCTGTGTCGGTAATCACGACGACATTCGGTATCTTACGAATGGCGGTTTCTTTCAGAAGGTTCATCTCGAGCGTAAGTTCCGTGATGAGAAGCTTCACTTCTCGCACATCCCGCTTCATCCTTCGCAGCATGAGGTAGGTGCACCCGGAAGCAAGAACTTCTTCTGCAACATCCATGGGCACATCCATGGCAACCCGACACCGGTTGGTCGCTACATCAACGTCTCTGTTGAAGTGATCAACTACACTCCTGTTGCATTTGAAGACATTGCTGCACAGGCTGCGGTCCTTCTAAAGGAGTTCATCGACTAATGTCGTGGAACAACGTGATCCCATCAGAGTCTATCTTAGACGATCCTAAGATGCGGAAATGGCAAGAACCCGAGAACCCTCTTGTTACGATTCCAGAGGAACTTGTCACCGATTGCTTGATTCGTTATGAGTTCGAGGGTTACTATGGCGTTATCGCTTCGCACAAAGATCATCCAGCATTTGATGAAGTTCGGCGTGTGCTATCCACCAGAGGTTACATTAAGATTCCAGAATACGCTTGCTGGAACGGAGATCGAGTGACTAAACGCTTCCGCTTCAATGGAGTACAACTGGAGGTTCATGATACGTTCTACTGTGCTGCAGCATGGGCCGCAAAATTTTCATATAATCGCACAAAGGTGGTTGACATTCCTGAAGGATAGATTATATCTATCTTGTAAGGAAGAAGAGGAACAGATGAACAAGACTCTCACGATGGAAGAACGAGTAAACCTTCGCAACTCTGCCATCAAAGACATGGAAGCTGGAGTCATCGTTCCTCTTGTCGACGCAAGTTACTACGCCTACGGGCTTTGCATCGGCGACTTCCGCGATAACGGTATGGCTGTGAAGAACACTTGGCGTACCGGTATGAATTGGACGTGGAACGGTCCGGGTTCCATTTGTCTCAGTGGCGAAGTACTTGCACCCGGACAAGAGTCTCAAGAAATCGAAATGGATTGGAGCTGAACATGGTAACCTTTATCGGAATGTGTGTCGTTGCTGCGCTTATCGGTGCCGGCGTCTATGCCCTTCTGACTCGCGTGAAGATTCGTAGCTATCGTTACGAAGTCGACAAGGATGGAAACGAAACGGTGATCGACGAAAATGATTAAGTCACCTTTCGATAAACGCCCTCAACGTACTCCTACCTTTGAAAAACCCAAGGAAAAAATCATGAACGCACGTACTATCATCGCTGGCAGCACCGCAGTTGTCGTTGGCCTCTTTGCACTGACGATTGTCGGTGGATCTTTCTATACGATCGACTCTGGTGATCGTGGTGTTCTTCTGCGCAACGGCGCGGTCGTTGGCACTGCTGAACCTGGGCTCGGGTTCAAACTTCCAATCATCGACTCGGTGAAAGAAATCTCGGTCCGTTCCAATGCTCGTCGGTATGAAGGCGTGGCTGCATACTCGAAAGACCAACAAACTGCAGAACTCGTTATTTCTGTGAACTATCGTCTGCCTCCTGATCAAGTCGAACAGATCTATTCGGAATACGGTGGTGAAGAAGGTGTTCTGACTCGTCTGCTTGACCGTCAAGTCTACAACGAAGTGAAGAACGTCTTTGGCAAATACAATGCAGTGACTGCTATCAACGATCGTGGTCGGCTTGTTGCTGACATCCAAACCGCGATTCAAACCATCGTTGATGGACCGATCATCATCGAATCCGTTCAGGTTGAAAACATCGACTTCTCGAATGTCTATGAAGACTCGATTGAAGCTCGTATGCTTGCCGAAGTCGAAGTTCAGAAGGTGAAACAGAACGCCGAGCGTGAAAAGGTTCAGGCTGAGATCGTCGTGACTCAAGCTCAAGCACAAGCTGATGCTCAACTGGCTCAAGCGAAAGCTGCTGCTGAAGCAACTCGCCTTCGTGGTGATGCAGAAGCCGCTGCGATTCGTGCCAAAGCCGACGCTCTTCGTGACAACGCTGGTCTGATCGCGCTGACTCAAGCTGAGCGCTGGGACGGTAAGCTTCCGACGACGATGATCCCGGGTTCGACTGTTCCCTTCATGGACATGTCTCAGAAATAAGTCACTTGAAAAAAGTGCAGAAAAAGAGCGCTTCGGCGCTCTTTTTTGTTGACATCACCAGAAGAACTGTATAGAACATAACTATAGGCAACAACAGGTGACACAATGAAAACCTTCATGATCGTCCTCAACACCGCCATCGTCTGCTACTGCATTCATCTTGCTTCGACTTACGATCCTCTGACTGCGGCAATCAACCGCGTCGTTCTCGAAGTTGTCACTGGCCTGATCTAAGGAGTTCCCATGAAAGTTCGTCTGTCTGAAGTCTTCAAAGTCTCAACGACTCGTCCGTTGAATGCACTCGACAAAGTGAGCATCGCTGAACTTGCACAGTTCACTCACTTCACTCTTCACGACTTCCCATTCTCTGCAGCTTGGTCTGCGTTGATGAATGAATGGAAGTTTGAGTACGACATGCGAGATGATGAGTTCCAGACGATGTCTGGTCTGAAGATGTTCTTCAAAGATGGATCTTCTCTAGCACTTGCGAGGAAATAATGTGCTTCCCTGTCTTTAAGATGGTTGATGGTAAGTGGAAACTCCATGCCGTCTACACTGACTTCGCCAAACTCCAGTCCGAGTGGGGCACGAAGTATGATTGGCCCGAGTTCTGCTGGGAACCGTGGCCCGTGGATAAACCCTTTGACGAAGCGATGATGGGGTTCTGAGATGAATAAAGCTGAGCTGAAAGCCGCGATCGAGGCTGAGAAGAAACGTCATGCTGAGATCATCAAAGGACTCGAGTCGAAGTTACGTGTGATCGAGATGGAAGAGTCTGCAATATCGCGTAAAGCTTACGCAGAAAAGAAAGCCCTTCTCGAAGAAACAGGTGAATGGCTAAAGGGTAAGCTCGCCGTTGGTGACTGGGTTCAAGTGACGGGTAGCCGTGCTGGAAAGTATCGTTCTATCGTTGCCATAAACGGTTACGGCATCGTCGGCAGCATCATATATCAAAGACGAGTTCGTACACCTGAAGGCATCAAAGTTCAATGGGCGAAAGACGTGGCGAAAGTCACTGAACAGGGCTTCAACAAGATCACTCATTTGTACCGTGATGGTAAGTTCGTGCCAGTGAAAGAATTGATGAAAGAAAGTGAAGTTACTAGTTGACATTTACTAACTGATTGCTTATATCTGATCAGTAAACAGAGGTACATCATGACCGTTCTCGAAAATCTCAAGTCACGACACTTTGATCTGAGCGTCCATACGGCTTGGGTTGACGAGGACGAAGGTGTCGCAACATTCCCTTTGTGGAATCTCTCTGGCCAAATGGTTGGCTTTCAACAGTATCGTCCTGCTGCTGACAAGAAGCGGGATAACCACCCTCGTGACTCTCGTTACTTCACATGGCGCAAGGCAAAAGTTGTCGGCGTCTGGGGTCTCGAGTCATGGAACTTCACCAACACACTTTTTGTAACTGAAGGTGTCTTTGATGCTGCTCGACTTACTTCTCTTGGGTACAGTGCTGTCGCTACCCTTAGTAACGACGTTGATGATTCTCTTGCACGATGGCTTTGGATGGTCCGACGTGTTCGACCTGTTGTGGCCGTATGTGATAATGACCGTGCTGGTCGTAAGCTTGCTAAGTGTGGTACAACTTATCATGTGATAGAAGACGGAAAAGACATGGGTGAAGCCTCTGACGAATATGTTACCAACTTCTTGAGGAACTACAAGTGAAAGTTCGTTTGCATCTTGATGGTAAGAACCACTTCAACGAAGAACAATGGGCGATGATTCACGACGCCGTTCAGTTCTTCGTTGATGAATACGAGTTAGACAAGTACACTGCGCCAGTGTACATAAAGTTTCCCCAACGCTTAGACATCAACGACTTCGGTCCGCTCACAGTGAGTCGAGGGCAGTGCATGACTGAGTTCTACGCGGTTGGAAACAAATTCAGGGTTGAGCGCTTCATCATCTCGATCACTCCTGCCAACCTATACAAAGTCATCGAGGTGATCTTCCATGAGATGACTCATGTTCTACAAGAACTTCGTGGTGACATTCAACGTCAGCGGGATGGCAGTGAAATCTATCGCGGCGTGCATTATTCTGTTGACATTCTGCAGAAACCGACTTATAAGCAATATAGAAACTTTCCTTGGGAAGTCGAAGCGCGAGAAGTATCGTACGCGATGTTGAAGAAGTGGAAAGCTTCTCGTGGTGTCAAAGATTCCTTCTGGCAAAAACTCATCAAACTCTGGAGCTAATATGAAAACTGTACTCACCAGCGAAACCCTCTACAAACTTGATTCCAAAGGAAAGGTGCGAGTGTGGTACGCTGAGACTGGCACTGACGGGACTCGCTGGGGTCTTCGTTCGATCGCCGGTCTCGAAGACGGAAAGAAAGTGACTTCTGAATGGACTTTCGTTGAACAGAAGAACGTCGGTCGTTCGAATGAGACTTCTCTTGAAGAACAAGCAACGTCCGAGATGCTTTCTGAAGTGCAGAAGAAGAAAGATCGTGGGTACTTCTCTGATCTGAAGAATGTCGACACCTTCGACAAGTTCAAGCCGATGTTGGCTGAGAAGTTCGAAGATGTTGAAGTGAACTTTGCTGCTGGTAATGTATATGCTCAGCCGAAGCTCGATGGTATCCGGTGCATCGCTCGTAAAGATGGGCTGTGGACTCGGTCTGGCAAAGAGATCGTTGCGGTACCTCATATCTGGGAGTCCCTGCAGCCGTTCTTTGAGAAGCACCCGAACTTCGTCCTCGACGGTGAGCTGTACAATCATGAGCTGAAAGACGACTTCAACAGCATCACCTCGATGGTTCGTAAGACGAAGCCGAAAGCTGAAGACCTTGTGAGGTCGAAAGAACTCGTGCAGTATCATGTGTACGATGTGATCGTCACCGACGAGCCTGATCTTCCCTTCAGCAAGCGCGAGCTTCTTCGTTATGAAGCTCCTCTCGAGTATGTACGTATCGTGCCTACGGTGCACGTGCCCACCCGTACGGGACTTGACTCGCTGTACGAAGGCTACCTCGAGCATGGATACGAAGGACAAATGGTTCGTATCGACAAGCCGTACGAGAACAAACGTACGAAGAACCTGCTGAAGCGCAAAGAGTTTCTGACTGACGAGTTCGAAGTCGTCGAAGTTCTTGAAGGTCAAGGCAACTGGCAAGGGTGTGTGAAGCACTTCGTTCTTCGTCTGAACTCGGAGAAGAACTTCCAAGCTGGTGTTCGTGGTGATATGGACACTCTTAAAGCGATGTGGGATAAGCAAGAGAAGCCTGACTGGGTCACTCTGCGCTTCTTCACGCCGACTCCTGATGGTGTTCCGCGGTTCCCTGTTGTGATCGACTGGGGCAAAGGTAAGAGGGAAGACTGATGTACATCGAACTTATCCTTGGAATTTTGGCGCTCGGCATCATTTTTGTTGCTATAGCTGGTTGACATTCTCGAGTAGATTGCTTATATCTAACTAGTAACAAAGGAGAGTCGAATGGAAATCCTCATCTACTACGTTCTTCCCAATGTCGTCATGTTCGGCGGTCTCTATGCTCTCGGCAAAGCGATCGAATTCGCTTCGTGGAAAGTCATCGTGTGGTACGCAGATAATATGTGAAAATCTGCATTTTGCTGGTTGACATTCTCGAGTAGATTGCTTATATCTAACATGTAAGTCAAACAAAGGTGTGACTATGAACTATGCTTTCCCTGTGATCAACACCATCGATGATGTGCTTCCGGCAATTGCTGGTCGTGACGAGTTCGTTGTCGCTGAGCGCGACTTCGGCACTGTGATCAACTATCTCGTCGCTATGCCTGACACCTTCAAAATGGAAGGTCCGGGTGACTTGATGGGTGCTATCCGTCGCGAATGCCGCGGTTTGATCTTCGACCTCGCTGGTCGTATCATGTCCCGTCCGTTTCACAAGTTTTTCAACGTGAACGAGAAAGAAGAGACTCAGGCTCATATGCTTGATCTCTCGCGTCCTCACATTGTGATGGACAAGCTCGATGGTTCGATGATCCGTCCGGTTCGTATGGATGGCATGGTTCGTCTGGCTACCAAGATGGGTGTGACCGACATCGCGATCGAAGCCGAAAAGTTGCTTGATTACGATCAGTACTGTTGGCTCGAAGATATGATGGTCGACGGTTTCACTCCGATCTTCGAGTACATCGCTCCGACCAACAAGATCGTTGTCGAGTACGCTGAAGCGAAGTTGATCCTGACCGCTGTTCGTGAGACGGTGTCGGGTGAGTACCGTAGCTTGCGTCAGTGGAATGCTCCGTTCGAGTTGGTTCGGACCGACTCGTCGATCCATGACTTCTCGGCTTACCTTGCTTTCAAGCGTGGCGAAACCCTGCGCGAAGGTGACATCATCCGCTTTGCTGATGGTCACATGGTGAAGGTGAAGAACGATTGGTACGTGCAGATCCACAAGACCAAGGACATCGTTCGCGTTGATCGGAACATCGTTGAGCTCGTGCTCGGCGAAACCATCGACGACACTCGGGCTATGCTCGATCCGTCGGACTTGGTTCGTGTCGATGAAGTCGAGCGGGCCTTCTGGGCTGCCTTCGAAAACGCCGAAGGTCGTCTGCAGGGTCTCGAGATGCTGGCTCGGACGATCTATGGCGCCGACAAGAAGCGCATCGCGCTCGAGATGGTGCCCAACCTGATCAACAAGGCTGATGGTGGTTTCATCTTCAAGCTGATGGATGGTTATGCTATCCGTGACTTGCTGCTGGATCACTGCAAGAAGAACATCGGCTCGACGCCGAAGTATGAAGCTCTGATGGAATGGATGAAAGCATGAAGATCGTTTATGGTCCAACCGAACTCGTGTTCAACGAGACAAAGTCTCAGATTGTCGACGAAACGCTCAAGATCGTCGACAATTACAAGGCCGACATGGCCGAGCTCAATCAATGGTTGACAAACGAACAGAAGCGTATTAAAAGTGAATACGAGAAGCGTCAACGGTTCATCGTTGAATGCACTGAAGACGCTCTTCGTATGCATGCAATAGGAGTTGCAAAATGAGTGTAGTAGCTGATAAGCTGAGTGACTTCATGGCGTTTACGTATCTGTTTCGGCATTGCCGTCCGAAACATGACGACTTCTTCGTCTATGAAGTTGACGCAGGAATGCCAACCGACTACAACATTATCCTGAAGGCTATGAAGGTCGAAGGAGATGCTTTTGCTGGCGATCCGGCTGAACTGATCGTCGCCAAAGAATGGGTCCTTGAAAACTTGGAAGAGATTCTCGCAAATGTACCTGATCCTGAAACTGCTGGCGCGTAAGATCAAAGCTGTTCGTTTTCGAACGATCTTTGGCATCGCTCTTCTTCACCTTGTTCTTACATACTTCGGGTTTGCATACCTCGGTGAAGCAGATCTGACTTCGTCTTTCATTAGTTACAGTTACTACTACACTGTGACTGCCTCGACGATCGGTTATGGCGACATGAGTCCAAGTACCGAATACGGTCAACTGTTTGCAACCCTCTTCCTCATCCCTATTGCAGTCTCGCTCTTCGCAGCGCTTATCACGAAAGCAATCTCAACTATGACGAACGAAATTCAAAAGATCAAAGACGGCCACGGTGACTTCAGTACTACGAAAAATCATACGGTCATTGTCGGATGTTTGCCAAAGAAGACCGATCAACTCATTCGAGAAATTGATAAGTCCCAATGCTTGGTTGTTACCACGGATTGCCGACCTCATAGTGATGTACAGATCATTAAGGCTGAGTCTTTGGCAAATGTTCCCGACCTCATTCGAGCAGGTGTGAAGAACGCAAAGAAGATTGTGGTTATGGGTAAGGATGATCAGGAAACACTTCTGGCATCACTCGCTGTGACTACTCTAGTCAGTAAAGATATGCATGTGGTGGCATACTTCGACTCTCACGAGACCGCTGCTATCCTCGAGGCGAATTGCAAGAATGTTGAGACTGTTACCGATAACAGCGTATCCCAGCTTGCACGATCACTCGATGAACCCGGTGCATCTCACGTGATTGGCAACCTCGTGTCAGCTGACGACCCTATCTCGCTTCGTTCGGTTCCCCTGAACAACACGAACAAGAACAACGTCTGGTATGTGAAGCATCTTGCCGAAAGCCTTCTCCGTGTTGACGCTACCTTGATCGGTTATGGCACGAAGGAAAAGCCTACGATGATCCTTCGTCGCGACGACGTGGTACCTGACGATGCAATTATTTACTACATTGCGGAAAAAGATATTGACATCGGTCGGATTCTAGTGTAAGCTGTTCTAGTAACAGAAGGAGAATATGATGTTCGGATGGTTCAAGAAAAAGAAGACTGAAACGAAAGTGAAAGTCGTGCACAACCAATATGCAGATCAGCGTGGTGCTCGAGCGAAAGGTGACATCGTCGGTGGCAACAAGTACTCGTCGTACACACCCACATATGATCCGTTGATGGATCCGCTGAATCCGATCAGTCCCCTTTCTCCCCTCAACCCGATCAACTCAAGCTATGACGAACCGAGTTCGCACAAGTCTTCGTCATACGACTCTGGGTCGAGCTGGTCTTCTTCGTCAGACTCGAGCTCTTCGTATAGCTCGTCTTCGTCTGACTCAGGTTCTTCCTATTCCGATTCCTCGTCCTACTAAGGAAATCACATGACTGAACGTAAACTTGCTTCTATTCGTCGGATCGCCGACATTCAGCCCATCGAAGGTGCTGACGCTATCGTGGTTGCAACCATCGACGGCTGGAAAGTTGTCGTTAAGAAAGACGAGTTCAAGGTTGGTGATCTTGCGCTCTACCTTGAGATCGACTCGTGGGTTCCACATGAACTTGCACCGTTCCTTTCAAAAGGTTCTGAGCCTCGTGAATACAATGGTGTGAAGGGTGAGCGTCTGCGGACGATCAAACTTCGTGGGCAGGTTTCGCAGGGACTTCTGCTGAACCTCAACGACGCTGTTGTGTACAAAGCACTGCTCGGCAGCAATGACTGGTACGAAGGTCAAGATCATACCGAACAACTCGGCATCCAGAAGTGGGAAGCTCCTATTCCTGCTCAGCTTCAAGGTCAAGCTGCTGGTATGTTCCCGACTTCGTTGATTCCCAAGACAGATCAAGAGCGTATTCAGAACTGCTTCGGTGAAATCCAAAAGCGGGCAAAGCGGTTCACAACTGAGAAGGTCTGGAACGCTGAGACTCAGACTCTGGAAGAGCATCCTGTCGAAGTGCCAGCTGACTTCAAGGAACCTACCTACGAAGTCACCATGAAGCTTGATGGCTCGAGCTGCACGATCTTCCGTTGGGAAGATGAACTTCGTGTCTGCAGCCGGAACCTTGAACTCAAGATCAACGAAGAGAACAAAGACAACACCTTCGTTGCCATGGCCCTAAAGATCGGCGATCGTATCCCAGATGGGTACGCAGTTCAAGGTGAAGTCATGGGCCCAGGTATTCAAGGAAACCGCGAAGGGTTCACTGAACACAAGTTCTTCGTGTTCGACGTCTTCGACATTCAGAAGCATGAATACCTAGAACCAAAGACTCGGCGCATGGTCTGTAATGCAAAATACTTTGACCATGCTCCTGTTCTTGGTACTGACTGGAAAGCCCCTGCTTCGGTTGAAGAAGGCCTTGCTCTTGCAGAAGGTCCGAGCATCAATCACAAGATCCGTGAAGGTCTGGTGTGGAAGTGCAACGAAGACCCGAGCTTCAGCTTCAAGACAATCAGCAATCAGTTCCTGCTGAAAGGTGGGGACTAATGTGTAACTGCAAAGGATGGGACATCGCTTACTACCCTGATCACGAGATCACAGTCGAGCAGCACTTCTGTCGGATTGCTGACGACTGTGGTCACGTAGATAATACTCTCGAAGAAGCTGCAGATCAGGTTGCAGCCGAGTATCAGCGAGAGTATGATTGGTATGCTGACGCCATGAATCGTGAAATTGTAGAACACTCTGCAGTGTTCCTTGACAACCTTCTTGCAATGAGTAGGGCTTGGAAAGATCGTACTCACGAATCGTATTTGTACTACAAAAACGGTTGACACCTACTTCTATCTGGTATAGTGTATAACCAAAGGAGATAGGTATGAAAAAAGGCGAACTACTCAGCAAGATGCTTCACATCGCAACGAATGCCCACCACGGGCAATTCGACCGTGGTGGCAATCCCTACATCTTGCATCCGATCAAGGTGATGCACTACGTCAAGTCTGAAGATGAAGAGCTTCAGTGCATCGCTCTTGGTCATGACGTGATCGAAGACACTGACGTTACTTACGCAGATCTGCGCGAAGCAGGTATGACCGATCGTATCATCAATGGTATTCGTGCTCTGACGAAAGTCCCGGGCCAGACCTATGATGAATACAAGGAAGGCGTGTTCGCGAACGTTGACGCCATGAAAGTCAAGTTGGCCGACCTTCGTCACAACACTGACGTTCGTCGTCTGAAAGGTGTCTCTGAGAAGGACATCGCTCGCATGGAGAAGTATCATCGCTTCTACCTCGAGATCACTTTCAAACTCAAGGAACTCGACAAATGAAAACGTTCTACGCCAACCTTATTGCATTTGGTATGATGACGGGGATTTGCTTTGTCGGATTCAGTGCCATGGCCCTGTTCTTCCCTTTCATCGGCGCGTTTATCGCATGGGACTTAGCACCTCTCACTTTCGGATGGGCGACTACGTTCCTGTGGATGCGTATAATCTTCGTAGCGTCTGCGATGATCGGTGTATGTTTCATGTGCTCTAAAGAGGGCCAAAGCATGGTAAAGGACCTCGTGAATGGTTAAGACTCGACTGATTGGTGACATCCATGGTGAATGGGAACTCTATCATCAGACCGCAACTGACGCCATCAACTTCGGTGGCTGTGAACGTACGATTCAAGTCGGCGACTTTGGTGTAGGCTTCTCTGGCCCGTATTGGCACGATCGTGCTGATGAGTTCCATTGGGATGGCACCCACCGATTCATTCGTGGCAATCACGACAAGCCTGAGAAGTGCAAGCAGATGGCCGGCTGGATCAAGGACGGACTCATCGAGAATGATGTCATGTTCATTGGTGGAGCTTGGTCTATCGATCAGGCATTCCGCACTGAAGGTGTCTCTTGGTGGGCTGATGAAGAGCTGACGATCGAAGAGTTCTATCGTCTGATCGACGTCTATGAACAGGTGAAGCCGAGAGTCATGATCACTCATGACTGCCCGGGCGATGTGAGCACTGAGATGTTCATTCAATCTGGCCTTGCGTTGTTCAAAGGAAACGCCAAGTCGATTCCTACTCGCACGAGCATAGCCTTCAATACAATGTTGGCGATTCATCAGCCAGAAGAGTGGTACTTTGGTCACTGGCACCACTCCATGCAGTATAAGTACGGCAGGACAATGTTCCAGTGTCTGGGTATTCATGATTATGTGGATGTAGAACTATGACTACGGCAATTCTTGCATGTGCTCACGCGTTCAGCAATAACAAGAACTTTCAACCCTCTTTGCTATACCTTGGCACATTTCTTATCGACATGAACCTTGCTGAGGCGCTGATCAAATGGTTGACGTGATCGACTCATTTAGCGGACCATATCGCTTCTTGTCAAACTTCTGGCTTGCTCCGGTAACATATGAGGGTATCACCTACCCTTCATCGGAGCATGCCTATCAAGCTGCGAAGTCCTTGAACAAGGACATTCGCGAGGCGTTTTCTGAGATCAGTTCACCTGCTGAAATCAAGCGTCTTGGGCAAACCATCACGATTCGTCCGGACTGGGAAGACGTTAAGATCAATGTGATGCGAGACATCGTCACTGCGAAGTTCGAACAGAACGATTACCTGATGCGGTTGCTCATGGAAACAAAGGGTTGTCACCTCATTGAAGGAAACACGTGGGGTGATCGCTTCTGGGGCGAGTGCCCTATCGGAAACGGAAGAAACGAACTCGGAAAGATTCTCATGGGAATCCGAGACGACATTACGAGGATAGTAGAAGATGAGTGAATACATGCCTGACAACTGGGTCGTGATTAAGTTCAAAGGTGACGACCCTCACTATCGTATTCTTGCCGGCTGGTCGGGTGGATACACACAAAGCGATTCGTGGCGAATGAACAGCGGCATTGTTCGAATTGAAGAGACTCAGTTCGTCTACAAGTTCTACGGGTCGACTGGTTCGTGCTACGTATGTTCGAAGAACTCATACTGTCTTCGCACCAACAACGCATACATCTGGTCAGCCTTACAGGAACGTTATGGCGAAAAGGTTGAGCTTATGCCAGAAGAGACCGACTGGATGAACATGGATTGGATCATCAAGTGATCGGAACAGAGCTCTTCGGCAAAGGAAGCTTCGGTAAAGTGTCCCACGATCTAGTTAATGACTGGTCGTGGGATAAACTTTCTCGTGCCGTAAAGGAAGTTGTCGACGAAGATATGCGTCGCTATAAGCCTCTCGGTGATGGCGGATTCGCATGTTGGGGAATGGAACGATTCTTTCCTGAAGTCTTAGCGTTTATGCAAGAACTCAAGCCTGAGTATCAACCAAGGGCACAGCTGTTTGCGAGTACGAGAGACACCTCTCGATCTTTTGATCTTCATCGCGATCCGGGGCAATACCTGTGGATCTGGCAAGTGATCGGTAGCACTCCGTGGCAGGTCGAAGATACTGAATTAGTCCTCCACCAAAACGAGATGTTGTACATCGATAACGAACTTCTTCACTGCGCGAAGCCGAACTCTCCACGAGCGAGCTTCACATTTTCTTTAGAAAAAGAGCACTTTTACGGTTGACATTTTGACCGCGATTGCTTATATCTAACTGGTAAGCAAAGGAAACCACATGACTCCAACACTCTACTGCCTGATGCGGGAAGACCTGCAGGACCTGAATCCGGGCAAAGGTATGGCTCAAGCCATGCACGCCCAAGCTGACTTCGATGAATGGGTTGAGAAAAACCCAGATAGTCCGTTCCAGCCTTTCATCAAGGAATGGAAGGAAGATCGATCGTTTGGTCGAACGCTTGTCCTTGAGTCGTCTCTCGAGAACATGGCTAACATTGTAAGCACCAACTATGGTGCCGCAGTGAAGCTGCCCATGGCACTCACGGTTGATCCGACGTATCCGTGGCGCAACTTTTACGGCAAGGTCTTCCTCTCCGAAGAAGTCACTTGCGGTTGGGTTTTCGCGTGTGATCTGACGCCTCAGCCGGTTCTGGACGAACTGCGCAAACTCTCTCTGCATAGGTGAAAACATGACTTTTGCTGTACTTATCGTTCAAGGTGCCCTCATGGGCTATGTCGCTGGTCAAGCATTTACCGGTGCAGCGTTCTGGGGTATCTGCATCATCAACGCCATTCTTGTTGTGATGTACGGGATCGCTAAAGATGCTGAGCGTTGAAGAAAGACTCGCCGTCGCCGAAGAAAAACTGAAGCGACTCGAAAAGGTAGAGCTTCAACTTAAACGTACCCAAGATGCGCTCATGCATCTTGCAGGTGTTTACGATCGTAACTTCGCGATCCTGTCCGGTCGAGTCAACCAGAAGTCTGATGGGTTCTTAAACGACCTCTTCAATTGGTAAGAAAAACGGTTGACACCAGCATAAAGTTGGTGTATAACTTCTATATGATGAACAACGTGAGATCGTGATGAAACGAGTTCCTACTCAAGAACGTCCTGACTGGATGTCTGCTGCTGAAGAGATCGGGTTCAACTTCCATACGATGTACGGCGAACCGTACTGGGATGAGAAGTCCATGTATCAATTCACTCTCGAGCAAGTCGAGAACGACATCGAAGACCCGAGCACCGAACTTCATGAGATGTGCCGGCAAGCTGTCGATGAGATCGTCGACAACGAACGTCTTATGACGAAGATGGGAATCCCATCGAACATGATGGACTTTGTTCGGAACTCGTGGAAACGTGACGAGCAAGAACTTTATGGGCGCTTCGACCTTGCTTATGATGGCAACGGTCCGGCAAAGATGCTTGAGTACAACGCTGACACACCGACGTCTCTCTTTGAAGCCGGCAACTTCCAATGGACTTGGCTTGAAGAGAAGATCAAGCTCGGGCATCTTCCCGAGAACTCTGATCAGTTCAACCGTATCTACGATGCTCTGGTTGAGCGCTTTCAAGAGATGTTTCTTCCGAACGAGAACATTCACTTTGCTTCTGTCGGTGGTGTCGACAACCTCGAAGACTACGGCACCGTTGAGACGATGGGTTGGGCTGCGTCTGATGCAGGCCTGATCCCTCACTACACCAAGATTGAAGACATCGGCTTGTCTGACGCCGGTCAGTTTGTTGATGATCAAAGCCGAGTGATTGGTTCTTTGTTCAAACTGTACCCTTGGGAAGATATGCTTCGTGATGAATACGCGGTCAATCTGGCTTCGTCTCGTTGCCGAATGCTCGAGCCGGCTTGGAAAGCCGTAGTGTCGAACAAGGGCATCCTTCCTGTTCTTTGGAAGATGTTCCCGGGACACAAGAACTTGCTGCCTGCTTACTGGGCAGATGAAAGCCACAAGCTGACGAACTATGTGACGAAGCCCATCTTCTCTCGTGAAGGTGCATCGATTACGATAGTCGAGAATGGCAAAACGACTGAGTCGTCGACCAACCGTGAGTATGATCACAACTCGATGATCGTTCAAGAATACTGTGCGCTCCCCGTCTTTGATGGCTATCGTCCTATCATTGGTTCGTGGATTGTTGGGCGCACTTGTGTAGGTATGGGTATTCGCGAGGATCAAAGCCGCATTACTCAAGACCTCTCGCGCTTCAAACCCCACTTTATCATGAACTAAGGATGAAAGACATGAAACGTTCTACTAATATGAAAGCCCTCACCATCGGTCTTCTGACTGTCTCTGCTTTTGCTCTGGCTGCTTGTCAGCAAGACGAGGCGACTGCATTCAGCTTCACCAACGTCGAGCAGTGTATCTCTGCTTCTCGTCAGGTTGATGCCGGCTTCACGGCTCAAGAGTGCCGCGATGGTTTTGCTGCAGCCCAGAAGTCTTACACTGAGACTGCGCCGAAATACGTCGATGAAAACGTATGTGAGTCCGAGCATGGCGAAAACTCCTGTACTGTTGTGCAGGGTAGCGACGGTGGGTCTGTCTTTGTTCCGCTCATGATGGGCTACATGATGGGCTCGATGATGGCCGACAATGACTCTAAGCGTCGGTCGTACACCTACGTTCCGATGTACTCGGTTAAGGGTGGTGGCTATGGTACCTCGACTGGCTACTACACCTCTTCGCTCGGCACTAAAGGTTACATGTCGACGTCGACTTTCTACGCAAAGCCGGCTTCGACTGTGAAAGCTGCTCCGATGACTTCGGTCTCGGTTTCTTCGAAGGGCGGCTTCGGTGGTGCTAAAGCTGGAGGCTTTGGCGGCTAATGCTACATTGCGTCATGATCGCCGGCCAGATCTTTCTGGTCGGCGGCAATGAGGTTCCAGTCAACTTCAACGCGTATTCACACTTTAGTGTAGGCGAATACTGGGGTGAGTACTACATTGAAGCACACCAATATGATGGAAGTAGTGATCGATACAATGTAGAAGGTGAAATCACTAACGAGATGATTCCTTCTATTCTAAATTATTGTGCAACAGCAGCACAAAACGGTTGACATCCCTAGAGGATGGTGATAGTCTATTCATGTAAGCCAAGGAGCAGATCATGAAGTACTTCACCATCCTTTCTTTCATTGCCCTCTCTGCATGTGCAGGCACGGGTATTCCCGTCGAACAAGATCGTGCAATGCAGCTCGAGTATCTGCAAGATGTGAGCGAGCGCCAAGCGTTTCGTCCTGAAGTGTATGCAGAACCTGAGTTCGAAGCTGACTGCATCGAGTACAATATGGTGGAATGCTACAATTAACGGTTGACACCTTCGTGTAACTAGTATAGACTGTATACATGAAAGAGGTAAGCAACATGAGATTTTTCCGAGTCGGTGGCGCAGTTCGCGATCACTACATGGGTATCCGCCCACAAGACGTTGACTATGTTGTCACCGGCGCTACTGAGGCTGAGTTCCTCGAGCGTAAGCCTTTTCACACCAAGTCTTTTACCAAGGTCGGTGCTGACTTTCCCGTGTATCTGGACGATCGCGGCAACGAATGGGCTCTGGCTCGCCGCGAGAAAAAGGTCGGTGAAGGCTACCATGGCTTTGAAGTCGACTTTGGTCCTGAAGTGACGATCGAAGAAGATCTGTCTCGGCGCGATCTGACAATCAACGCTATGGCGATGGAGATCCATGACGACATGAAGACTCGTCTGGTTAACGTCATCGATCCTTTCAATGGTCGTCAAGACATCGAGGACAAGGTGCTGCGGCACACTTCTGACGCTTTTGTTGAAGACCCTGTTCGGGTTCTGCGGCTGGCTCGTTTCCGTGCTCGTCTGGGTGCGGAATGGACGGTTGCTCCAGAGACTCGTGCTCTGGTTGCTTCAATGGCGAAGAAAGGTGTTCTGAACGAACTGACCGCTGAGCGTGTTTGGAAGGAACTGAGCCGTGCACTGATGGAAGCTAACCCTCGGCTGTTCTTCGATACTCTGCTGGAATGTGATGCTCTGCATGTTCTGTTCCCTGAAGTGTATCGCCTGAAGACTGCGCTGGAAGCTCGCCGTTGGCACCCTGAAGGTGATGCTTACGAGCACACCATGCTGGTTCTGACTCAAGCCGCGCTGAACGACGGTGATCTGGAAGCCCGTATGGCTGCTCTGGTTCACGACTTCGGTAAGGGTCTGACTCCTCGTGATCAACTGCCTAAGCACTACGGGCACGAGATGACCGGCGTCAAGGTTGCTCAAGACTTCTGCAACCGTCTGACTGCACCGGCGAAGATGCGGGATCGAGTGATGAAGACTACTCGGTACCACATGCACATGCACAAGCTGGACACTCTGAACTCGAAGACTTGGGTTCACATGTTTGAAGACATGGATGCTTTCCGTGATCCTCAAGTGGTCGAGCTGCTGTGGATGGTCGGTGTGTTCGATGAGCGCGGTCGTCTGGGTAGCGAGATGAACGACGTCCAAAGCCTGTACAAGGTGATGGATGTGTTCAAGCGAGTCGCTGCGGTCAAGTTCGCAGACGTCTTCCCGAATGGTGAGACTAACCCGACGAAGATCAAGGACGGTATGTTCAAAGCTCGTGTTCAGGCGGTTAAGTCCGCCTGAACTTCAACAAGGAAAAGATGATGTCTGTAATTGAAAAACTAAAAGTCGAGTCAATCAACCTGCGAAAGACTCGCAGCCCTATTGCTCCTTCTATCCTTTTCGCTCTGAGCGAAATCGAGAAGGTTGGTAAGAACAACGGTAACCGCGCTACGACTGAAGCTGAAGCAATCAAGGTGATTCAGAAGCTTATCGCCACAATCGATGAGAACCTGAAGCTGGCCCTCGACGATGGTCGTAGGATTGCTCTCAACTTCGAGCGTAACATCCTTGTAGGTGTTCTACCTCAGATGGCTTCTGATCAAGAGGTTACCGACTTCCTTCGCGAGTTGTTCACGGGTAAGCGGGGAGATCAAATCCCAAAGAAGGGTGAAGTCATGAAAGCACTTCGCGATCGGTTTGGTGCTCTTATTGATATGAAGCGCGCTGGGCAAATTGCAACAGATGTTTATGGAGTCTGAGATGAACATTGACAATATCATCAAGTGGATCGCGATCGCAATGATCCCTCTGAGCCTTGTGTTCGCGTTTCTGCTTGTCTATGGTGGAGCGTTTCTCAGCGCATTCATCTGGATCGGTATCGCATGTGTATGGTATTTCAACTACCGTATGATTTGCAATGTGATCGAGGCAAAACAACAATTTAACGAACGACTTGAAAGGATGATGAATGACACGCGTGGTTAAGGCGCCAGAACAGTATGACGCTGGAAATGCTGTGACGATCTTCCTTGGTGGATCTATTGATATGGGTTCTGCCGAGGACTGGCAAACACGTCTTACACAGGATCTGTCGGACTATTCAGATGAAGATCTGATTCTGCTGAATCCTCGACGTGACGACTGGGACTTGAGCTGGAAGCAAGACCCTACACCTGGCACTCAATTCTATGAGCAAGTCAAGTGGGAACTCGATCAGCAAGAAGAAGCTTGTGCTTGTGTGTACTACTTTGCCCCAAACTCGAAGTCACCGATCACGCTGCTTGAGCTCGGGTTGTTCGGTAGCAGCCTTACGCCGGTCATCGTCTGTTGCCCGAAAGAGTTCTATCGCTACGGCAACGTCAAGATAGTGTGCGACAGGTACGACATTCCTATAGTCGAGACGTATGAAGAACTCGTGACAGTGCTTCGTGAAGCAATTGACGACGAGCTCTCTGCATAAATATCCGTAGGCTTTACTATGGAGTTGACATATGCAGAATATTGTTGTAAGATATTTTTCGAGAGTAGGAACAGCATCCTCCGTTCTACTCAACGTTTTACTCGGCGGAGCGAGTAACCAAACCCTCAGCGCAAGAAACTACGGACTAAAGAGAGCAGGTAAGCTAAACTTAGTTTGGTTGATCGATCTACTGTTCTTCTGGGATAGAGATCATTGCATGAACAGTTGGCTATACTGGTTCTTGCGCAAAGACGTACAACATGAAATGAAAAAGGAGAAGATGAATGGCTAAAAAAGGTGGTAAGTCGAAAGGCTTTATCTCGCAGGGCAAGCACAGCAACGTCGATCGTAAGATCGTCAACGCCATGCGCAGTGACTACCTTCAGTCCGGTGATCGCGTGATGAATCAACTTCGTGCTCTGCAGCAGGGCAAAGATGTCGTCATGACGATTCCGAACCCGAACAAAGAGCAGACGAACAAGAAGTTCATCAAGGTGAAAGTCTCTGGTCGTGAGTATGTCGCTCGTCTGAAGGACTGGAATAAGTCCGCAAAGAAGGCTGATGGCGAATGATCGAGATCTACGGCACTACCGCATGTAAGTGGTGCAAGGCCGCAGTTGCTCTTGCCGAAGCACAGGGACTCAAGTTCGAATACCGCAACATGGATTTGAACGAACAGTTCTACCTTGAGCTGAAAGCACGTAAACCCGACTTCAAGACTGTGCCGCAAATCTGGTGGCATGGTCGATACATCGGCGGATACAGTGACTTCGCTCAAGAAATTGAAAACACCTCTGGAGGATATGGTGATGGCAAGGTCTGATGTGATCAACCTTTTGAAGCGTGAGATCGTCGACATTGAGTTCAAGAAACTGAGTGGCGATCTTCGAGTTCTCACGTGCACGCTCAATCCGGCCACGCTCCCGCCTGCACGAGCGGAAGATCCGCTGAGCCAAAAGAAGGTTCGGGAGATCAACGAAGAGGTATGTGCGGTGTTCGACACGATCAATCAAGGATGGCGATCATTCCGTTGGGACAGCGTCATCTCTGTGAACGGAGAAGCATACGTTGACTAAACCCGCAAGAGGCGGGACTGAACTCATGGCGGATCGGATTAACTCCCTTCCGCCTGAGTTACTTTCCCAATATCAAATCATTCACTCCCGTGTTCGTGATCTAGACCCACATAAGAAGAAGATCTATGTGTTGCATGATCTTCCAGGTGATCCTGAGGTTCAACACTTGAAGAACGGTGGATGGCAACGATTCAATAAGCTCGTGTTCGTCAGCCACTGGCAACAACAGATGTACAACGCGTATCTCGGCGTTCCGTTTGACGCAGGTGTGGTTCTACAGAACGCGATTACTCCTATCGAGTCCCACTCGAAGCCAGAAGATAAGGTTCGCCTTATGTACTTCTCGACTCCTCATCGTGGGCTTGAGTTGCTCTATCCGACGTTCGATAAGATGTACAAAGAGTTCGGCGATAAGATCGAGCTCAATGTGTTTTCATCCTTCGATCTGTATGGTTGGGATGTTCGTGACAAGCCATATGAGCCGTTGTTCGGTAAGCTTACCGAACATCCGGGCATCAACTACTCGAAGTCGGTATCGAATGATAGGATTCGTGAAGAACTTAAGCGCTCTCACATCTTAGCATATCCTTCAATTTGGCAAGAGACTTCGTGTCTGGTGATGATTGAAGCGATGTGTGCTGGTCTAGTATGTGTCCACTCTTCACTTGCAGCCCTTCCTGAGACTGCCATGGGTTGCACCTATATGTATGGCTACACCGAGAACCTGAATGCACATGTGATGCGGTTCGAGGCAAACCTAAGAGACGCTATTCAGGACGTACTCGATGGAGCAACAGTAAGCGAAGACCGTGTGGAATTCATCAATGATACGTATTCATGGGACTCGCGCAAGTGGCAGTGGGAAGAACTATTGACATCGCTCTGACGATGGTATATACTGACCACAAAGGAGATATGACATGGCTTCACTGAAAAAGATCACTGCGAAGAAGAAAAAGCCCGAACTCAAACCCGTGCCGCAACGTAAGTCAAACGCGGCACGGATCCTCGAGGAAAAGCACATCGGTGTCGAAACCATCGACTGGACAAATGTTCCGGCTGAACTGTTTGATATGAAGGTGTATACAAACCTTCGTATCTACAACTATTTCCACGACCACAAAGACGCGTTCAAGTGGGCTGAAGCTTGGGTCAAGAAGAATCGTGGACAAGATCTGAACGACTTCAAAGCTGCCGAAGATTGGCGGGTCAATACCACACTCGGCGGTCTTTGCAAGATGCATATGGCCGGTGCACCGTTCGATGAGAAGCGTATGGCATGGATTAATGCAGGCATCAGTGCTGCAGTGAAAGCTGGAAAAGAGAATCGCCTAATCGAAGCTTCTATCTCGACGAAGCCGGTCAAGACCGCTGCAGATGTGCTTGCTGACAAGATTCATGACTTCATCGCCGAAGTAGAATTGGTGATCGATGAGTATCACGATCCCAAGGTTATCTTTGATGCTGAGAACTATTCGGTCTTCAACGAATTGAAGAAGATCAACGCACCAAAGCCACTGGCACAGAAGGTGTATGACTACTATAAGCCGCTATACGACGAGATCGAAGAACTCGTGACGAAGAAGACTCCTGATCTGGTCGAAGGTTACAAACACCTGAAGACTACGAAAGAGAAGAAAGACTACCTCGCCTTCATCAAGAACATCATCGACGACTGCCAGAAGTTCTTGAATGCTGCGACTGCTGCAAAGGTTCGCAAACCGCGTCAACCTCGAGCAAAGAAGAAGGTGCCAGTCGAGAAGCTTGTGGCGAAGGTCAAGTATCAGAAGGATAGTTCTGAGTACAAGCTGACTTCAGTTGATCCTGCGGCGATCGTAGGTGCCACTGAAGTGTATCTCTTCAACACCAAGTATCGTCATCTCGTCCAACTCGTCGCAGCGTCTGTGGATGGGTTCTCGATCAAGGGTACGACCATCACGAACTTCCGTGAAGAGTCCTCATGGAAGAAGACGTTGCGGAAGCCTGAAGAAGTTCTCACTGAGATCGGTGGCACGACTAAAGCCCGAGCGTCGAAGCTCTTCCTTGACTTGAAGACGAAAGCGTCTCCGGCGAATGGTCGTCTGAACGAAGAAACGATTATTTTGAAAGTCTACCGTTGACATTCACTTCGACTGATATATAATCAATATAGTCAAAATAGGAGTACAACATGGCCATCTTGGTAGACCTCAACCAAGTTATGATTGCTAATCTCATGATGCAGATTGGCAACCATCACAATGCCGAAGTCGACGAAAACATGATTCGTCACATGGTTCTCAACTCGATTCGCTTCAACCGTATGAAGTTCAAGGAAGAGTTTGGTGAGCTGATCATCTGTGCTGACGACAAGAACTACTGGCGTCGAGCACAATTCCCTTACTACAAAGCAGCTCGTCGTAAGAACCGAGAAGAGTCGGAACTCGACTGGACTGCGATCTTCACCGCTCTCAACAAGATCCGTGAAGAACTCAAGACTGTTTTCCCGTACAAAGTCATTCAGATCGATGGTTGTGAAGCTGACGACATCATCGGCACGATCGTTCATCAAGAAGGTCGTGAGCTGAACACTGGTGAGAAGTTCCTCATCCTGTCCGGTGACAAAGACTACATCCAGCTTCACAAGTACGCTAACATCAAGCAGTACAACCCTGTGATGAAGAAGTGGGTAACTCACTCGAACCCTGAGCAGTATCTCTTCGAGCACATCATCAAGGGTGACGCCGGCGACGGTATCCCCAACATCCTGTCGCCCGACAACTCGTTTGTCATGAACATTCGCCAGAAGCCTGTTACCAAAAAACGTCTGGAAGAATGGGTTGATATAAATAAGATGAGTTCGGAAGTCAAGCGTAACTACGCTCGCAACCAAGCACTTATCGACCTTTCCCTAGTTCCTGCACATCTCAAAGAACGTATTCTCGAGGAGTATGCTCGGGAGAATACTAAGGATCGCTCTCAGCTTCTGAACTTCTTCATCAAAAATCGTCTTAAACTGCTCACGGAGTCTCTGAACGAGTTCTGATGAGCTCAAACGGAGAATTACGTTGCCAACATTTTCATTATCTGAGATTGTGAACAAAGCAGCAGCCCTGCCAACTCGCGAAGAGAAGATCGACTTCCTCAAGAAGAACAACCATCAATCACTTCGCACTCTCATGACGGTGATGTTCGACAAAGAAAACTTCAAGTGGAACATCCCGTCTGATAGCATTCCTCCATACACGCCTTCGCCCCATGTAGAATCCCATGGCATGTTGTATCGCCAGACGCGCAAGCTTCGGTACTTCATTAAGGGATACGATGGCGATGGTCTAAGCCAGTATCGCAGAGAGTTCCTCTTCATTGAACTACTCGAGAGCATCGACAAAGATGACGCCAAGCTCATGGAAAGTGTTCTGCTTCAGACACCGCCTGAAGGGTTAACAGCAGACGTCGTCAATGAAGGTCTGGGGCTCAACGTTCCAGTCGCGACTACCTCAACTACCGAACCAAAGAAAAGAGGACGAAAGCCAAAAAATGGCTAAAAAGCAGAAGAAGTTCAGAGACTGGCAAGACGACGAGTGGGACTCGTCTGAGCATTCTAAGAAAGATGGTAAACGCTATAACACGAAGAAAGAGTTCGTGAAACTGCAGCGTGAGCAAAAGTCACAACGAAAAAATAGTTTCTTCGAAAATGATAGATAGCCATTGACATTCTTCTGCGATTGATTATATTGGTCATGTATAGAAAGGCTACATCATGAACCTACGTGAAAAACTCATCCTAGTCGACGCAGACGGTGTTCTGCTCGACTGGTTCCATTCCTTTGCCGAGTGGATGAAGTTCCATGGCTACCCTATCGTCATGAACGATGAGTACCAGATCGAAAAGACTTTCGACATTCCAAAAGAGAAAGCAAAGGCTCTCGCTCGGCACTTCAACGAGAGTGCGAGAATCGAGTATCTTCCTCCTTTCCGTGATGCTATCAAGTATGTACGGAAACTGCACGAAGAGCATGGATATGTCTTCCATTGCATCACCTCGCTGAGTACTGATCCCTATGCCGGAGATCTTCGTCGGAAGAACATTCGTCGACTCTTCGGTGAGACTGCCTTCGAGAAAATCATCTGCCTTGATACCGGTGCTGACAAGGATGAAGCCCTTGCAGAATACAAAGACACCGGTTGTGTCTGGGTCGAAGATAAGTATGAGAATGCTATCTCTGGTTTGAACGCTGGCTTGAATCCATTCCTTCTCGAACATGGCCACAACAAAGGAAAGCACCATCCCGACATTCATCGGGTACAAAATTGGCGCCACATCTACGAGCTGATCACGTAACAGATAAATAGTTACGTGGTAGTGAACAGGGACCCTATCACAGGGTCCCTTTTATTTTATCGGAGTACCAATATGCCCATGTACACTTTCACCAACACTGAAACCGAAGAAGTCTTCACGGAGATGATGACGATCAGTGCACGTGACGAGTTCCTCGCAAACAATCCGCATATCAAGCAGAACCTTGCAACACCGGGATTCGCTGATCCCGTGCGGCTAGGTGTGCGCAAGATTGATAGTAGCTTTAACGACGTCCTTCTTAAAGCCAAATCTGCGCATAAAGGCTCGAATGTGAATACCCTCTAATACAAGGACCAATAATGCCTCTGCACCAACAACAAAGAATGACGAAGAAGCAGAAACGAGTACAACGTCAACAAGGAGATGATTCAGAGAATCCACGCCAGCAATTCACCATGAATAGTGAAGTCCGTCCTATGACAGACAATCAGCGAGTGGCGTTTGACTTCTGGGATGATGGGTACAACCTAATGCTTCACGGTATCGCCGGTACCGGTAAGACTTTCCTCGGTCTTTACTTCGCGTTGAAAGAAGTAGTGAAACCGAACTCACAGTACAAGAAAGTCTACATCGTCCGATCAACAGTCTCTACGCGCGATCAGGGGTTTCTTCCTGGGTCGCTGAAAGAGAAAGCTAGAGTCTTCGAATCGCCATACGTTCCTATCTGCACAAAGCTATTTGGTCGTGGTGATGCGTATGAGATTCTCAAAGGCAAAGGTTATGTAGAATTCATCACTACATCATACCTTCGCGGTGAGACCTTCGATGACTGCATCTTGGTTGTCGACGAAGTGCAGAACATGGGTGACGGTGAACTTCACACCGTTATGACTCGTGTTGGTGAGAACTGCAGAATCATCTTCTGCGGTGACGTCAAACAGGACGATCTTACTTCTGAGCGTAAGAAGGAGTTGTCAGGTCTCCGTGAGTTTATGAAGATCATTCATCGTATGAAAGAGTTCGAGTTTGTTGACTTCCAAGTAGAAGACATCGTCCGCTCGAAGCTCGTGAAGTCCTATATCATCGAGAGAGATAGGCTAGGACTATAAATATGGCTGAATTCGCTGGTATATCGACAATCAAAGAAGATGAAGAAGGCGAGCTATATGTAGAACTCAACCCAGCCCTCTTGAAACAGATGGGCTGGGATGATCAAACACTACTCGAGTGGGAGATCATTGGAAACATGGCAGTGATAAGGAAGAAAGAAGATGCCTGGAGTAGTGCGTGAAGGCGATAAACATGTAGGCCACGCGTCTGCAACGCCGAACCCTTTTCACCAAACTGCATTTGTCTCGACAAACCAGTCCAGTGTTTTCGTCAACGGCAAATTGGCTATAGTCAAAGGTGATCAGACCGGTTGCGGAGACGGTGCTGTCGGCGCTGCTTCTTCAGTATTCATAAATGGCATACCTGTTCATAGAAAATTTGACTCAACAAGCGGGCATGGATCATGGGTTCCAAATAGCACTATAGAAGCATCAGGAGACGTAATCTGTGAGTGATTCGAACACAACAAATCTTGGACTCGTGCTGCCCGAACCATTTGGTTCAGATGGCACTTGGGGTGCAAAGATTAATAGCAACTTCGTAGTCATTGACACCAATATTGGCATTGTCGCGAATAACGTAGTCAATGTTCAAAATTCGGTATTGGCAGTAAATTCAAGTCTTTCGGCTAATATTTCTTCGCTATCGTCAAACGTATTTAGCAATATTCCAAGTACGTTTGAAGCGCAGACTGGTGCAAACAACAGCAAATTCATGACTCCTCTACGTAATAGAGAAGCAGGTGTAGGTCGACCACACGCAAGAATAGGAGATGTTAAGTCTTCTGGCACGAACGGTCAAGTGTCGATTACATCAACATGGATGCAAGTCAATATTAACACTGAGGTGTTTGATCCATTCGAATTGGTTTCAATATCATCGAATAGTTTTACAGTGTCTGAAAACGTATGGGCGCTGGCGAAGCTTACATGTTATGCAATTAACCCAGTTCGAACTAGAATGTGGAACGTGACAGATAACGTATTAGTTGCTCTCAGCAATAACGGATATGGTCATCCTTCTTATTCATCAACACCTTACTTAGAAATTGGTTGTGATTTAGTTGCTGGTAAAACTTATCGCGTTGACTTTTACGCTACAAACACAATATGTTATACTGGTCTAGCCAATGGTATCGGGGTGCAAGAACAATACCTAACAATAGATCTTTGGAGAAGCTAAGGCATGATACCTTATGGTTCAGGCGCATACGGTGTAGGAAAGTATGGTGACGTAGGCACTATACCAACTACATACTCTGAGTGTCTAACATTAATACGCAATGAATCTGCACGTGCAATCAAAGTATACTTGGTTGGATTATTACCCTCTCTTCGTCAAGGTAATCCATTGTATGCTGAAGGCTTAACTACAATTCAACAGGAAGAAGATGCAGAAGTAAAGGCTCTTCTTGTTTCAGAAGTTTATCAATTCCTCTTTGATCTTACACCTGAAGAAAGAAGTGTGTTTAGCTATATGGAACCAGACTACGTTGAAAATGATCCTGGAATTGTTGGAAATGCTTTTTCAAGCTACGTTGGTGTATACATAAGCCAAGAAGGCGAATATTCTGGAG
>JACCDU010647331.1_pt1 | contig 27579 bp, 25 predicted proteins | sample 7446081 | NCBI WGS metagenome assembly JACCDU01 (sample SAMN15323447, study PRJNA562643) | freshwater metagenome | isolation source: river surface water | place: USA:Blue River Watershed | collected 2017-08-17
AACCCACTTCCTTCTTATTATGGAATGGTCATGCAATTAAATCGAGAGATGAAGGCGCTTCGTTCTATCTCATTAGGAATTTATCTTCGTGATAACGGCCGCGAAAAATTAATTGGGCAAATAACATTGGGTGGAATTATTTTTGGAGCTATGCGCGGTGCCCATATTGGTTATTGGATAGATCAAAGATTTTCCGGACGTGGGTATACAACCAGGGCGGTAAAACTTCTTACCAACTTTGGGTTTAATTCACTTAAATTGCATCGGATAGAAATAAATCTCCGGCCTGAAAATGAGGCTTCGAAAAAGGTTGCAATTAAGGCTGGGTATCAATTAGAAGGTGCCCGAAATAATTATCTGCATATCGCCGGTGACTGGCGAAATCACATAACTTTTGTTAAAGAAAACCCTGCAATTAAGTAAATTATTAAATCGGACATACCTCCTAAATCCACCTAATCCCCAGCTTGAACATTTATCGTTGTACTTCGTGGCATCAGGAATTATCTATTTAATCATCATCGCAATGTGGGCTGCGTATTTCCTACCACAATGGCTTAGCTCTCATGAGAATGCATCTGGAAAATCTATAGATAGATATAAAAATGCGATGCAGGTAGTTGCTGAAAATCAAAGTGTTAAAAAAATGGAAGAATCTTTAATTGATAAATCTCGGGTAATTTTTCAACGCAAATTAATTTTTGGATCTTTGTTTGCACTCTACTCATTATCTGTGATGAGTGCCTTATTTGGCTTACTTGCTTGGAGCACAACCTTTGTTCCATTAACTGGATTTTTTATTTACTTAGTCCATGTTCGAAAGCAAGTGATAGCCTCGCAAGCAAAGATTCGAAGAGTTAAGGCTATGGAAAAAATTGCAAATGCAAAATTGCCAAACCCATTATTTGAAGAAGCAAAGGCGGAGTTAAAAACAAATACCGATCATTGGGTTCCTTTTGCAGAACGAACTGAAATTACTGGAGTGATTGTTATTCCAAAAGATCGAACGGGTTGGCAACCTACTCAATTACCTAAACCAACATATGCATCTGCACCAAAAGCTATTCCAACTAAACGAATTATTGATTTAACCTCACCAGGTGAGTGGAGTGCTCAACAGGAGCAAAGTGCGGCAATTCCAAATTCACGAGATCAAGTATTTGATCAGGTAATTGTGGAACAAAATAATGATCGGGCAGTAAACGAATAGAAATTAAATCCAGCTCGGCAGCCACATTCGATTCAACCAGGCTGTATAAGGAATTTCCCAACCAATAAATACCGGCAAAAAGTAAATGAAATTCATAAATATCAGAAGTACAAAGAGATAGATGAATTCTCGCTTGAAACCACTTTGCATAAGCTTTGAGATCATGTAAACCAGTGCCAAGATTAAAAATGGTGAGATTGTTACTGCGTAGAAGTAGAACATGGTTCGATTCTGAAAAAAGAACCAAGGAAGGTAGGTAACAACTACTCCAGTAAGAATAAAGGAGGAAATTTGATCTCGTTGTTTTAACCAGAAACCGATCGTAACCGCCAATGAGATAGTTGCAGCCCACCAAAGAAGAGGTGTACCAATTGCTAAAACTTCTTGAGCACAACTTGTCGCCCCACAGTTAGTTGGTGTTTGATAATAAAAGGAGGTTGGCCTACCTAAAATTAACCAGCTCCACGGATTTGCCGAGTAAGAGTGTTCATCATTAAGGCCAGCATGGAAGTTTAAAATTTCAGAGTGGTAGTGCCATAAATTTCGCACCACATCTGGAATAAAGGAATTAGATTGGCTTGCCGCCCAGTTTCTATCCCATCCATTGCTACTAAATATCCAGCCCAGCCAGGTCGTAAGGTAAATCAAAATTGGTGTCAGGATAAATTGTGTGAACCGAACAGCTATCTGTTTGATTAATCCACTTCTGACAAAGTTAATCGAAATTAATATAAAGACTGGAATTAAGTAAGCGCCACTCCATTTAACTCCAGTAGCCGCACCAATTGATATTGCAGATAGCCAGTACTGATTACTTAATAAAAAGTAGGCGGCTAGCAGTACAAAAAACATTAAAAATATATCAAGTAAGGCTACGCGAGACATTACTAAATGGAGTCCATCTAATGCTAGAAATATGGAGGCCAATGAGGCCAAGAAGATAGAATCAAAAAGTTTAAGTGCTACTAAGTAAATAAGAATAATTGATGCAGTACCGATTATGGCTGCGCTAATCCGCCAGCCAAACTCATTGTTGCCAAATAATTTAATTCCGATGCCGATTAACCACTTGCCTAGAGGTGGATGAACAACAAACTCAGCCTGATTTGTAGAATTTAATTCAACTCCATTGGTAATCAAGGAGTTAGCGTTTTTTGCATAGTAAATCTCATCGAAGATATAGCCTTTTGGTTTACCTAAATTCCATAATCGCAAAAGTAAGCCGAAAGCGGTAATAATTGTGATTGGTAGGTATGCCCTCGCCCGCTTCATACGCATAAGCCTATAAGGAGTAGTAAAACCTGAGAGAATTACCAGATGTTAATTCTGGCTGGCCTACCTATCGGTGATACCCGCGATGCATCTGCTCATTTAATTACTGCGATTGAAAGCGCAGATTTCATTGCCGCAGAAGACTCACGCAAATTTGCCAGATTGTGCCAAGATTTAAAGATTTCCCATCATGCCAAAGTCATATCTTTTTTTGAAGGAAATGAATCTGAACGTATTGATGAACTTACCAAGATTCTAAAGAGCGATAAAGATATTTTGGTGGCAACGGATGCTGGCATGCCAGGTATTAGTGATCCTGGCTATCGATTGGTCAGAGCTGCAATTGAAAATAATATTCGCGTAAAAGTTTTGCCTGGACCAAGCGCTGTGACATCTGCCCTACTGTTATCTGGACTACCAACTGATCGTTTTTGTTTTGAAGGATTTCCACCTCGTACATCTGCGGCAAGATTAAAATGGTTTCAGCAATTAGCTGAGGAACAACGAACCATAATTTTCTTTGAAGCACCTCATCGAATTATCGAATCTCTTACCGATGCGGTTACAGCTTTTGGTGGGGATCGTATTGGCGCTGTTTGTCGAGAGATTAGCAAGCAGTATGAAGAGGTGGTTCGCGGAGAGTTAACTGAACTATTAGCATGGTCAAAATCAAAGGATATTTTGGGAGAAATTACAGTTGTGATCTCCGGATTTGATCCTGGTAGTCGAGAGGTATCACCAGATCAATTAGTAGAAAAAGTTTTAAATTATGAGAACTCTGGGATAACTCGTAAAGAGGCAATTGCTGAGGTTGCTATTGAGTATGGAATATCAAAGCGGATTGTCTTTGATGTAATGGTGGCCTATAAGAGTGGCGATAAGATCTGAACATGAGCATCAATAAATCGTTTTATTTAACGACACCGATTTACTATGTAAATGATGCTCCGCATATTGGTCATGCCTATACAACTGTTGCTGGCGATGTTTTAACAAGATGGCACCGCCAAAAGGGTGAATCTGTTTGGTATTTAACTGGCACCGATGAGCACGGACAAAAAGTTTTAAATACCGCTCAAGCAAATGATGTCTCCCCGCAGCAATGGTGTGACAACTTGGTGGAGAGCGCTTGGAAACCTGTTTGGCGTGATTTGAATATTGCAAATGATGATTTCATTCGCACAACTGAACCGCGCCATATGGAGCGAGTACAAAGATTTTTGCAGGGATTAAAGGATGAAGGTTTTATTTACGCAGGTAAATTTGAAGGCCCGTACTGCATTGGTTGTGAGGAGTTTAAGTTACCTGGTGATTTAGATGAAGGTAAATGTCGAATCCATTCCAAGCCAGTTGAGATGTTAAGTGAAGATAATTGGTTCTTTAAGCTATCCGCTTTTCGTGAGCAATTACTTGATCATTACAAAAATAATCCAGAGGCGTGCCAACCAGCAAGTGCACGTAATGAGGTTATTTCATTTTTAGAGGGTGAGGTAAGAGATCTATCTATCTCTCGATCAACCTTTGATTGGGGAATTCCAGTTCCTTGGGATACCAAACAGGTTATTTATGTTTGGTTTGATGCACTTTTAAATTACGCAACCGCTGTTGGCTTAGGTGATGAAGCAAACAGTGAAGGCGGGAAAAAATTCGCAAGCACATGGCCCGCAGATGTTCATCTAGTCGGTAAAGATATTTTGCGCTTTCACGCAGTTATTTGGCCAGCCATGTTGATGGCGGCAAAGGTGGCAATTCCAAAGAAAATATTTGCACATGGCTGGTTACTAGTTGGTGGTGAAAAAATGTCAAAGAGTAAATTAACTGGCATTGCAGCATGTGATATCACAAAGGATTTTGGCGTAGATGCCTTCCGATATTATTTCTTGCGAGCAATTCCATTTGGCACTGATGGCTCATTCTCTTGGGAGGACATGTCCGCTAGATACACCAGTGAATTAGCTAATGATTTTGGAAATTTAGCTTCTAGATTAATTGCGATGGTGGAAAAGTACTGTGATAACACCATTCCGGCAGTGGCAAAAGAGGATTCACTTGCAAAGCAATTAGCGCAAACTGTTTCCCAGGCAGATGAACAAATGTGTGCTTTAGATTTTCAAGGTGGCATCAACACCATTATGGATTTCTGTAAACGAATTAATGGTTATGTAACGGAAACAGAACCTTGGAAGGTTGCCAAGGATGAATCCCGTAAAGCTGAGTTAGATGCAATTTTATATAACACGGCGGAGGCATTACGAGCACTTGCTGTTTTGCTTCATCCGGTAATGCCAGAGACAACTGAGAAGTTGTGGTCATCAATTGGTGCAAAGGCAACATTAGGAGATATTAGAAATCAGAAGATTTCAAATCTTGCTACCTGGGGCCAGCTTCCTGCTGGAAGTAAGGTTACAAAAACAGATGTGTTATTTCCAAGATTAGAAGAGAGTAAGTAGATAAATGGCTGATCGCCATAATCGAGATATCGATCGACCTGTTGCACCATTACCAGCACCGTTAAATAGCAAAACTGTTGATGCTCATGCTCATTTAGAGTTAATTCATAACAGTGAACCAGATTCGCCATTAATTAAACAAGTATTAGATGAGGCGGCAAGTGTTGGCGTGGATCGAATTGTTCAAGTTGGTTATTCAGCTGAACAATCTATTTGGTCGGTTAAATGTGCAGAAAGTTTTCCTGGTCGAGTTTTAGCAGCGGTGGCATTACATCCAAATGAGGCTCCAGTAGTTGAGGATTTGGAACAAGATCTTTTAACAATTGAGGAGTTAGCTAAACATCCTAGAGTTAGAGCAATTGGTGAAACTGGGTTAGATTTTTTCCGAACTGAACCAGCGCTGCAAGAAAAACAAAAGTACTCATTTCGCCGACATATCAAAATCGCAAAAGATCACAATAAAGCTCTAGTAATTCATGATCGCGATGCCCACCGAGCAGTTTTAGATACATTAATCGAAGAGGGTGCACCAAAAAATACAGTTTTTCATTGCTACTCCGGAGATGCGGAAATGGCTAGAGAATGTATTGAAAATGGCTACATCCTTTCATTTGCTGGAACTATGACATTTAAAAATGCACCGCAATTGCGGGAGGCGGTCAAGTTAGTACCGATTGAATTACTTTTAGTTGAAACAGATTCACCATTTCTAGCACCGATGCCAAATCGTGGTGCACTAAATACACCTGCTCAGATTCCTAATATATTGAGAGCTATGGCTGCCGAGCGCGGAGAATCTGAGGATTATTTAGCGGCAGCAATCGCTGAAAATGCGGAGAGAATATTTGGTAGCTTTAATTGAGTAACTTATTAGGTGCAGCAGAGATTCGGGAGTTGGCTACTGCATTAGATCTAAAACCAACGAAGAAACTTGGCCAAAACTTTGTAGTTGATGCAAACACCTGTCGCAAAATTGTAAAACTTGGTGATGTAACTGATCAAGATATCGCATTAGAGATAGGACCTGGTTTAGGTTCATTAACTCTTGCATTATTAGAGACAAGCAAATCAGTGGTTGCAGTAGAAATTGATAATCGATTAGCCCAGCAACTTCCGGTCACCATTGCTAAACATGGATTTGATTTAGCAAAAATTCAGGTTATTAATCAAGATGCGATGCAATTAAGTGAGTTACCTGTTAAACCAGATGTGCTTGTTGCAAATCTGCCCTACAACGTTTCAGTGCCGGTTTTGCTCAATCTTTTAGAGTTTTTTCCAAGCGTAAAACGTGGTGTTGTGATGGTGCAAAGTGAAGTAGCGGAACGATTGGTAGCAAAAGCAAATAATAAGGAGTATGGATCACCAACTGTAAAAGCTAATTGGTGGGCGGATTTAAGTTGGTCTGGTTCGGTAAGTAGATCGGTGTTCTGGCCGGTACCAAATGTAGATTCAGCCCTTGTTAGATTTGATCGCCATCTACCAATTGGCGGCGATGCAGAGAAAGTTAAAACCTTTAAGGTAATTGATCATGCTTTTGCCAAACGACGCAAAATGATGCGAAGTGCAATTAGTGAAATCTTCGGTGGCTCAGGAGCCGCAGAGGCGGCGCTAATTCGTGCAGGTATTGATCCAACTATTCGCGGTGAATCACTTACCGTCTCGCAATTTGCCCAGATTGCCCAGCAAATAAGTTAAGAAAGCAATACGCTTTCGTAATATGAAATCCCATGGTGTAGTTACCAGAGTTCCTGGCAAGGTTAATTTGCAACTTTCCGTTGGACCACTTGGTGATGATGGTTTTCATGAAGTCACAACAGTTTTTCAAGCAATTTCATTATTTGATGATGTAACTGTGATTGAAGGTAAAGCGGGTTCCGGTACAAGTATTTCTGTTACTGGCCAAACTGCAAATGGTGTACCAGCTGATGCAAGTAATTTAGCAATTAAAGCAGCCCAACTGATGATGAAAGAGTTTGAACTTTCGCCAGATTTAGAGATTAAATTAAAAAAAGAGATTCCAGTTGCTGGCGGCATGGCTGGTGGAAGTGCAGATGCAGCTGGCGTGATTGTAGGTTTGGATTCACTTTATGAATTAGGTCTTGCTAGAGATGAAATGGAGAAGATTGCCTCGCAAATTGGAAGTGATGTGCCATTTTCTTTAACTGGTGGTGTTGCAATTGGAACTGGTCGTGGTGATCAAATTACTACTGCATTAGCAAAGGGAAGTTACACCTGGGTGCTTGCATTATCCTCTCAAGGATTATCAACGCCAGCTGTTTATCAAGAGTGCGATCGGTTACGTGAAGGATTATCTATCGCATCACCACAAGTAAGTGAACCATTAATGCAAGCATTACGTGCCGGAGATTCTAAAGCCCTTGGTAAATCTCTACTTAATGATTTACAAGCTGCTGCGTGTTCATTAAGACCGGCACTTAGATTGGTTCTAGATGTTGGGATTGATTACGGCGCGCTTGGTGGAATTGTTTCTGGCTCTGGTCCCACAGTTGCATTTCTAGTATCAGATGAGGAACATGCCATGGATTTAACGGTGGCATTAAGTGCAAGTGGAGTTGTTTCATCAATTACTAGAGCGGTTGGCCCCGCTCATGGCGCACGAATAATTGAGAGTTTTTAAATTAGCTATTTATAAGGGATAATTCAGGTTCCGCCATTGTGTAGTGGCTAGCACATGAGCCTTTGAAGCTCAGGGTCCAGGATCGATACCTGGTGGCGGAGCCACCAAAGTAACCAAGTTTTCAACTTACCAAGTTACAAAGGTTAGGAGATCAAAGTGGGCAACATAGAGCTTGCGATCGTCCTAGCAGCGGGTGAAGGCACCCGAATGAAATCAAATACGGCAAAGGTTTTACATTCAATTGCCGGAAGAACAATTATCGAACATGTACTTAAATCTGTTGAACCATTGAAGGTTAAATCTTTATCGGTAGTAGTTGGCGCACATCGCGAAGATGTGGAAGCACATCTAGCAGCAACTTCGCCAAAGGCAAAGCCAATTTTTCAGGCGACTAGAAATGGCACTGGGGGTGCGGTACAACTTGCGCTCGCAGATTACAAAGGCGATGGCACAGTTTTGATTTTAGCTGGCGATACACCACTTCTGACTTCTCATACCTTGTCGGAATTTATCGAGGCCCATAACAACAGTAAAAATAAAGCCTCCGTGTTAACCGCACTACTGCCAGACCCAGCTGGTTATGGCAGAGTTTTAAGAGGCGATAACAACACAATAAACAAAATCATTGAACAAAAAGATGCCAATGAAATTGAGCAAGAAATTGATGAGATTAATACCGGAGTTTACCTATTTGATCTAACCACTTTACGAAATGTTGTTTCAAAACTTCAAAGCAATAATTCTCAAAAAGAGCTTTACCTAACCGATGTAATTGGGCTGATGACTAGCGCAGGCAATGCTGTAACAGCAGTACTCTCCAATGATTACACTGAAACTTTAGGAATAAATGATCGATCTCAATTAGCTGAGTGTGCGGCAGTTATGCGCGATCGCATTAACCACGAGCACATGCTCAATGGCGTGACGATGATTGATCCAACAACAACCTGGATCGATGCAGATGTAAAGATTGAAAAGGATGCGATTGTTTATCCAGCGACTGCAATTTCCGGAAATTCAACAATTGGTAGCGGTTCAGTAATTGGACCCAGAACTACTCTGGTTAACTGCCAAGTTGGTGCAAATGCATCTGTGATCGAAAGTTTTGCAACTGATTCAAAGATTGGTTCAGCAGCAAAGGTTGGCCCGTACTCATATTTAAGAGCTGGAACTTTGTTATCTGACGAAGCAAAAATCGGTGCATATGTTGAAACAAAGAATTCAACTATTGGTAAGGGTTCAAAGGTGCCACATCTTTCATATGTCGGTGATGCACAAATTGGCGAAGGTACCAATATCGGTGCGGCGACAATCTTTGTAAATTATGATGGCGAAAATAAGCATCAAACCAAGGTGGGCAATCAGGTAAGAATTGGTAGCGACACTATGTTGGTTGCTCCTGTTTCAATCGGAGATGGTGCATATACCGCAGCAGGCTCAGTGATCAATGAGGATGTGCCGGCAGGTGCGATCGGAATTGGTCGTGCACGTCAGACAAATATTTTGGGATGGGTACTTCGGAAACGAAAAGGCAGTAAATCAGCAGATGCGGCGAAAAATGCTGGTGCTAGTGAATAATCGCCAACTAGTAGAGTTCGCTTTATCAATTAGGGCTTTTTAATTAAAGGATCTGGGGGAGAGCAAATGAATGAAATCCGCTTATCCTCCGAAAAAAGATTGCGTCTCTTTACTGGCCGCGCATATCCAGAGTTAGCTGATGAGGTTGCAGCAGAGCTGGGAATTCCAATCACGCCAACATCTGCATATGACTTTGCAAATGGCGAAATCTTTGTTCGATTTGAAGAGAGTGTACGTGGCAGTGATGCATTTGTAATTCAAAGCCACAGCGCACCAGTCAATAAGCAAATCATGGAACAGTTGATAATGGTGGATGCACTAAAGCGAGCATCAGCAAAGCGAATTACAGTGGTTGCACCTTTTTACGGTTACGCCCGCCAAGATAAAAAGCATCGTGGCCGCGAACCTATCTCTGCCAGATTAATGGCTGATTTATTTAAAACCGCAGGAGCAGATCGTTTGATGTGCGTTGATTTACACACCTCACAAATTCAAGGATTTTTTGATGGACCAGTGGATCACTTATTTGCTCTACCGCTGCTAACAAATTATGTAGGCAGTAAAGTCGATCGCAAGAATTTAGTGATTGTCTCTCCTGACTCAGGCCGGGTACGAGTAGCAGAGCGTTGGAGCGAAATGTTGGGTGGAACCTCTATCGCCTTCATTCATAAAACTCGTGATCCACGAGTTCCAAATGAATCAACAACTGGCAAGGTTGTTGGCGATGTCAAAGGTATGACCTGTGTGGTAATTGATGACATGATCGATACAGCTGGCACGATCACAAAAGCGGTTGATGCATTAATTGAGGCCGGAGCTAAAGATGTCATCATCGCCGCAACACATGCAGTTTTATCTGGACCCGCAATTGATCGTCTCAAGAAATCTCGAGTATCAGAGGTAGTTGTTACTAATACTCTGCCAATTGCAGAGGAAAGCCGATTTGATAATTTAACCGTTCTTTCAATTGCACCACTTCTTGCTCGTGCGATTAAAGAAGTCTTTGAAGATGGCTCAGTTACTAGCCTCTTTGATGGCCATAGCTAAACCAAACCAACCCAAATTTGTCCTTTTTCACCCTCTCCCGCTAATCTACGGGCTCAAAGTTCCGCGAGGGATAAAACCGTTATCGAGGGAGAAGTAAATGGCTGAAATTTCAATTAAAGGCGCACGCCGTACCGAATTTGGTAAAGGTGCATCGCGCAGAGCACGCCGTGATGGATTTATTCCGGCGGTAATTTACGGTCATGGTGAGAAGCCACAACATGTACAGCTTCCTTCTCGCGATTTAGGTATCGCACTAAAAACTTCAAACGTTTTGATCGATGTTGTTCTTGATGATCACACTGAATTAACTCTTCCTAAATCTGTATCACGTGATCCACTAACTGGATTACTAGAGCACATTGACTTAGTAATTGTGCGTCGTGGTGAAAAAGTTGTTGTATCTGTTCCAGTTCATACTGAAGGTAAGTACGATCAAGATGGAATTTTGGAGCATGTTAATACTTCAATTGAAGTTGAAGCGGATGTAACAAATATTCCAAGCTTCCTTGTACTTAACATGGAAGGTTTGGCTGCGGGTGAATCACTATCTGCAGATAAGGTAATTCTTCCTGCCGGAGTAATTTTGATGAGCGATCCAAAGATGACAGTTGTTCACTTATCTGTTCGCTCTGCTGAGGTTGAAGAGACTCCAGTCGCCGCTCCTGCTGAAGGTGCTGCTCCTGCTGAAGGTGCTGCTCCTGCTGAAGGTGAAGCAGCTAAGGAAGATAAGAAGTAAGCAACCGCTAGCCTTAACTTATGGCAGCACGCTGGTTAGTAATTGGCCTTGGTAATCCAGGACCTGAGTACGAAAAAACTAGACATAATATTGGGCAACTTTTGCTTGCCGAATTATCTGCCGGAAATAAATTCTCAGCACACAAATCTCGTATGGAGATATGTGAAGTAAAGGCTGGCCTGAATATATTGGTGCTGGCAAAATCTCGCGGTTACATGAATGAAACTGGTGGACCGGCAAAATCGCTAGCTGATTTTTACAAGATTCCATTGGACCAAATAATTGTTGCCCATGATGAATTAGATCTGCCATTTAATGCACTTCGTCTAAAATTAGGTGGTGGCGATAATGGCCACAATGGTTTGAAATCCTTAACTGCCTCCCTTGGTAGCGCTGATTACTATCGAATTCGAATGGGAATAGGCAGACCACAAGGTCAACAAGATCCAGCAGATTTTGTCTTAAAACAATTTGCTAGTGCAGAAAAAAAAGAGTTACCTGAGTTTATTTCTAGATGCGCTGATGCAGTTGTTTCATTAGTTACAGATGGTTTGGACAGGGCACAAACTAAATTTAATAATTAAATCAGCCAGTATTTCTAAGCCCTGCCGCAACTCCATTAATAGTCAATAACAAAGCTCGAGTTAATTGTGGATCTGGATTTGTTTGGTTGCGAACCTGCTTAAGTAGAGAAACCTGCAAAAGTTGCAGTGGCGCTAAATAGGTATCTCGTACCGCTAGGGTTCGGGCCAAAATTGGTTGATTACCTAAGATTTCACTCTTGTTGGTTAAGGCCAGTAGCTCAGAAACAGTTAATTCAAACTCAGATTTAATCTGATCGAAAATCTTATGTAACTTCGGATCAACAAGATTATCAACATAACGTCTTGCTATTTCTAAATCAGTTTTGGCAATTGTCATTTCTACATTACTAATGAAGGTACGAAAGAAGTGCCAATTTTCTAATAATTCTTTCAGCACAGCACCTTTGCCCGCCTCACGAGCAGCTTTTAATCCAGATCCGACCCCATACCAACCAGGAACAATTTGTCGTGATTGTGTCCAGCCAAATACCCATGGAATAGCGCGCAGTGAAGATAAATCAGCATTGGCATCTGGGCGTCGAGATGGTCTAGATCCTAAAAACAAATTGCCTAGTTGTTCAACTGGAGTGGATTGATAAAAGTATGTAGGCAGATCTGATTGATCTACCAAATTTCGATATGTTGCAAAGGCAGCATTACTTATCAAATCCATGCAATCATCCCAAGAATTGAGTGCTGAAGTACTTTGTCTTGGCTTTCGATTTAAAACTGTGGCTTCAAGAGATGCAGCGATAGTTAACTCAAGATTTTCTTTGGCAAGTGCGGGCAGTCCGTACTTATCTGAAATAACTTCACCTTGTTCAGTCATCTTGATCTGTCCATCTATAGATCCCCAGGGAAGTGCAATTAATGCATCATAAGTTGGTCCACCGCCGCGACCAACCGATCCACCTCGTCCGTGGAACAATCTCAGCTTAACTCCGTGCTTGATGGCGACATCTCTTAATTTACGTTGTGCTTTGTGAATCTCCCATTGGCTAGTTGTAATTCCAGCATCCTTATTTGAATCTGAATAACCCAGCATCACCTCTTGAATATTTCCACGTAGATTAACAATCTGTCGGTACTGCGGATTACTTAATAAATTTTCTAAAATTAGATCAGCTGATCTAAGTTCAGTAACAGTTTCAAGTAATGGGGCGAAACCTATTTGCGCAAACTCATTTCCTGGCACAAGTGAAATTAAGCCGGCGTATTTACCGATCAAAGCTGCAGCAATGACATCATCTGCAGATTTAGTCATAGAGATTATGTAGGTTTCAATAACCTCAGGACCAAACCTTTTGATTAAATCATTTATTGCAACAAAGGTAGATAAGGTTTTTTTGCTGCCTTCATCTAACTTACTTAAATCTGGATTTTTTGAGTCATCCAGCGATTGGCTTAACTTATTGGTATCAAAATCGCCAATTACCTGTTTAAGTAATTTTCGATGCGCATCAGAGTGCTCTCGAATATCCATGGTGGCATGAGTTAATCCAAATGCAGTAATAGCTCTTGTTAAGCGCTCCAATAAACCACCGGCTATTAACTGACCATTATGTGCAAGCAATGAATCTCGCATAATCGTGAAATCAGCTAACAACTCTGCAGTGTCTTTGTAATCTCTTCCCGGTGCGTGAGGTAGTGCGCCCCGATGCCTAGCTTGAGTTATTAATAACTTATGGCGGATTGCAGTAGCTTTTAATCGATATGGCTCTTCGATATTAATTCGACGAAAGCGCTCCTCAATCTCTGGCAATAACTCTAAATCTTGTGCAACCGAATCAAGAAGCTCTTTAGAAACTCCAGCAAGTTTTGTAGATATTGAAAGCGCCTGTCTTAATTCATCAAGTAGATGAATAATCGTTCGAGTGAAGTGTGCATTTTGTAAAAGTATTGCTGCCTTGGTTACCTCAGCTGTAATAAATGGATTGCCATCGCGATCGCCACCGATCCAGGTACCAAAACTTAATGGTCTGGAGGTCATTGGAATCTCTATGCCAATTCTTTTTAACTCTTTATTAAATTGATCCAATATCTCCGGTACCGTAAATTCAAAGAGTTCATCTAGGTAGTAAAGCGAGTTAACCGCTTCATCTAACGGCTCTGGTTGACCAAGCCTGAGTTCATCAGTCTGCCAAATTAAATCTATAGCTTCAGCTAATCTAGTATTTCTGATCTCACTCTCGGGCTGATCAAGCAACTCAGAGATAGTGGTTAATTTACTTAATACCGATCTACGAGCGGCCTCGGTTGGATGTGCAGTAAATACTGGTCGCACTGAAAAATTACTTAACCAATTTTGTAAATCAGTCGCTGAGAACTCCTTGTTGTTTAAGGATTTTTCTATATTTGTTACTGCTTGGCTAATCCAGCCACCACTATTGTGCTTTTCCTTCGCTAATACCTTTACTCGATCAACCTGCTCTGCCACATTTGCTAAATTAAAGTAAGTACTAAATGCGCGTACAAGTGACGCTGTTTTTTCTACGGATAGATCACTTAAAAGCTGCTCGGCTTTACCCTCGCGAACAGCAAGCCGCACTGATTCAACTAAATTTAAAAGTTCCGGCCCTTCCTGTCTAACCAAGGTCTCGCCCAATAAATCAGCTAATTTGCGAACATCATTTCGCAAGGCGGAGTTATCGGAGTTCATGGCTTAATCATTACAGGTAATCACAGGTAGCTGCCTCTTATTTATCTACTCTAGAATTGGGTCATTCACCCCCCCTTCTTTTAGAAGCGGGGGTAAGAGTCGTTTACGAGAAAGGAGGTTGTAATGATCGAGCAATTCAATAAGTTAATTGAACCGATTTCGCAATATCTCCAAGATCTTCAAGATCAAGAGAGTTACATTGCTCCGTCATCAACCCACTCTTTATTAGCCGCGATTGCAGCAAAACAATCACCATTACTGCTCGTAACCACATCTACCCGTAGAGCTGAAGAAATAACTGCAGAATTAAAAGATTATCTACCGGCCTCGGCGATCTCTAACTTTCCGCCTTGGGAGACTTTGCCTCATGAAAGATTAAGTCCAAAAAGTGACACAATTACAGAGAGGTTTAAAACTCTAAACAGCCTAGAATCAAATAGCGCAAAAATAATTGTGACATCAATTAGAGCCTTGCTTCAACCAATTATTACAAATGATTTAACAAATACAAAAATTGATTTATCAGCTGGAAAAGATTACGAACTGGAAATTCTTGTCGCGGATTTAACTCGATTTGGATTTAATCGAGTAGATCTCGTTGAACGTCGAGGAGATTTTGCGGTTCGTGGTGGCATTGTAGATATTTTTCCAGCAGATCAAGAGCATCCAGTTCGAATAGATTACTTTGGGGATCAGATTGAGGAGATCTCATACTTTTCTATATCTGACCAACGAAGTATTTCCTCAATTAAATCTCTAATCATTTACCCATGCCGAGAGTTACTTATTAACGAGACAATTAAATTAAATGCTGCGAAATTAGGTGAGCGATTCTCCCAACTTAAGGAGTTGACCGAAAAGATCACAGAAGGAATTTACTTCGAAGGCATTGAATCATTAGCAGCTGGTTTAGTTGAGAATTACAACTCCCTCTTAGATTATCTGCCGACTAAGACTCAAATTTGGTTTATTGATCAACCAAGAATAATTTCTCGTAGTGTTGATTTAATTGAAACAAATCAAGAATTTCTTGATGCAGCATGGTCAAATTTGGCATGGAGTGATCAGGAAGAAAAGGCGCTACCAGTTGATTTAACCACAGAATTAAATCGAGGTGGGTTTTATACCTTTGAAGAAATTAAAGATTTATGTAGAAAAAAAGGTCAGATTACTAAAGCGCTAAATCTTTATCGAAGTAATCCAGATGAGGTAGAGCTGGATATTTTAGATGAAATAGATAGTTTTGGTAATAAGTTTGAGTTGGCCGTCTCGCAAATAACTGATTGGTTCAAAGCAGGTTATCAAATAACCTTTACGGCCGCAGGTTCCGGAACCTTAAACAGATTTTCAGAGCTACTGACAAATGTAGATTTACCATTTCAAATCGGTGAAAGTGTGCCGAAAAATAAGGTTATTTCTTTGCAGAGTTCCACTATTGCGCATGGCTTTATAAGTGATAAATTCAAAGTAATTTTAATCACCGAGAAGGATATTTCTGGCCAGCGGTCAGTTGATAAAGATTTAGCACGAATGCCATCTCGACGTAAGAAAGCGATTGATCCGCTCTCGTTAATAGCTGGCGATTATGTAGTTCATGAACAACATGGTGTTGGTAGGTATGTAGAGTTGATTAACCGAACTATCGGCGGCGTTTCAAGAGAGTACTTAGTTTTAGAGTACGCAGCATCTAAGCGTGGTCAACCAGCTGATAAGTTGTTTGTACCGACAGATACATTAGAACAAGTCACAAAGTATGTTGGCGGAGAAGCTCCATCATTACATCGAATCGGTGGTGCAGATTGGCAAAGCACAAAGAGAAAAGCTCGTAAAGCTGTTAAGCAGATCGCAGCAGAATTAATTAAATTGTATGCCGCAAGAATGAGTTCGCCAGGTTTTGCATTCTCGCCAGATACTTCTTGGCAAAAAGAGCTAGAGGAGTCATTTCCATTTGTTGAAACAATTGATCAACAGGCAACGATTGATGAAGTAAAACATGATATGGAGCAACCACACCCGATGGATCGAATTGTTTGTGGAGATGTTGGTTATGGCAAGACAGAGATCGCAGTTAGAGCTGCTTTTAAGGCGGTTCAAGATGGAAAGCAGGTTGCAATCCTGGTTCCAACAACCTTGCTGGTGCAACAACATTTCAATACTTTCTCTACTAGATATTCAGGTTTTCCAATCAAAATCGCAGCACTTTCTAGATTTAATTCAACGAGTGAGAGTAAATCAATAATCGCCGGGCTTGCCACTGGCGAGATTGATGTAGTTATTGGAACGCATCGCCTGCTTTCTAAAGATATAGCTTTCCGTGATTTAGGTTTGTTAATCGTTGATGAAGAACAACGCTTTGGTGTTGAACATAAAGAGGAGCTAAAGAAAGCTAGAACAAATGTTGATGTTTTGGCTATGTCGGCTACGCCGATTCCTAGAACTTTAGAGATGGCGATCACTGGAATCCGTGAAATGTCCAACATAACTACGCCACCAGAGGAACGCCACCCGGTTTTAACCTATGTTGGTGCTTATGATGAAAAGCAAGTAACTGCAGCAATTCACCGCGAGTTACTAAGAGATGGCCAAGTATTTTTTATTCACAATAGAGTTGAAAGTATCGAAGCGGTTGCTGAACGATTAAAGAAATTAGTGCCTGAGATTCGAATTGGAATCGCTCATGGTCAAATGAATGAGAGAGTATTAGAGGAGGTTATTTTAGGTTTTTGGAATAGAGAGTTTGATCTTTTGCTTTGTACAACAATTATCGAGAGTGGAATTGATATACCAAATGCCAACACATTGATTGTGGATCGATCAGATTTATTTGGTTTATCGCAATTACATCAACTTCGTGGTCGGGTTGGTCGAAGTAGAGATCGGGCGTATGCCTACTTTTTGTATCCGACAGATAAACCAATTACAGAGCTTGCACATGATCGATTAACAACCATTGCGACTAACACCGATCTTGGAGCAGGAATGCAGGTGGCATTAAAGGATCTAGAGATTCGAGGGGCTGGAAACTTATTAGGTGGAGAGCAATCAGGACACATAGCTGAGGTTGGTTTTGATCTATATATGCGAATGGTGGCAGATGCAGTTGATGAGTTTAAGAGCGGGTACTTTGAGGAAACTCCAAAGAAATTAGAGTGCAAAGTTGAACTTCCAATTAATGCTCATATACCAATTGAATATGTTGAAGCAGAACGTTTGCGATTAGATTTATATAGACGTATCGCCGATGCAGCAGATGATGCCGGATTAAATGAAATTAAAGCTGAGCTACGAGATCGATTTGGCGAACCACCATCTGCAGTAACAGAACTATTGGCTGTGGCATCACTCAGAATTTTTGCTAGAACTTTAGGAATTACGGAAATAGCAATTGCTGGAAAAAATTTACGAATAACTCCAGTCGATTTACCAGAGTCCGCACAGATCAAATTAAATCGACTATATCCAGGCTCAATCTATAAAACTGCTTCACAAACCGTGTTAGTGGCCAGGCCACAGAGCCCAAATTGGATTCAAGCGGGGCAAGTAGGGGATACTTCAACCCTTGCATGGGTAGATTCAATTCTTAAGAATTTAATTCAACCACTAAGTAAAAATCACTAGAGAATAAGGAATCAATAATTAATGACGCTGAATAAATTTAAGAAGATATCTGCCGGATTAGTTATTGTATTTTTACTCAGCGCATGTGGATCAACTGGATCTGGAGTAACAGTTGGTAAAACAGAGATTAGCTCCGCTCAAATTCAAAAGTATGTTGATGAAATTCTTAGTGAGCGTACAAAGGTTGATACATCTCAAATGAATTTAGACTCAGGCGCATCCTTAGTCAGAACACAGGCACAATTCCAAATTATTTCAACCTTGTTAGATCAATTAATTTTAGATAAGAAGATTTCAGTCACACCAGCAGATGTTGCGGCCCGGAGAGCCGATATCGTGGCGCAGGTAGGCGGGGAATCACAGCTGCCGTCCGCTCTTGTTTCAGCCAGCCTGGCACCATCTAATTTTGATAAGTATTTAAAGATAATCATGATCTCTGAAAAATTAAATGAACTAGTTATATCTGAAGGCGCGACTGCTGAATCAGCGGGTGATGTAGTTACAAAATTGGTAACTGATACCGCTAAGAAATTAGGCGTGAAAGTTAACTCTCGTTATGGCAAGTGGAATGAAGAAACTGCCACAATTGATGAATCTGATAACACCGATGGTGCAGTAACTCCAGTTCCATAAAAATTATTTGTGAACTCACAATTAATTCGCCTGCGCGAGGTGATGGATAAACTTCGATCACCTGGTGGTTGTCCTTGGGATGCAGAGCAAGATCACAAATCTCTGCTCAAATACTTGCTTGAAGAGTCCTATGAGTTTATCGAAGCGGTTGAGGATAACGATCGCATTGCAATGCAGGAAGAGCTAGGCGACTTACTTTTACAAGTTTATTTTCATGCCAGAGTTGCCGAAGATAACAAAGAATCGCCCTTTGATATCGAAGATATTGCTAAAACCATTGCCGATAAATTAGAGCGCCGCCATCCCCACGTATTTGGTGAAAGCTCAGTCAAAAATAGCGCTGAGGTTGTTGAAAATTGGGAGAAGCAAAAAGCTACTGAAAAGGGAAGAACATCTGCAATTGATGGTGTACCTCTTGCACAACCAGCATTACCGCTTATTGCCAAATTAATATACCGAGCAGAGAAGTTTGATTACCAATTAAATATTGAAAAAGAGTTAAAGATTAGTGAAAACACAGATGCAGAAGCCTTTGGGAAATTAATGGTTGGATTAATTGCACAAGCAGTTGAACTTGGAATTGATCCAGAAGCAGCGCTTCGAAATGCTGCCAAAGGCTTAATTAGTGATATCCAGGCTCATGAGCAAGGTAGAATTACTCCATAACCTTAAATAATAATTAGGAGATTTCCGTGGCCATCATCGAAACAATTCATGCTCGAGAGATTCTTGACTCCCGTGGAAATCCAACTGTTGAGGTTGAGGTTGTTTTAGATGATGGCAGTACAGCACGTGCTGCAGTCCCAAGCGGTGCGTCAACAGGTGCATTTGAAGCAGCTGAGCTTCGCGACGAAGGAAAGCGCTACCTGGGCAAAGGTGTTGAGAATGCGGTTAAAAATGTAAATGAAAAAATTGCACCCATAATTTGTGGCTTTGATGCGCAAGATCAACGATTAATTGATGATGAAATGATCGCCTTAGATGGCACAAAAAATAAATCTAAGTTAGGCGCAAATGCGATTCTGGGAGTTTCATTAGCTAGCGCACGCGCTGCAGCAGAGAGCAGCGATTTGTCTTTTTTTAAATATATTGGTGGACCAACTGCTCATACCTTGCCAGTGCCAATGATGAATATTTTAAATGGTGGCGCACATGCCGATACTAATGTTGATATCCAGGAATTTATGGTGGCACCAATTGGCGCTACTACATTTAAAGAGTCATTGCGATGGGGTGCTGAGATTTACCACAGCTTAAAATCTGTTTTAAAGAAGCAAGGGCTGGCAACAAGTATTGGTGATGAAGGCGGTTTTGCGCCAAATCTAGCCAGCAATCGTGCAGCACTTGATTTGATTTTAGAGGCGATTGAAAAGGCTGGATTTAAACCAGGAAAAGAGATTGCACTTGCGATGGATGTCGCAGCAACTGAGTTTCATGAAAAGGGTGTTTACAACTTTGAGGGCAAACAATTAACCTCAGATGAAATGATCAATTACTACGCTGAATTAGTTAATGCCTATCCATTGGTTTCGATCGAAGATCCACTTGATGAGGATGATTGGGATGGCTGGAAAAAAATGACATCTCAATTAGGTTCAAAAATTCAAATCGTCGGAGATGACCTATTTGTAACAAACCCAGAGCGCCTATCTCGCGGGATTGAAAATCAAACTGCAAATGCTTTATTAGTAAAGGTAAATCAAATTGGAACTCTTACTGAAACCATGGATGCAGTGGCACTGGCCCACAGAAGTGGTTATCGATCAATGATGAGCCACCGATCTGGTGAAACCGAAGATACAACAATTGCAGATTTAGCGGTTGCACTTGAGTGTGGTCAGATTAAGACAGGTGCACCAGCTAGATCAGAGAGAGTTGCAAAATACAATCAATTATTAAGAATTGAGGAAGAGTTAGCGGATGCGGCGATTTATGCTGGCCGCAATGCATTCCCTAGATTCCAGGGGTAATTTTGGCTAAGAGATTTATCGCAGCTGGATTAATATCTAGTGGCCGCAAAAAAATTAATAATGGATTAAAGCGACAAGGTTTATCTAATCGCGCGTTAATTTTGGGAGTAATACTCTTTATATTGGCTGTAACTTTGGCGCCGCCACTGCAACATTACTTTAATCAAAAAGCACAGATAAACTCATTAAAGGCTCAACTACAAGATAATCAAGCGATGCTAGACGCTGCAGCCAAGGAATTAATTCTTTGGAATGATCCAGAGTATGTGGCGGGTCAGGCTCGTGCCAGATTGCACTTTGTTTTTCCAGGTGAGCGGCAGTACATAGTTTTAAATGAAAATTCTGGTGATGTTACGCCAGATGCCACAAAGGTTTCAGAACAGTTTCCAGTCGGAATTCCTTGGTACTCTCGTTTAATTTCATCAATTACTAGTACCAATGTAAATCCATAAATGGAAAAAGCAACAGAGGCAGATCTAACAATTGTTGCTGCACAGCTGCAACGAACACCCAGAGATGTGTATGCGGTCGGACATAGATGCCCATGTGGAGCGGTTGATGTAGTTGAGACGCCACCACGTTTGGCAGATGGCACACCATTTCCCACCTTTTACTACGCAACTTGTCCTAAATTAACAGCAGCAATTTCAACTCTGGAGAGCTCTGGCTTAATGCAAGATATGAATCAACGTTTACAAAGTGATCCAGATTTACTGGGAAGATATCAAGCAGCCCATGATGATTATGAAGCTGCCCGGAATGCGGTAGCAAAAGAGTTAAATTTAGATGTTCCAGAGGTTGAAGGAACAACGGCGGGTGGTATGCCAGATCGAGTTAAATGTCTGCACTCTTTAATTGCCCACTCACTTGCAGCTGGTGAAGGTGTTAATCCATTAGGTGATGAAGCATTAGCAAAGTTACCGAAATGGTGGAGCAATAAACCATGTAGCGATATCTCTAATTTGTTGGATAAAAAATGACAAGAGTTGCGGCAATTGATTGTGGAACCAACTCCATCAGATTATTAATCGCAGACATCACCAATGGAATTTTTCGCAAAGTAGTTCGAGACATGGAGATTGTGCGCCTGGGACAGGGTGTTGATCAAACAAAAAGCTTTCATCCAGATGCCATTGCACGCACTCTTGCTGCTTCTGAAAAATTTGCTTTGCAGATAAAAAGCAAAGGTGTCGAAAAAATTAGATTTTGTGCAACCTCCGCAACCCGTGATGCCACAAATCGCAATCTTTTCATCGATGGCGTTAGAGAGATTTTGGGAGTTGAGGTAGAGGTAATCTCAGGCGAAGAGGAAGCAGCCTTATCTTTTACTGGGGCCACAAAGGAGTTGAATCAAAATGAAGCTCCATTTTTAGTGGTAGATATTGGTGGTGGCTCAACTGAATTTGTGATTGGCTCAACCGAGGTTTCATCAGCAAAGAGTGTAAATATTGGCTGTGTTCGCATGAGTGAGCGCCATTTAAATCAGCAACCGCCAACATCGGCACAAATATTTGCAGCGATTGCCGACATTGATATGGCAATTGCGGAAGCTGCAAAGGTTGTTCCAATTACAACTGCACAGACATTGGTTGCTGTTGCTGGAACTGCAACTACAGTTGCAGCAGCTGCATTAGAACTTTCAAACTACGATCGACATGCAATTCATCTATCTAGAATTTCTGCCCAGAAGGTTCACAAAGTTGCAGCGATGTTTCAGCAATCAAGCAGAGATGAGATTGCAAACTTAGGTTATATGCATCCTGGTCGTGTTGATGTAATTACCGCTGGCGCACTTGTCTTATCTCGAGTGATGGCAGCGACTGGCGCTAGCGAATTTGTCGCATCTGAGTCAGATATTCTCGATGGTATTGCATGGAGATTAGCTGGTGAATAGAGCAATAAAAGACGGGTAGATTTACCCCCTGAAGATTCGCCCCTGTAGCCCAATGGCAGAGGCATGCGACTTAAAATCGCACAAGTGTGGGTTCGACCCCCACCGGGGGCACGCTCATCTTCAGTTGGATCTAAGAAAAGTCTAAGCAATAACTGGCCGGTAGGCATCGATACTGGAATTGATAGTAGTTAATATTTGTTACACCTTAACAACCATAACCACCTCCCACGGGTGATTAAAACTAGGTGACTAAAACGAGGAGAAAAATGCAAAGTTCCAACCCGGTACTTGGTAAAGCTTTTAATCAACCAAATACTTCTGCCAATCAAGATTCATTTCAACAACTAGAGCAGACATATCGTGCCCCTGCAGCATCTTCGATGCGTACAGGTCGAATGACGATTGAAGATGTTGTAGCAAAAACTGGATTTTTATTTGGAGTGTTACTTGTAGTCGGTGCTGTTGCCTGGAGTGCAAATCTCGGCATGGGTGCTGCAATGCTCGGATTTCTTGGTGCATTTGGATTAGCAATTGCGATTTCATTCTCCAAAAAGATTAGACCTGGCTTAGTAGTTGCATATGCAGCGCTAGAAGGTTTAGCACTTGGCACAATTTCACATTTTTATGAAGGGGCATACCCAGGAATTGTTAGCCAAGCAGTAATTGGCACAATCGCAGCATTTGCTGGTGTTTTGTTTATGTATCGCAGTGGAAGATTGCGTGCCACACCACAATTCACACGTGCAGTAATGGGAGCTGCAATTGGTTACTTCATTCTTGGCTTTGTCTCATTAATTGCTTCATTCTTTGGAGTTGGACAAGGTTATGGATTTTATGGAGTATCTGGCTTAGGTCTACTACTTGCAGTCGCCGGTGTAGCAATCGCAAGCTTCTTCTTAGTGCTTGATTTTGATCAGATTGAAAAGGGTGTAAATGCCGGCTTACCAGAGCAAGAATCATGGCGTGCTGGCTTTGGTTTAATGGTAACTATCGTTTGGCTATACCTAGAGGTTTTACGTCTGCTTTCTATCTTGCGTAACGACCGCTAGTAATTAAAAATTTAAACAGGGGTTGTGAGAAATCACAGCTCCTGTTTATTTTTATCTGGAATTAATTCATAACCTAACTTTGATTGTCTAGTCTCAGGCAAGATTATTGCCAAGAAAATTGCTATTGAATAAACAATTGCAGATGCAATAAAAGCAAATTGGAAAGAGTATGTATCGGTTAAGAAGCCGACCAAAATAGGTCCAACAATCATTCCGGCATCTCCTGCCATCTGCCAGGCAGCAATAACCTGACCACCGCGTCCTCGAATAATGTCGCCAACCACACTGCCTGGTGCCGTTCCTACATATGCACCACCTAAACCAAATAGCGCCATAGAAATAAAGTAGAGAGTGACATTTGTAGTTAGACACAAAACCAAAATCGCAGACATAACAACAATTCCGCCAATCAGCAGTGCAGCTTTACGCCCACTTTCATCAGAGAAGCGTCCTGCTTTTAACAAAAACAATCCTTGGAATAAAGCACCAATTGTTAAACCTAATCCAGCAATAGATGCAGTGGAGTTTAATTTTTCAGTAACAAACAATGGCAAAATTGATGAACGCATTCCAAACAAAACCCAGTTATTAACAAATGCCAAAACTAAAGCTATTTGGTAAGGCTTTAACCGGAATGCCTCCTTTAAAGTTGTAGTTTCTATCTCATTCCCTAATGCAACAACCTTTTTGCCCGAACGCTTTTCACTTAAGAAAAACAATGCGGTCATTCCCGCCATGGCTAAAGTAACTGAGTAAACAAAAAATGGTGCTCTAAGGGAGACTCCGGAAAGTAGGCCACCAAATGCAGGACCAGCTACGCCACCGACCAAGAAACCACCGTTGTACAAAGATTGTGCTCTGGCACGCACATCATCATTTACCGATCTCATTAATAGCGAGCCAGCCGATACAGAGAACATTGATGAACCTAATCCGCCCAAGGTTCTGAAAATTAAAAGTTGGTTATAGCTTTGGGATAGTGCGGTAAGTAAAGTGAAAAACGAGACCATAAATAAGCCAAAGCCAAGAACGGCTCGTTCGCCAAATCTATCAACTAATTTTCCAGAGATTAAACCGGAGGAAAATCTCATAATGGCAAATGCAGAAACAATTAGACCTATTGCGGTTTTATTAACACCAAAAGATGCAGCAAAGATTGGAATCGCTGGAATTATCAACCCAAATCCAATTGCTACTAAAAAAGATACAGTTGAAAGGATTGCTACTTCACGAGGGAGATCCCGAAATGGATTCTCCCACTTTAATTTAACGTTAATTTAACCGACCGCCTCGCCAGCTGCCTCTTTACGAGCTGCATGGTGGGCAGCGCTACTTTGCAGTGGTTTCTCTTTAAGCAAGAAAGCAAGCAAGAAACCAAGAAAGGTAACTGGAGCTGCAGCGAGAAATACCAATTGGAAGCTTTGTACAAAACCATTTAGAACTGTTTCCTTAATTGGTTCTGGCAAGGCAGCAATTCCAGAGGTATTGGTTGTTAATTGCTCTAACTTGCTGGAGTCAAATCCCTCTACCGCAGTTGGATTTGATACAGCCAACTTAGTTAGGCCATCCTCTAAAAAGTATGCAACACGGTTGCTGAAAATAGTTCCGAATATTGCAGTTCCAAATGCACCGCCAAGTGATCTAAAAAATGTATTGGAGCTAGTAGCTACGCCCATGTCAGCAAAATCAACTGAGTTTTGTAATGCAATCACAATTGTTTGCATAGAAAGACCAAGGCCAGCACCAACTAATATGGCAAATCCGGAGAGAATCCAAAAGGATGTATCTTCCGTCAACGTAGACATTAGAAGTAAGCCAATAGTCATAATTCCAGCGCCAATAATTGGGAATATTTTGTACTTACCAGTTGCGGATATTTGTTTTCCACTCATGATCGACATTGAAACAATTCCTAACATTAGTGGAATCAATTTCAAGCCAGCCTGAGTTGCGGAGTCGCCCTTAACTACCTGCAGGTAAAGAGGCAACATAACTATTGCGCCAAACATGCCTGCTCCAATGATGAAGCCAAGTGCAGATGTTAAAGAGAAGGTTTGATTCTTAAATAAGCGAAGCGGAAGAATCGGCTCCTTCGCCAAAGTTTCCTGCCAAATAAATAGCAAGGTTAGGGTTAAACCCAAGCCGGCAGCACTTAAAGTTTTGGAATCAGTCCAACCATTTTCTGGTCCATAAACAGAGACCGCCATTAAAACTGCTGACACAGCAGAGACCATAAGTAGAGCACCCAGGTAATCAATCTTGTGATCACGTTTTACTTTAGGAATGTGAAGAGCGGCTGATGTGATTATCAGCGCCAAAATTCCAAATGGTAGGTTGATATAAAAAATCCAACGCCAGCCAGTAATTCCCAAGATAGTGGCATGATCAGAGAAAAATCCACCAAGTAGTGGACCTGCAACTGAGGATAATCCCCAAACTGCACCAAAGTAACCTTGGTACTTTCCGCGCTCACGCGGCGAAACAATATCGCCAATAATCACAAATGTAAGTGCCATTAATCCACCAGCACCTAATCCTTGAAGTGCACGAGTGAAGATTAATTGCGTCATATTTTGTGATGCACCAGCTAAAAATGATCCAAGTAAGAAAATGACAATTGCAAATTGGAATACCGGGCGACGGCCGTAAAGATCGGAAATTTTTCCATAAAGTGGTGTAGATGCAGTCGATGTAAGAAGGTAAGCAGTTACCACCCAGGTGTAATGATTTAAACCATTAAAATCCTCAACGATATTTTTTAGAGCGGTAGAGACGATAGTTTGATCAAGGGCCGCCAATAACATGCCAGTCATTAATCCACTGAGCACAATCATTATTTCTTTATGAGTTAATGGTGCATCCTTTTGTTTCTGCTGTTTTGACATTTATTTATAACCTTCTATCTACAGTAAGAGTCAGAGCAAAGCTCAACATTTTTTGGATAAGGTGGAAAGTTTACTGCTCATAGGATTATGATGCAGTACATGAAAGCGGTTATTGCGGAAAACTTAGTAAAAACTTATGACAATGGCCGCGTTAGAGCGTTAGATGGCTTATCACTTGATGTTGAAGAGGGAACTGTTGTTGGTGTTTTAGGTCCAAATGGTGCAGGTAAAACTACAACTGTTCGTGTATTAACCACATTGTTAAAACCAGATACTGGCTTTGCAAGTGTTGCTGGCATTGATGTCCAAAAAGATCCAGATGAGGTTCGTAAAGTAATTGGATTATCTGGTCAATATGCTGCAGTTGATGAAACCTTAACTGGTTGGGATAACTTAGTAATGTTTGGCCGGCTTTATCATTTATCAAGCAAACAAGCACAAGTACGTGCAACTGAATTACTCGAACAATTCTCATTAACAGATCGAGCTAAAAGCCCAATCAGAACTTACTCTGGCGGTATGCGCCGCAGATTGGATTTGGCTGCCTCCTTAATTGTTAAGCCAAAGGTTTTATTTGTAGATGAGCCAACAACTGGTTTAGATCCGCGGGGTCGTCAGGATATGTGGGGTGTAATTGATGAGCTGGTTAAGGGCGGAGTAACCCTCTTGCTAACAACACAATATTTAGAGGAAGCAGATCACCTAGCGGATGAGATTGCAGTAATTGATCATGGCAGAGTTATCGCTCGCGGCACATCTGATTCACTTAAGAAACAGGTAGGCGGCGGGAAGTTAGAAATTATTGTAGAGAATCAACATATTGCCGCAGTTAGAGAGATTGTGGCAAAGGTAAGTGCATCAGCTGTAGCAGTTGATGAAGGAATGAGAAGAATTAGCGCACCTGTTACAACTGGTAGCAAAGCTTTAATTGAAGCGGCCAAATTATTGGATGATCAAGGTATTCACCCATTAGATATTGGTTTAAAACGCCCATCATTAGATGATGTTTTCTTATCTTTAACTGGACATGTTGCAGAGGATGAGAATTTAGCGGAAGAAACAGATCCAAAGGCGAAGAGAAAGCGGGGAAAAAAGAGTGAGTAAGTTATCCAACTCAATCTCCGATTCACTGGTTATAACTAAACGACAACTTCTGCAATTGAGCAGAGTTCCAGAGGTTTTAATTTTCTCAACTATCCAACCAGTCATGTTTGTACTCTTATTTAGATATGTGTTTGGTGGATCAATTGATACCGGCCAGCCGGGCGGTTATGTGCAGTTATTGATGCCTGGCATATTTGTGCAAACAGTTGCCTTTACCTTGGCAGGAACAGCGGTTGGTCTATCTGCTGATAT
>JACCDU010430952.1_pt1 | contig 27567 bp, 20 predicted proteins | sample 7446081 | NCBI WGS metagenome assembly JACCDU01 (sample SAMN15323447, study PRJNA562643) | freshwater metagenome | isolation source: river surface water | place: USA:Blue River Watershed | collected 2017-08-17
CACCCTGAGTACCTTGAACACCTTGCGTTCCTTGATTACCTTGATTACCTTGATTACCCTGAGCACCCTGAGTACCTTGAACACCTTGCGTTCCTTGATTACCTTGATTACCTTGATTACCCTGAGCACCTTGAGTTCCTTGATTACCCTGAGCACCTTGAGTTCCTTGTGTACCTTGAACTCCTTGAGTTCCTTGCACACCCTGAGTACCTTGAACACCTTGCGTTCCTTGATTACCTTGATTACCTTGATTACCCTGAGCACCTTGCGTTCCTTGGTTACCTTGGTTTCCTTGATTACCCTGAGTACCTTGAACTCCTTGTGTACCTTGAACTCCTTGCGTTCCTTGGTTACCTTGATTACCCTGAGTTCCTTGTACGCCTTGAACACCTTGCGTTCCTTGATTTCCTTGAGTTCCTTGGTTACCCTGAGTACCTTGCACACCCTGAGTACCTTGGTTACCTTGATTACCCTGAGTACCTTGCACACCCTGATTCCCTTGGTTACCTTGATTACCCTGAGCACCTTGAGTTCCTTGTGTACCTTGAACTCCTTGAGTTCCTTGGTTTCCTTGATTCCCTTGATTCCCTTGGTTACCTTGAGTTCCTTGAGTTCCTTGTACACCCTGAGTACCTTGAACACCTTGCGTTCCTTGGTTTCCTTGATTACCTTGGTTACCTTGAGTTCCTTGCATACCCTGAGTACCTTGAACACCTTGCGTTCCTTGGTTACCTTGCGTTCCTTGGTTTCCTTGATTACCTTGGTTACCTTGGTTACCTTGAGTTCCTTGCACACCCTGAGTACCTTGAACACCTTGCGTTCCTTGGTTACCTTGATTTCCTTGATTCCCTTGAGTCCCTTGTGTTCCTTGGTTACCTTGAACTCCTTGAGTACCTTGGTTACCTTGCGTTCCTTGGTTACCTTGATTTCCTTGATTTCCTTGAGTACCTTGAACTCCTTGAGTACCTTGGACACCTTGCGTTCCTTGGTTACCTTGATTTCCTTGAGTACCTTGATTTCCTTGGTTACCTTGAACTCCTTGAGTACCTTGGGCACCTTGAGTGCCCTGATTACCTTGATTTCCTTGATTTCCTTGATTTCCTTGATTTCCTTGATTTCCTTGGTTACCTTGAACTCCTTGAGTACCTTGAACTCCTTGAGCTCCTTGAGTTCCTTGGGTTCCTTGCGTTCCTTGCACACCCTGAGTGCCTTGAACACCTTGTGTTCCTTGAGTACCTTGGTTACCTTGATTCCCTTGATTCCCTTGGTTACCTTGAGTGCCTTGAATGCCTTGGTTCCCTTGAGTTCCTTGGTTTCCTTGAACTCCTTGAATTCCTTGAATTCCTTGTGTACCCTGACTTCCCTGGTTACCTTGTGGACCTTGAGTACCTGTTGGACCTAAAGTTGTAACTACATAAGAATAATGTATAGTACCTTCGGTATAAAATGTAACACTTCTATTTTGATTATCTAAATTATTCAGATATAAATTAAGTATTAACCTATCTGTTAAATTTAGAGAAGCAGTTGTTGCTACGGCATTTGCCTTTACTTCAACTGGTGTAGTATTATTTACTTCCCATCCAATAGCAACTGCATCCGAAGTAAACAACAATGTAGTAGTTGCTCCATCATATTTAGATACAGTAAAGTAATACTCTAAATTATCATTTTCAGTATTTTTAGTCCAATAGATATAAGCGTGCCAAAGACCATTTGGAATCAAAATAACATTCGGATCCCCAGAATTTGTGATCCAGCCTGAATCAACAAGAACATTTTGTTGATTAGCAGTCAAATTGGTTACTACTGTCGTTTGTCCAGCAGTAGTTGTAGATTTTGATAATTGAAGATAAGGACTCGGTGTTTGTGATACAGATGAATTAAGGAAATAATTTATACCTCCAGAAATCCCATCTAAACCTCTATTACCTTGGTTACCTTGGTTACCTTGATTGCCTTGGTTACCCTGAACTCCTTGAACACCTTGTGTACCTTGAGTTCCTTGATTGCCCTGATTACCTTGGTTACCTTGTGTACCCTGTACACCTTGAGTTCCTTGATTTCCTTGGTTACCCTGCGTTCCTTGATTTCCTTGATTTCCTTGATTACCCTGAACACCTTGAGCACCTTGGACACCTTGAGTTCCTTGATTCCCTTGGTTACCTTGGTTACCCTGAACACCTTGAGTTCCTTGATTACCTTGATTTCCTTGGTTACCTTGGTTACCCTGAACACCTTGATCCCCTTGGACACCTTGAGTTCCTTGATTTCCTTGATTACCTTGTGTTCCCTGTGTACCTTGATTTCCTTGTGTACCTTGATTACCCTGAGCACCTTGAGTGCCCTGCACACCTTGAGTTCCTTGAGTTCCTTGATTCCCTTGGTTACCTTGGTTACCCTGAGCACCTTGAGCCCCTTGGACACCTTGAGTTCCTTGATTTCCTTGGTTACCCTGCGTTCCTTGATTTCCTTGATTTCCTTGGTTACCCTGAACACCTTGAGTACCTTGAGTACCTTGGACACCTTGCGTTCCTTGATTTCCTTGATTACCTTGATTACCCTGGGTTCCTTGAGTTCCTTGGGTTCCTTGATTACCCTGATTACCTTGGGTTCCTTGAACACCCTGGTTTCCTTGAGTTCCTTGGTTTCCTTGGTTTCCTTGAGTACCTTGAGTGCCTTGCACTCCTTGAGTACCTTGGCTACCTTGATTTCCTTGATTTCCTTGGGTGCCTTGATTTCCTTGGTTACCCTGATTCCCTTGGCTACCTTGATTTCCTTGATTTCCTTGGGTGCCTTGATTTCCTTGGTTACCCTGATTCCCTTGGATACCTTGAACTCCTTGATTTCCCTGAGTTCCTTGATCTCCCTGAGTTCCTTGAGTTCCTTGATTTCCTTGGTTACCTTGATTCCCTTGAGTACCCTGAACACCTTGATCACCCTGAGTACCTTGATTGCCCTGATTTCCTTGGTTACCTTGGTTACCTTGAACTCCTTGAATCCCTTGGGTTCCCTGAACTCCTTGAGTCCCTTGGCTACCTTGATTTCCCTGATTACCTTGGTTACCTTGAGTACCTTGAACTCCTTGACCCCCCTGAGTCCCTTGATTACCTTGGTTACCCTGATTACCCTGGTTTCCTTGATTACCCTGAGTACCTTGAACTCCTTGATCTCCCTGAGTTCCTTGATTCCCTTGATTTCCTTGGTTACCTTGATTCCCTTGAGTACCCTGAACACCTTGATCACCCTGAGTACCTTGATTGCCCTGATTTCCTTGGTTACCTTGGTTACCTTGGTTACCTTGAACTCCTTGAATCCCTTGGGTTCCCTGAACTCCTTGAGTCCCTTGGCTACCTTGATTTCCTTGATTACCTTGGTTACCTTGATTACCTTGAGTACCTTGAACGCCTTGATCACCTTGAGCACCTTGATTACCTTGGTTACCCTGATTACCTTGGCTACCTTGAGTACCTTGAACTCCTTGAGTACCCTGCGTACCTTGATTACCTTGGTTACCCTGATTACCTTGATTACCTTGATTACCCTGAGTTCCTTGAACACCTTGAGTTCCTTGAGTCCCTTGAGTTCCTTGAGTTCCTTGAGTTCCTTGAGTTCCTTGAGTTCCTTGCACACCTTGGTCACCCTGCGAACCTTGATTGCCTTGATTACCTTGAGTTCCTTGATTACCTTGAACTCCTTGGGTTCCTTGGTTGCCCTGAGTTCCTTGAGTTCCTTGCACACCTTGATCACCCTGCGAACCTTGATTACCCTGGTTACCTTGATTGCCTTGAGTTCCTTGGACTCCCTGGTCACCTTGTGAACCCTGATTGCCTTGATTACCTTGATTACCTTGAGTTCCTTGAACCCCTTGAGTTCCTTGAGTTCCTTGAGTTCCTTGCACACCTTGGTCACCCTGCGAACCCTGATTGCCTTGAGTACCCTGAGTTCCTTGAACCCCTTGGGTTCCTTGATTGCCTTGAGTACCTTGAGTTCCTTGATTACCTTGATTACCCTGAGTACCCTGAGTACCTTGAACCCCTTGGGTTCCTTGATTGCCTTGAGTACCTTGAGGTCCTTGATTACCTTGGTTACCCTGAGTACCCTGATTGCCTTGAGTTCCTTGAACTCCTTGAACTCCTTGATTACCTTGAGTGCCCTGAACACCTTGAACTCCTTGAGTTCCTTGATTACCCTGATTACCTTGAACTCCTTGAGTTCCTTGGGTACCTTGAGTTCCTTGAACACCTTGTAAACCCTGTGTACCTTGAACCCCTTGGGTACCCTGAGTTCCTTGAACTCCCTGGTCACCCTGCGAACCTTGATTACCTTGAGTTCCTTGAACTCCCTGGTCACCTTGTGAACCCTGATTACCTTGATTACCTTGATTGCCTTGATTACCCTGATTACCCTGTGTACCTTGGTTACCCTGTGTACCTTGAACTCCTTGAACTCCTTGAGTGCCTTGAGTACCTTGAGTTCCTTGATTACCTTGGTTACCTTGGGTTCCTTGTACACCTTGGTTACCCTGAGTACCTTGAACTCCTTGAGCTCCTTGGTTACCTTGAACTCCTTGAGTTCCTTGGTTACCTTGAACACCTTGTTCACCTTGTGAACCCTGATTTCCCTGATTTCCCTGGTTACCTTGATAACCTTGAACACCTTGTTCACCTTGAACACCTTGTTCACCTTGTGAACCCTGATTTCCCTGATTTCCCTGGTTACCTTGATAACCTTGAACACCTTGTTCACCTTGAGTTCCTTGAATACCTTGAGCACCTTGAGTTCCTTGAGAACCATCTATACCTTGATAACCTTGTGATCCTACAAAACCATCTTTACCCTGTACACCTTGTGCACCCTGTGTACCTACTATACCTTGATAACCTTGATCTCCACGTTCTCCTTGATCACCTTTAATACTAATACCAATAGGTCCTTGTTGACCAATTTGTCCTTGTTGTCCAGTTATACCCTGATTTCCTTGCTGACCATCTGGTCCTTGAAATCCTTGAATACCTCTTAAACCTTGAACACCTTGAGTTCCTTGTGTACCTCTTCCTTGAATCCCTTGAGTTCCTTGTAAACCCTGAACACCTTGCTCACCAAGTCCAGATTGCTGAGGTCCCAATGCTCCTTGATTTCCTTGATTTCCCTGTCTACCTTGAGATCCAGAACAACCTTGAGGACCTTGGCTACCATCTGAGCCATCTATACCATCTGAACCAGAAAGACCTTGAGGTCCTTGATCTCCTAAGCCCGACTGCTGAGGCCCCATAAGACCTTGCAAACCTATACCAGTAGGTCCTTGATGCCCTTGATATCCTATTATACCCTGAACGCCTTGAACTCCTTGTCTACCAATAGGTCCCTGAATACCTTGTACACCACGCAAACCTTGAATACCTTGGTTTCCTTGAGTACCACGACCTTGAGTCCCTTGAGGACCCTGTAAGCCTTGAACTCCTTGATCTCCAATACCTTGAAGACCTTGTATGCCTTGAAATCCTAATATACCACTGGTTTCATCAAGAATAATATTATAAATAATTGACATGCTAAAGGTAATCTTTGATTGCCATAAATAAATTATGGAATTCCTCGGTTATATATCCGAATTGGAATTCCATAAAGTAATAAAAAGACAAATTTTATATTTCTTGAGTATTTTTATTTATCTCAAGCGTTCTACCGAAAATTGAAGAGGATTAGTAGAAATGCAAATAATTTCAAACATTGGCTTTCCATTTGCGTCTTCAAATTCACCAGATGCTATACTTGTAACTTGAATGGAATACGGATTGGATAATTTTGATATATTTTGAGCATCTGTTAATATAAAAAATCTAAAAATTCCAAAAGTATTATCTACATCTACACCAGCTCCTCCAAACGAAATTTTAAAACTTTGACCAACTTTCCACTTATTAAGTGTATCATCAACAAATAAGACTATATTTCTATCGGAATTTAAAATATTTACCGTATCAATTCTTAAATAGTTATTTGCTGGTTGTAAAGGATGTGTATAATTCCAGGAATCTGCACCTTTGAACCAATCTTGTTCCATTATTGTAATTGGCTTATTTGTAAGATTATATGATCCAAATGTATTTCTTAATCTTACTCTATTTACAATACTTCTATCTACTTCAATACCATCAACTTTTGGTTCAGTATATAAAATATCAGCATTATATGAAACTGAGATAGGAGTATTGTTATTAATTAAGTCTTGGAACTGTTGATAGTTTCTATCAATCAACTCAATAATAGCTCCTGTATCTTTTATTAAAGCATCTGATGCTTGTAAAGAATTTTCAACAGCACTTAATCTTGCTTGAATTTCTTCTTCAACTGTACTATTTATTAAAGATTGTTCTACATCTTCTACTCTTGTCTTTAAATTACTAAGTTCAAAAACAGCGGTTTCTAAATTTTTAGATGCTCTAACCATTTCATTCATGGCTCCAACATAAACTTCTAATGAAAATGTAGAATAATCATTAACCGATGTTTCAATCGCTGCATCTTCTGTATTTACATCAAATCTAAAACGAACCGCAATATTATATGAAGTGCCGTTAGTACCTAAAATAGAATCAGGTTTGATTTTAGATAGTGTAGGTATTTTACCACCACCATCATCAGTTGGATCAACATTATCTAAGAATAAAACACCAAACAAATTAGTTTCAGCCTGATTTGGAAATCCTTTTGGGAAAGTTTCATAATAAACTAATACAGCATTAAATTCAAAACTACTAGAAGCTTCAGTTGCATTAAATTGATGCCAAGAGTTTATTCTTGAATCTTGGACAGCACCTAAATATGAATTTAGGTCAAAATCGACCATAATACCGTCAAGGCGCGATCTTAAGTATGTAACTGGTGTAAACTTACCTGTTTCTATATTTACGCCTGTTATACGGAGTTTATCGTTTCTCCAATCATCAAACCTTACTGGCTCAGAAAAATATGAATTTGCTTGTGGACTAGGGAACCAATATCCACTTTCCCAAGTGTCTGTTGTTTCATTATATTTTTCTAATGTATAATCAGTATTACTATATGATCCAGTATCAGAATCAAAATATCCTAGGAAATTTAAACCAAATGGATGGACATCATTAGGTCCTCTGCCGACAATATATTCATTCTTTAAAGGATCACTTGGGGTATTTTGAATATACATATCTGGAAAATAATTTTCATCAGATACGGATTTAAACATAACAACTGGCGAATTACCATCTTTTGTAGGAATATGACAGAAAAACTCTGTGAATGTATTAGCTGTATGTCTAACAGAATTTACAACATCAATTTCTCCAATATACTTTACCACTCTACTATAATCAATCCCACCAGTAGTTGTACCATCAGATTCATCTTCCTCAACAAATCTTTGGCCTGTTACCAAATTTGATACCTCAGATGTATTAGCTTCTCTAAATCTTAGAGCACCTATTTCTTTCATCCATTTCCAAAATAATCTTTCAGAAACGGTTCTATTACTTACTTGGTTGTAATCTTCTTTTGATGTCAGAAGTGTCTCAAAATTTAAAAGATAATTCTGAAAAGATTCTGATAAATATCTATTCCAATCACTACCAGTTACTTGTAAATATGCTCCTGGTATGGCATCTAATTGAATTGTATTAGAATCTGCCGTATTATCTAAAATTTTTGGTATGTTTAATAATACATATTTACTAAAACGCATTGTTCTTGAATCATCACCATATGCAAAAGACATATCTTCTGCGGTAGATGGCATTATAAAAAATGTACCACCTTGCGTTTTAATCGGTTTAATAAATGGAGTAACTGCCATGTTTTTATTTAATTTAAGATGAAATTGTTTAAGATATAGTATATATCAAAAATAAAAATTAAGTATTAAAAAAGCCTCATTTAGAGGCTTTGTAAATCGTGTTCATAAAAATAATCAATTCCACAACATTGAAAATTACTTTCTTCATATTTAGTTAAAATAGTTTTGTGCATATGTCCATAAACCCAGAGTTTTGGAGCATAACCATTGTGTTCAATTACTTTTGAATATAATAAATCAAGTCTCTTTCTTTCATTGATTAGTTCTTGTTCTAATCTAGGATCAAGTGCAATAAAACTTTTTACAATATGATTAAATTCAGTAGGCCAAACGAAAGATGGACAATTATGTGTGCACACTACATCTATTTTAATATCATCGTCCACAATATCTTTAATATCAGGAATTATGTATGGTAGTTCTTCTCCCTTCCAATATGATATTCCAGCTTTTCTATGTACTCTATCAATAGAAATAGCACCACCTACAATCAAGATATTTTTGTTTTCTACATTAATAACTGAAAAATCTTTTAAGAATTTTATATTACTATAATCAAAAGGACAATTTTCATAATAATCTGGATTATCATGATTCCCTCTGAACACATACAGCGTATTATTTCGTTCAACTAAATGTTCATTTATGGAATTAAGATATTCTTTATCATTATCTAATGGTCTAAATCCTACACCAAAGTCCCCTACTTGAATCATATGGGTATTTTTGTAACTACTTTCCTCTAGAGTTTTAAGGAAAGTTCTGAAATTACCATGAATATCACCGATAAATATCATTCTTCAATCTCCAATTCATCTTCAATTTCTTCTTCTGGTCCTTCCCATATATTTATACCATTCAATTCTTTAGGTTGTCTAAATTCATCAAAGAGACTATTAGCTACTTTAATTTTCGCCTTTGTTACAAATTTCAATGATTTCAATACTTTTTCTTGTAATTTGACATCTTGATTAAAAGTTTTAAGTCTTTGAGTTTCTTCTTTAATTGAGGTTTCTGTTTCTTTTATAGTCTCCGCATTTAGAGATGATAATCGGATTACATCAAGTCTATCTGATATAGCATTAGGGTATTTTTTTAAGAAATCTAAAACTTGTTGTCTATTTCTTTTAGACTCAAGCATATATTTCAAATATTCAAGCTTTGCTTTTAAAAATTCTAATTCATACGAAGATTTATCTCTTCTATACATTAACACTTCTAATTTAAGAATTTCAAGATAATCTCTGAAATCATCCAAATAATCCTCAATGGTATCATATTCAACAACTGTTTTATCTTTAATGAATACGATTGATTCTTTAACTACAATTCGTGTAAATTTTTCAATTTGTGATTTAAAAGAAACCCAATTTTCTGCGGTATCAGATCTTCCAAACTTTAAAAGGACATCAATATCTTCTTGTGATTCATTTATAAAATCAAAGTCAAAGTATTCCGATAAGTCTCTTACACGATCTATAAATCTTTCATATTTTATGACTGGTGGGAGTCCTTTAACTCTTATTGTTCTTTTTGATTCATCAATCTCTAAATTTGATTCAATTAACCACGATGAATCCATACCTTTAACTTTAGTGATCTTACCCTGAAAACCTTTATATGATGGTTTTAAGGATTTAATCTTACCTGAAAGATAATCTTTAATTGATGCTGAGGATCTAGGTAAGATAACTGATTTATATCCTACCGCTATACCCATTACCCCAGTAAGCATACCCAATGGCATACCTACCTTTAAATAATCAATTTCAGAAACCTCACCTTTATTCAAAAAGGACATCTCTGAAATCAATTCTAAACTATTCTTGCTCAACTTTACTGATGTATATCTAGGTGCAGCTGGATGATCTTTAAAGGGTGTACCAAAGTTTCCATCACCCTCTAAAAGACTTTCTGCTACTGAATGAGGTTTAGCTAAACGTGCGATAGCATTAGCAAGAGAAGCATCTCCATGCGAGTACCCAGATTCAGTTACACTTCCAATTAAACTATTTGTTTTTTGAAATGTTTTAGGAGCACATGAAAGTATCATTCTTTGAACATTTGTTAAACAATCATGCCAATCTGGAATTCCTCTATGCTCCAGTGTATAAAAAGCATATTCTCTAAAGTTAATATCAATATGTTCAGTTATAGTAAGGCGTTCCATTGCTCGTTCTCTCTTTTAAAATAAATAGGTGTGTAATCTTTTAATTCTACGTTTTCTTCAGCATTAAACCAGTACGACAAATAAAGCATGTCTTTTGCTAAATCTTCCATACCTTTTAATTTACAGATATCATATGCAATTTTACAAATATGATAATCTATTTTTTTCAATTTAATCAAATATAACAAATAACCATATGCAAATTCAAATCCCCTATTTATGAATAAAGTGTGTAATTTATTATACTCATCTTTATATTTTATTTTATACTTTTCGGTAAAGTTGTCAAATATAATATTTTGAATTTTTCTTGAAGCGATGTCTTTTAATTCATTTTGCGATTCTTTTAAAATAAGTTTCCAGTCCCTTAATGTTTCATTACCGAATGAAGTTAAACTATTAGTCCTATCTAATCTATGCTGAACTGTAACCAAAGTTTGAGAATTATTATGGAACTTAAATAATTTAGAAGCAGAAATTAAAAATTTCCATCCATTTAAAGATCGAATATTTGTAAATTTTACAATATCAGTTATATCTCTTGTATGTAAAACTGATGATAAATGTATAAAGGGTTCAGTTAATAATATTTCTCTATCAAATGATTTAACATTGTAGGGTATAGATATAAAGTGTTGAACATATTGTTTATCAATATCATTATAAATCTGATCTCGTAAATGATAATTGCAATACACTAAATCACACCCTATTCTCTCAATTTCTTTCACTTGTTCTTCTAAATAATTATTTGACCATAAATCATCATCGTCTAAATACGAAATATACGAACCTCTGGAATTTTCTATACCTATGTTTCTAGCATATCCCGATCCACAGTTTTCAGGAACATTTATTATTCGTATTTTATCTTTACATTGAGAAAAAAGAAAACCTATATCATCTTCTAGGTTATACGATTCTTCCTTTAATATAATGACCTCTAAACTTTGATATGTCTGATACATCAAATTACTGAAAGAATCCCTAATATGTTGTTTTCTTTTTCCGTTAGTCGGATAAATTACGCTTACTAGTTTTGGCATTTTAATTCACAGGAGTTGATAACCAAATTTTTCTATCTTCTACATTTTCACCCATTGCGATTTGAAGAGATTTATTAGCCTTCTTATCAGCAACGATTTTAACAAGATTCATATTTTTATAGACCCATTCCCAATCTTGAGAATTCATTGATCCAAGTCCTTTCAAATATCTTACATCTTCAGATTTTTTATTTTTCACAGTTCTATTAAATTCATCTTTAGAATAAAAATATTTTCTCTTTACACCTTGTCCAACTCTAACTAATGGAGATTTTAATATCATTAGTTTACCTGATTTGATTACATTAGGAAACCATTTCCAAATAAAATTGATTATCAAGGATGATATATGGTGTCCATCTGGATCTGCATCAGCCGCAATAATAATTTTTTCCCATTTCAAATCAACTTCCTTACCTGGTTCTAATCCCATTATATGAATCAAATCTAGAACTTCTTTATTTGATGCTAAATCTTTCACAGTCCTTACATTCTTAACTTTACCTTTCAAAGCATATACACCGTCAGTCTGAGGATTCCTACCTTGACATAGACCTCCTGCCGCAGAATGACCTTCACATATAAATAGATTTACTTGCTTTTTAGCGGGAGGTGTGTATTTATCACTAATTTGAACTTTAGACTGTCTTTTGGCTGAACGAACCTTTCTTAAACTTTCAGCATCATTTTTTTCTTGAATTAATTTCTTAATTTCTTTAAAATAACGCCATTTTGATATTTCTCTTTTTACTTTCGGTAGCATTTGCTTTGAAAGTATTTCTTCCATTTCAGATTTAGGAGTTACAAATTTTGTTTTGTTTTGATCCCCAAATCTAACATTTTGAGCAGGTAAGTCAAATACAACAAGCATCTCATAAAAATGATGTGCCGTAGTGCTGTCAAATACCTCATTAATCGTATCTCTCAATATATTTATATGAGATCCTGTACACAATGCACCATTAATAAATCCTAGTGTTGTTGAGTCTTGAAATGATTTAAATACCCATACATTACCTAATTCATTTTTTATATGCATAAAATCTTCATGAATTATAGGTGCATTTAAGTCTAGTTTCTTTCCATCAAAATACACTTCAAAATTTAAGGTGGATATATCCTTTGAAACCTTTATAAGCAGATTTCTAAGAATCATTTTTGTATAAACGATGTCATACTCAGGAGAACAATTCTCAAAAACATTAGACCTTGGTTTAAACCTAATAATTGTCCCAGTCTTATTCTTCTTGGTTGCTTTTTTAATTTCTTTATATTCTATCTTTGTAAAATTTACCCATTTTTGCTTGTAAATTATTGAACCATTACATGTTTCTATTTCTAACCAGTCTGAAAGAATTGTACAAAGTGAAACCCCCATACCATTCATTCCAACAACAGTAGATCCATTTTCTTCATTGAAGAAATTACTACCACTTCTTAATTTAGTTAGAGCCGTTTCAATATTTGTTAAACCAGTTTTAACATTTTTCTTTTCACCATCTTTAAAACCTCTACCAGTATCCTCAACCTCTATAATACCTTCTTTAGAGTCAAATCTGACTATAACTGATTGCATAGGTTTCTTTTCACGAGCACATCTTTTTGCTTCATCAATAGCATTATCAATAACTTCATCAATTATTTTCCAATATGCTATAGAAACAGATCTAAGTTCTGATAAGAAATACCCATCTCTATAAATTGGAATTTTTTCGTCAGATTTAGTTATAGACCCAACATATAACGCTGGTCTTTTAAGAACATGCTCATGATCTTCAAATGCTACTATGTCTCTTTCTGATTTTGCCATGATTCTAAATGAAGGAAAATAATTAAAAAAGCAAAGATAATAAAAAATAATGAATTCTCAAAATATATCTTTAAAATCAAATTTGTTCAAAAATAAAAAGGGAGAGCCCCCTTACTAGCTCTCCCTTTGATGAAATACAAGTTATTTGAAAACTTGAATTGAGGACAAATTTTATAATGAAATATCTTCCCAATAATCTGATCTGAAAGTCATTGAAGCTTTATAATTTGTTTGATTACCATAATCTAAAGGCATTTCAGTTAGACCTTTTGATGGGAACACACTTGGATAAATCCATGTACGAATGATATCACCGTTTTTCTTATATAAATGAACAGTCAATAAAGACTGCTTTGAGGCATAAGATAATTTAGGTGTCATTGCTCCTGTCAAAGGATCATATACTAAATCAGTCCATCTGCGAAGTGCTTTATAAACATACATAGAATTATCATTATTCACATTCACTTCAAACTCAATTGTAATATCAACATGAGTAGTTCCTACAAGTGAACCCGCATATGATCTTTTATGACCTTTAAATGTTTGTTGAATTAGGGTTTCAGGTTGTTTATCAACTGACATACCTGTTACTTTAATGACATTTTCAATTATAAGTTCTTTATCCCATACAGTAACACCTGGAGGTGGAATTAAAGAAACTTGGAACAGATTCAAATACACAGGTTCAAATTGTTCCATACCTGCTTTCGAGTTTTTATAGTGTGGTAAAAGTCCCATTGTTTTCGGGTTCTTATTTTTATCTTTGGTTTTAAACGATTGTATCGTTTATTCTTCTTTTTCTATATATCAAAATATAAAATAAAAATATTTTTATATTAGATAATAAAGAAATTTTATTCACTAGTATAGAATCTTCTTGGATTTTTACCAATAAGAATATTTAAAATCTTATCTGAAGTTCCTTTTACATTATCAAGCAAACCACCATCTAAAGTATTTATTTTCAATAAATTACCTTCTAATGAGAAATTATGCTCAATTTCATTTATCAACACTTTTACAATAGGTTTTCCTTTAAGTATTTCTTCTCCGACAATTTGGATTTCAATACCCGCTTCTGACGCTGATCCTGCTATTTCATCTACATATTGTATAAGCATTTCTTTATCATTCGCTATATCTTTATTCAGTGAAGTTGCCTCAATATTATTTGATTCATATTGAGACAACTTCTTTGAATTATATTCTGAAAATTTTAATATTTTCATTTTAGTCCTATTGCAAAGTGGTCAAATCTAACCACTTTATGTTAAACAAATTGGAACGCAGAAGCGTTTGCTCCACCAGTTTTAGTAACTGTGATTCTAGAAATTGCAATCTGAATACCTCTCGCAGGCTCAACAGCAATATCTATAATCGCCTTGTTTTGATCAATAATTTCAGGTGGATTGTTTGTATCGTCCATTTGTGTGAAGAAATTGTAAATACCACCAGCAGATCTTACACCATCTAAGAATGTATCTACAATTGATTTGATTTCCAAACGAGTTGTAGCATCATTGAATTCAAAGATATATCTTGCTAAAATATCTTCAACACCTTCTTCAATTGTAATGAGCAAGTCTCTAACATGAACATTGTTCAAAGCAGAAGGAACTTTCTGATATGCTGTTTGATTTCCATAAATCATAGTTCCTATTCTCGCTCTCTTAACGATTGGATTCAAACCAAATGGTTCAAGTGACTCGCGATCTCCATCTGACAAATCTATTTCAGGACCTACCAATCTACTATCGGACAAGATACCTCTTCTAGGACCTGCAACGATTGAATATGGGAAACCATTAATAAATTTGAGAACAAAATTATTAGAAACATGTGCAGCTGGAGGAACTGTTAAATTCTTAGTTCCATCTCTTAATATCAAATATGGGAAGAAGAATGCCGCATGTTTTGCTCCATTCAATTCATCGGGTAATGAATATGAGAAGCTTGGTCCAAGAGTCTGATTACCACCTGTTGCAATGTATGATGTATTCAAAAGTGGTCTTGGATTTCCACCTACTGGATCTGGTTCATCTGTAAATCTAGGATCTGTAGATGCCTCAAATTGTTTAGCAGAAGGGGGATTCAAGATAGCCAAACACTTAAGTCTTTCCTTTGCTAATTTAGCAAGGATATTCTTAGGATAGTTGTTTGGTTGTAAACCACCATCAAAAGTATCAATAATATAACGGAATTGAATTACATCTCTACTTGTAAGAGCTTCGAATAAGTTAGTATTCTCAAGAACTTCATAAATTTTCTCCATTTGAGATTGTTTATTAGTTCTGTCTCCAGGTAAATGATATGATGTAAGTTTAAATCCGCTTAAACCTGTGAATTCATATGTACTTACGAAATCATCAATATTCTTGTATCTTGTTACTGTCTTATCACCAGCACCAAATTCATTATTGATAAGGATAGGTTGATTTACAGTATAACGGAATCTAAAGAGAGATGTCAATTCATCAAAAATCTTTCTCTTTCTGATAATTTTTGTAAGTCTATAAACATCTGCACCTTCTTCATCTGTAGTATAAGATACTAAGTATTGACCTACTTCTAGTCCTGATGCGTCTTCTACATTAATATCCACTTCGGACTTTGTTCCATTCCATGATTGAACTACAAAAGTTTCTGAGAAAGAATCCGCTAAAGGATAAATATAGAAATCACCACCAGTATTTACAGAACCTGCTTTTTCATAATTCAATATATCAATGAAAGGTCCTATTTGAGTATATGTTCCAGTCACCGCACCTTGTAAATTAGTTGCTACAAAAGGTTCACCTGAATTATCTGTTGTAATAACAGTTGAACCATCAAATACATTAGAAATTAAAACTGTAGCATCTGCGGTAATACTACCTCCTGTACCATCAGCGGTATAGAATCCATTAACTTGGAAAATTTCATTACCTGTACTTGTAGATGCACCCATATATTCAAGTTCAGCTACATAACTTCCTGTAGCTAAATTAGTACCATTTCCAGGTGCACTTAAAGCCCAATATGTTGTACCAACAACATATGCTGCATCTGGATCACCTGTAAGAGCAGCATTAACTTCAATATATGAAGTAGATTCTGTTACTACTGTACTTAAAGTACTATCTTCATATGCTCTAATTTCTAAAACAGGAACACCATCAGTATCTGTGGTTTTAATATATTTTAAGAAATAAAAGTCTGTAGGACTATAATAATACTTATCACCATCTACTAAGAATCCAGAATCATAATCTTTATAAACTTGTGAATACTGATAACAAACAAATCGGTTTACATTACCAGTTGTGTCAAAAGTAATCAAATCTGGTGTGTAAGCGATAGTTATTTGATCGCCTGACAAATCTGGAAACTCTTGAGCACCGAAAGTTGATGTATAATAACTAGGATTCAAGGACATATCCTGTAAAGAAATTAAGTTATTCACAGGAACAATAGTATTACTATTAGGACCAGGAGTAAGAATAGGAGTAGCATTAACATCCACATAGAATGTAGTTGTATCTACTTTATTCTTAATCAATACTTCATCACCATTATCAATAGATGTTGTTTGATCGCCACTTAAAGTTATAGATGACAAGAATGTAACAACTACACTTGCACTTGTAGTAGCATCCGCAGACATTGTTACAACACCACTTGTAATATCTGTTATATAAGTACCAGAAGGAATACCTACACCTGAAATTGGTTGATTTACACGGAGTTGCGAAGTTGAAGCAGGTGTGAATGTATCACTATTGAGTGTCAACGCTACTGTCTGTGTAGTTGTAAATGATGCACCTAATACATTTACAGGTGTCATTGTCAATTCATCCGCTTTATTTGGATGTGAGAATGTGATTTTTAATACTGTATCGCCATTTGTATCTAAAGTCTCTTGCTTAGACTCAACCTTTGCCCAGTTTCCACTATCCATTTGGATTAATGAACCACCAACAGTCAAATTGCTTACGATAAACTGATATTCAGAATATTTTGCTACTGATGTAGATAAAGGACGCTTAAGAACTAATACATTCTTAAATGCACCCAAAATACCTTTACCTTTATATGATTCAGTATAGAAATCACCAGAAGTTTCTGCATCATATACAGTTGTATCAAAAGAACCAGTTTTTTCAGTAAATTGGAATTCTTCTTTTACATTTGTTTTATATGATAACATATTTAAGTAATCCACAGTATATGCAGGATCTGCCAAGTGATGACCTACTACATCATATCTTGATGTAGAAGTTTCATAATCAGCTAAGGCTTCTTTATTGAATGCTAAAAATACTCCAGTTGTTGCTACGCTATTATTAACAATTGTATCAAGAGAATGATTAACACCATTACCATCAACAAAATCAGGTATCAAACAACCTGTAAATCTTGCAACTGTATTAATTTCTTCAGAAGATAAGAACGCATTCAATTGTGATTTAAGAATACCTCTATCATTGAAATATTTTGAGAATACAGGATCGGTTGCAAGTTTCTTATAGTTTGTCCAATTACCTTGAACTATGATTACTTCAACAAAATAATCTGCGATATAATCAAATTCTTCAATGTATGCTGGTTTTTCTTCTCCTGATTGACCATACCAATCACGGGCGGTAATATCAAAGCCATTTACTGTTGTTTTCTTTATGATAACAGATAATGGACCTTGACTCAAATTAACAACATGCAACAATTTGCCCGTATTAAGAGCATTTGCATTTGCAATTGCAACCATATTACTTTCATCTGGGAACCAGAATCTTTGGGTATTATAAAAGTTTGAATAAAGAGCTTTAGTTACAATACCATTTGATTCAGCGGTATCAACCGAGAATGATCTATACTCAACCGCGTCTCCACCTTGAGTAATAGGTTGATTATTAAGTGGTAACAAATTGAGACCAAATATAGGTCCAATTTCCAAACATGTAAATAATGATCTATGGAAGAAACTACCTCTTGATTCCAAGAAGGGATCTATTTCTCCAAATATTCGTCTCGCAGTCTTCACATCTGGAAGGTATACTGGGGAGTTGAAAGGTCCCTTTCTTGAGAAACCTACAACAAGACGAACAGTCTGAGTATTCAATATAATACTTTCTGAAGCGTCAAATTCTAATGTGTATACACCAGATGCTTTGAACTGGGTCAAATCCAGTTTAATCTTAGCCATAATTAAGAAGCATAATTTTTCCTCCAATAGAGGTCGTTTTCTACTTTCTATATATCAAATTAAATTTAGAAATTTAGTAAAAAACTTAAAAAAACAAATAATAAATATAATTATGTTCTTAAATAAGATTGATTAAATAAAAAAACCCCACACTAAAAGTGTAGGGTGAATTCATTTACAAGTCTAAAAATAGACTATTTTTTCTTGAAAAAGTAAAATTTCAGAATATTCAATAAAGAAGGTCTTTTAAATTCTGAATGATAGATTTCTTTAGCAAAAGACTCCTTTACAGCCATTCTATCAAAATCTTTAATTTCTTTCAGAGAATCCTCATATAATCTTTCAATATATGATTCATTCTTAAAAATGATACTAGATGAAGAATGCGTTCTATTATCTAAGATTCTATACTTATTATTAGAATTTGACTTTAGAAAAATAATGCTATTCTCTACACCATTTTCATCTAAAACCTTAATCAAATCATCTTCAACAATAACTGAAACATCATTATGATATTCCATACTTTCCTCTTTTATTATTTAAGAATAATATATTTAATTACAAACATACTATAAATAGTAATAAAATCCAAATTATATTTTTAATTTCAACAAAGATAATAAAAGTTCTTCAGTAGATACCTTTGGTATATCTAATGGATTACAGCCATGCTTCATTGAAAAATAAATGTCGGCACCTCTTAATCTTTCTTCGTACTTTTCATCCTTTTGTATAGTTGTATTTCTGAATTCAGATCCATCTCCAATATATTGATGTGCATTTGCAATATCTGCAAAATACCAAAAGGGAGGATGTAGGCTTTCTTTAATTATCCTATATGTAAAATCCACATGTTCATGTATATTATAAAATCTTTCGTCCAAATAACCAACTCGTTCTATACAATCTCTATGCATATACATTAAAGGTCCAGAACACCAATGATAAAAACAAATTTGAATATCATTGTAATCAACACAATACACAGGAGTGGGATGATTGATTGTTCCATCACTATGTCTATTAGCATTACCGTATCCTTGTAATGCGTAATTGAAATGTTTTATACCAGATATTTTAGATGCTTCAATGTACTTTTGAAAAATAGAAGAATCCTTAATAATTATATCATCTTCTAGTATAAATATATGTTCACATCCTTGACCCATTAAATATCGTATAGCTGAGTTTTTTGCCGTAGCTACACCTTTATTTACAGAATGCTGTATCACATCAAATTTGTTTTGGTAAACCGAATGGTCATATGGCGTTCCATCATTTACTATAATAACATTCTCAATAAAATCAGGAAGTGTATTAAGTAATGATTGTAGTCTGATTGGAGAATTATATGTTGTAATTCCAATACCTATTGTTTTATAATCTATCTGTTCCATAAAATACTGGGTCTATTATTGCCAAACCTTTTTCTTGTAAATTATAAATATCAAAATGTCTAGATGTTAAATAATAATATGCTTTTCCAATATTTGTCAATAAATTATCGCAATGAATTATATCAAAATTATGGTATATCTGAACTTTAAGATCTATGCTTTCCTCTGTAATTTCATAAAAATGGGGTAGAAAGTTATAGTTAGGTTTATAATTTCCATAACCACTTCTACCTGTTATCAAATCAGTTATTGTATATAAATCCATTAAAGTCAAATGGAAAAACCCTTTCATTATCGGTATAACATCTGTATAATCATAATAAAATTCTTCATTGTTATCGTTTATCGTAAGAATATTATTTTCCATTGTATTCAATACTTTGGATATTCCTGATTTTGTTACTACAAAGATACCAGGTTTTATCACAGATTTAAGAAGATTTATGTCGTCCTTTTTAATATGGTCTATCATTTCAGTCCTCACATATTCTCTTTAAAGATTCTAGTTGGTCTGATGTTAAATCTTGCTTAGGTATATGTAATTTAACTCTTATGTATGTTTTACCACCAGCAAAAGGACCATCACATAAACGTATTAAAGTATCCGTATCAAACCATTTTTCAATATAGTAAGTATATTGATAATCTTTATCATTAAACATACTTATATTTTTTGATGTACCAGTAACTAAATCAATATATCTAACTTCATCAGTAATAACAATATCATTACCTACTCTTTCGTGGTTTTCTTCAGGCTGTTCAATTACCTTAATTATAACATCGCCTCTTTGACCTTTTTTAGTTGGAGATTCATGACCCCCATATCGTATTCTTAGTAATGTTGTTTTATCTATACCTTTTGGTATATCCACAATAATTGTAAAATCTTCTAATATAAAACCTTCTTTACATTCTGGTGGACATGTTTCTGTTCTTCTTTTAATTGAACCTGATCCTTTACAAGTATTACAAGGCTGTCTCTGTTCTACTCTAAAATAGCCATTGCCTCTAACCTCAACAATAACTCCGCTTCCTCCACAATTATTACATCTTATATGTGTATCTGCACAATTACTGCACCATGTTTTTCTTTTATATTTAACAGTTTTTTTAGCCCCAAATACAGCATCCTTTATACTGCAATAACATTCAATTTCTAAAGTTGGTATAACGACTTCCCTTCTTTCAAATACATCTTCTGTAAAACTAAATCCAGAAAAGAAACCGTCCGTTGATGAAAACATATCACCCCAATTACCTGAAAAACTATTACCTGAACTCTGAAAATCATATTGTTTTCTTTTAGTAGTATCAGATAACACTTGATATGCTTCATTTATTTCTTTAAATCTTTCTGCACCTTCTGGATTTTTATCTGGATGATATTTCAACGATAAAGTTCTGAATGCTCTCTTAATTTCGTCTTGGGTTGCACCTGAATTTAATTCTAGTATTTCGTAATAATTCTTTTTCATTTAAGAAACTCTTTGTGGATTTTATATTATATCTTAAAATAAAATTTTGTTTTTACTATTTTTTTTCTTATCTTTGTATTATGAAAATAAAAGACACCTTTTTAGAATTAGTAGGAACAACTGTTCCTCACGGATATGAATCCCTAATATATCCTTTATTACCTAAACATGATTTAGATCCATTTGGTAATGCTTACATACATATAGGCGATAAAAAGCCCAAAGTACTGTTTACTGCACACTTAGATACCTTTAGTAAAGGAGATCCTGAAAAAATTAATCATAAAATTTCAGGCAATATAATAAAAACTAATGGTAAAACAATACTTGGAGCAGATGATAAAGCAGGCGTTGCTTTATTAATTTCAATGATAGAAGCTCAAGTTCCTGGTCTTTATTATTTTTTCACTGCTGAAGAAATAGGTAGATATGGTTCAAGATTCGCTGTGGACTCTAGTGAATTTAATAATTTAGGATCAAAGGTAAAAAATGTAATTAGTTTTGATCGAAAGGGATATAATTCAATTATAACACATCAATCTAATGTCAGAACCTGTGATGATAAATTTGCTATGAAATTATCATCAGATTTCAAAAATTATGGAATTGATTTGAAACTAGATTCAACTGGAAGTTATACAGATTCCTTCAGTTTCTTGGATAAGAAAAATATTGAAAATTGTACAAATATTTCAGTAGGTTATTTTAATCCTCATAGTAATAAAGAAACTCAAGATATTGAGTTTTTACAAAAGCTTTCAGATGCTTGTATATCTATGAATTGGGATTAAACAAAAAACCCATCGGATTCGATGGGTTTGGATTACTTATTTGCAAATCAATAAAGACCACTTCTCATTTTACCTGATCCCATATTCTTCTCATGAAACGATTTCTTTTCATAATCTGCTGTTTCCAAAGATTTTTCAAATTCAGAAACTAGACCTTCAAGTTTAACTGAAGTTCCAATTATCTTTTTTCTGAAAGAAGAAAGCCAGTCTGATATTCTATCTTTGATTTTTGCATACCAAGGTTTCTTCATTTCCATTTCTTCTGCTTCAGTTACGCCTTCACCCGAAGCATCATCTCTCTTTACAGATAAACTAGAACTAACTTCCACAGGTTGTTTAAATGCACTCTCTGTTTTAAGTTTGTTAATAAGTTCTTTACCGCCTTCCAATTCTAATTCTATAATTTCCAACATCAATTTTTGTGATGGTGGATTCCAGCGTAAAGTTCCTTTTCTATGCTTTAATACCAATCCGTGAACTTTGTGATTTGATTTATTAATGGATTCCATTGCTATTTTAATATCTTCAAGCAATCTCCCCTCGTGTTGTTTCAAATCAGATAGATTCAATTCCTTCTCTAACTCTTCAATTTTTTTTGTAACCAAATCCATTTGATCCATTACACTCTTGAGTTCTCCAATCTTTTCATCTAATTTCTGTACAGATAATGTCCATGCTTTAGTATGCTCAGGACTACCTATTGAAAATTGTTGCATTTCATCAGAATCCTCAAAAGATTCAAAAAGTTTTACATACTTTTGTGTCATATTTGATTTTTTATATTTTTTCTATATATCATTTACCTTTGATGATTTTATTAACTTCATCAAGAATATTTTTTTCAAAGCTTTTAGCTTCTTCCTCAAGTTTAGCAACTTTCATTGTAATCTCAAGTTGTTTAGATCGAACATCAAGTAATAAACACTTTTGTTCTTCTGTTAAATTATTATACCAATTTATATACACATGTGGAGATATTCTTGATGCCTCATACACGAGAATAAATTCAGCAATAAATTCTACTAAATCATCATATTCAAACAAATTATCATCTGACATATTTCAATCCTTATTATAGTTAATCAGTTATACTATATATCATTTTTTTTCAAATTCATTGTAAATTATCATATTATTTTCTAATTAACAATAATTTTGCCCTATTCTATGAAATGATAGATATATAAAATAAAATTAGAAATTCTGAATGGATATTTTACAAAGAGCACCTGAGTATGTCGGTCAGTCTGCTTTAGATAATTCAGATATACAAACAGTTGATATTGTAGATATTGTAATTAATAATACTGATTATAATAGACCCCGTGATGCAAAAAGATATACATTTGTTGAGTTATTAGTTTCTGGTAATTATACAGATATTTTAGGTAATGTAGATAAATTTGAAAACTCTCCTGGTGGGAATGTATCTGCAAAGGGAAATGATATTATACTTTTTAATAAAATTACAAAAGAACAATTTCTCACATTAATAGTAAATTCTACATACAATTCTGGTAATGATACAACTACTATCGTGGTTAAAACCTTAGATTCTTCTATATCAAAAATTCAAAAATTAAATAACACTTGGGATAACTGGACAGTAATACTTTCTTGTGGATTAGATTGGGTTCAAACAATAGTTGAATGTGCGGAAGCCACTGATTTAAAATCTTCATTTATCACAAGAAATAGTGTCCAATTACAATGGAAATCTGGATTCGGATCAGAAGTAAATTATATTAGATTGAAACAAAGAGATATAGCCGATTGGTCAATTTATAACACACCTGGTTCAAATTCTTATTTAAAAATATTTGGATTAAATCCAAACACAATATATGATTGGCAGATATGTTCGTCTTGCGAATTAACTAAGTCCAACTTTTATTCAGCAATTCAGACATTTGAAACCCAACCTTAAAAATAATACTTATTTATGAGTGGTAAAACTCGAAGATTGCAACGCTCCGCTAAATCTAATTCTAATGAATTAAGAAAATCAATTCAATTAACCTCTAATCAAAGGAAATTCGCAGAAACAATAGAAAATAACCAAATAATTATATGTACAGGTCCTGCTGGAACTGCAAAGACCTTCGTGACTATGTACACCTCTTTGAAACTTATAGGTGCAGGTGAATACGATAAAGTAATTATCACAAAACCCGCTCAAGAATCTGGTGAAAAATTAGGTTTCTTACCTGGTGATATTGATGAAAAAATAGCACCTTATATGGAATCATTTATTACTACTCTTGAAAAAATGATTGGTAAATTAGAAACAAAACAATTTGTAGAAAAGGGATTCATTGAGCCTAGACCCCTAGCATATATGAGAGGTTCAACATTTGATAGATCAATTATGATATTAGATGAAGCCCAAAACTGTGATTTAAGACAACTTATACTATTTGTTACAAGAATGGGTGAAACTTCAAAAGTTATCATTTGTGGAGATGTTGAACAATACGATATTGCAAAAAACCAGTCTGGACTGAATGATTTTATAAAGATTATTGAAAAAATTGATGGTGCGTCTACTTTTAATTTTGATAGATCCGATATTGTTCGTTCTAAAATACTCATAGATATTACTGACAACTATAATAAATGGAAGTTAAAAAACAATAAATAATAAGATATATAAGTAATAATTTTCAAAAACACTTATGTATTTATTTACAAACTCAGCATCTCTAAATAATTCAACAATAGATAATCTCATTACATTTTTTACCACATTTGGTAGTGTAGGGGGATTATCTATTATTGTTTTTTGCTTTTCATTATTTATTGGATATAAGTATTTTATTTATAAACTGGAAGAAAATAGAAATAAAACTCAAAAAGATTTAGAAGATGCTAGAGAAAAGATAGATGCTTTAAATAGCCAGTTATCTCAAACCAAATTGTCATATGAACTTAAAATTAAGGACATCATTAATGATGAAAAGGTAGAATCTATTAAAGAAGCTTCTAAACTAAGAAGCCACCCATTTTTCCAATCCTGCGGATACTGGATAACACGAGTAGAACTATTCCCCCATAGAGATAAGTTTAGGCATACTGTTTTTGTAGATTATGTAAGTATATTCTTAAGAAATGGAAAAGAAGTATGGGAAGAACTTATTGAGGATATTGTTCATAATATAGAAGATCTTTCAACTATGGAATTATACTCAAGGCTAGTTAAATTACTTCATAGAAAAAATACCTTAACTGAACAAGAATGTAAAGATTTGGGGATACCAGATGTATTTATAGATAAAGTTTCTGAAGAATGGAATGGTTCAACAGAAAAAATATTATATGTATGTATATCATCTATATGTAATTCAGATAGATTCGAGTCTAATGCTAATCGAATAGCTGTTATATTGAATTTAATGACTGCTTTATATGAAATTATCGTATTTGAAGCCGAATCATTAGTAGAAGAACTTAATGGCGAACTTGAAGGTGCTATGTATAAAGGTATGATATGCTGTGAAAAAAAACCTAATAACTGATATGTCAAAAGATTGTGATAACTTCGGTGATTTTTTTGTATATAGACTTGAGAACATTTTATCAAAAGGTCTAAGAAAAGAATCTAATAAACAACTGATTTCAAGAGTAATAAAAAATAACGAAGACTTTATTAAGAATGAATTTAATTTCTACTTAAGTAATAAGGTCAAGGCACTTACTCCACCTAAACGATCCAAATTTTGGAACTTTATTTTAGAAAGTTGGAGACCTATTATGATGTATTTATTTATGTATATTATAGGTCAATATTATATTATTAACCCTATTATTGAGTTTGCTTGGCCTAGTATAGAACTTAAAGAACTTCCACCAGAAATGTGGACTTTATTAACTGTTGCAGTAGGTGGTTATATTACATCTAGAGGGGTAGAAAAAGGTATAAAGATATGGAAGGGGAAAGACGAGTCTCCAGTTTTTCTAGCTGAAAATATGAATGATATTCCTGATTCCACATCTGAAGGAACTCCTTTGGATGAAGGAGAATTTAGTGCAGAAAATGAAGACGACTTAGCTTAAAAATTTGGAATTGTTAATTATTTTAATTACATTTGCTACAATTTAAAAATAAAGTAGCAAAGAGGAAATATGTTAATAATATCAAAATATTTATTAGGCACTAGGTCAATAGAATGTATATCTACTAGAGAAAAACACAAAATTTTAAGTGTTAGGGTTGAAAATGATTATTCAGACCCTGAGATTTATATTTTGGAAGAGTCTGAAACACCTGAGGTTGTAAAAAATCTTCTAATTATAGAAGAAAATATACAACTTAATTATAAATTTAGTGATCTAAATTACATAAATTTCTTTGAATTCAGAAAAGGATTACATAAATTTTTTGTTTTTGAAATAATAAATAATGAAAATATAAGTATAAACCATATATCAACAAGAAAAGATTTTGTTAAAGTTGAATCTAATCTTGATAACTTTGAAAATGATATTGATGTTTACAAAAAATACGCAAGAGTTCCTAAACCAGATTTAGATAAACATTACACTAAAGACGAACTCTTAAAGATGCACCCAACCAAACAATTAAAGCATTTACTTTTAAATAAATATAATCTCAAGAATAAAGTTTGTAAAAAATTAAGTATTGAGAATCAAATTGATTTTATATTAAATTCACAAGACGGTAAAAAGATAGATCCTATTTCTTTAATAAACCCAACAGAAATTCAATTATTTGATATAGAAGATATTCAAAGTGATGTAAAAGTAATATCGTATTCTAATAATGATCCACAATTCAAATAAATAAAAAAGGGGCTCGAAAGCCCCTTTTATTTTGCCTATAATCTTTAAGATTATACCAATGATTCGCCTGCTCCGATTACTACTACGAATGTATAATACATCGTTTGTGGAAGCTGACCTGCTTCAACAAGTGCATAACGACTCTTAACTGCAATCTTTGGTGACATTGTACCTTCAGAAATTGTCTGAATTGGCTCTGCCATCAAATAAGGCATGAATTTCAAACCTGGTTCTTCATCTGTACCTTTGCGACCAACAAGAACGCGAGTATCTGTCCATTCCATGTTAGGATCAACATATACTGTCATACCTGCTAATGTACCGATTGGGTAAAGAGAACCGTTGTTTTGGTTGATTGTGTTTGCCATAGGTGCAAATGTGAATTGTGCAACATCAGCAAGTGCTGTAGCTATGTGAGCATTTGTTACAACAAAGTTTGCTGGACCTCGACGACCGCGTGATGCGATGATGTTACCTGCTGCAAGAATCTTGGAAACAACACGACGTTGTACTGTTGACAAGTTCTCAAAACCTGTTGTATTAACTTGATAGAATGGGTTAACTTCAATAGGAGTTACTGAACCAGTTTTTCCAGTATAACTTACTGTTGTACCAGGAGTATATGCTGGATCAAGTGCGAAGTTTAATGTATCACCCATAACTGAATAGAACTCAGCATTGTTTGACCAACCGAGAGCAAATGCACGACCTAAGATGTGCTTGTTGATAGATTGTGAAATCTCGTTAACAAGTGCATTCTCAACCATAGCAACAACATCAATACCATACTGACGATTCAAGTCTTGAATTTGTTCAGTTGTGATAGATGCTGCAACTTGATAAGTTGTTGCTTCTACGAATTTTGTATAAGCTTTCAAGCCCATAACACGATAGTAAGTAGATTCACCAGTACCACGATCCATTGGCTCGTAGCTTTCTGCAGCTTGTACAAGATCGCCTGACCAGTTATCTGTATCAGTTGGACCTGCACCTGAGAAACCATGAACATGATTTTCAAGAGCATTTACCAATTCTGCATTACCTGTACATGCA
>JACCDU010227474.1_pt1 | contig 27559 bp, 23 predicted proteins | sample 7446081 | NCBI WGS metagenome assembly JACCDU01 (sample SAMN15323447, study PRJNA562643) | freshwater metagenome | isolation source: river surface water | place: USA:Blue River Watershed | collected 2017-08-17
CAGGTAGCCCGGTGGTAGCACTGTCGTGGCGCCCACTTCGTAGAGCATGGCTTGGGTGGCCAGACCGACTTGCGAGAACAGACGTTCCGAACCACAACCCGGGAAGTAGAACACCGCTTCCGACTCGTCCGCACTCAGCTTCGGATTGCGGATGACCGGAATCACCTTGTCATCTTCGATATCCAGCAGCGCCCGGGCCGAACGCTTGGGCAGGTTGCCCGGCATCGGCTTGTTGATGAAGTTGATGATCTGGGTGCGTACCGGTGGTTTGTGGACGGTCGCGGGTGGGTGTGCCACCTGGTCCTGAATCAGGTGCAGCGACTTGCCCAGTTTGTAGAGCTTGTTCTGTGCTGCGTAGCCAAAGCGGATCATCACCTCGCGGATGCCCCGGATGAACATTGGGTCCTTGATGGTGAGGAAGGTCATGGCGGCCGCGGTCCCCGGATTGAATCGTTGCTTGCCCTGCTTGCGCAGAAGGTTGCGCATGGCGATGGTGACATCACCGAAGTCGATATCGACCGGGCAAGGCTTCTCGCAACGATGGCAGACGGTACAGTGCGCGGCCACATCGTCGAACTCGGCCCAGTGGGCGAGCGACACACCACGGCGCGTTTGCTCTTCATAAAGGAAAGCTTCGATCAGGAGCGAGGTGCCCAGAATCTTGTTGCGCGGCGAATAGAGCAGATTAGCGCGCGGCACGTGGGTGGAGCACACGGGTTTACATTTGCCGCAACGCAGGCAGTCTTTGACCATCTCGGAAATTTGGCCGATGCCGGATTGCTCCATCACAATCGACTCACTACCGATCAGGTTGTAACTCGGCGTATATGCCATGTCCAGATTGCCGCCGCGCATGAGTTTGCCGCGGTTGAAGTGGCCTTCCGGATCGACCTTTTCCTTGTAGGCCCAGAACGCCGCCATTTCGTTATCTTCAAGATAATCGATCTTGGTAATACCGATGCCGTGCTCACCCGAGATCACGCCGTCTAATGAACGAGCCAGCAGCATGATGCGATCAACCGCCTTGTTGGCAGTTTGTAGCATCTGGTAGTTATCCGAGTTTACCGGCAGGTTGGTGTGCACGTTGCCATCGCCTGCGTGCATATGCAGTGCCACGAAGACGCGACCACGCAGCACTTCTTTGTGGATGGCATTAATCCGATCCAGAATCGGACGGTGCACAGTGCCGTCAAAAATGTTTTCCAGTGCCGGCTTCAGTTCCTGCTTCCACGACACGCGAACACTGTAATCCTGCAGACGATGAAACAGCACCGGATTGGTCGCCTTGTTTTCCAGCGGGCCGGCGACTACGCCGAGTGCAGCGAAAGAGGCTTCGGCTTCAGCCAGGGGGGTGTCCAGATGATCGAGCAGCCACTGCCAGCGGTTGCGCACCTGGGCAACCAGTTCCAGCGCACGCTGTGCCCTGTCGCCGATGAGCACATCTTTACCAACGGTCGCGTCACCGGCGTCGACCGCCAGGTTGCCGCTCAGATAATTCGTGAGTGCGTCACACAGCGCCAGCTTGTTGGCGATCGACAACTCGATGTTGATACGTTCGATACCATCGCAGTAGTCACCCATGCGCGGCAGCGGAATTACCACGTCTTCATTCAGCTTGAAGGCGTTGGTGTGCTTCGAAATTGCGGCCGTGCGCGAACGATCCAGCCAGAAGTTCTTGCGTTGCTCCGGGCTGACGGCAATAAAGCCCTCGGCTGCACGTAGGTTGCACATGCGTACCACTTCGGAAGCCGCCTGCATGACGGCGTTTTCATCGTCGCCGACCAGGTCGCCGATCAGTACCATTTTCGGGCGACCATGGCGTTTGGCCTTGGTCGCGTAGCCCACGGCTTTCAGATAGCGTTCGTCCAGGTGTTCCAGGCCGGCCAGCAGTACACCGAGGTTACGACCGCCGCCATCGGGTTTGAAGTAATCGGTGATTTCCACAATGGCCGGCACAGCTTCGCGTACCTGGCCGAAGAATTCCAGACAGACCGTGCGTGTATGCGCCGGCATCTTGTGCAGTACCCAGCGTGCTGCCACGATAATGCCGTCGGTACCTTCTTTCTGTACGCCTGGCACGCCACCGAGGAACTTGTCGGTCACATCCTTACCTAGGCCGACCTTGCGGCAGGCAGCGCCAGGCAGCGCTAAAGTTTCTTCGCCGAGTTTCTTTTTGCCGGTCGCATCAAAACGCGTCAGGCGGAAGCGCACGGTTTCCTGTTCGTGGATCTTGCCCAGATTGTGCTCGAGGCGTTCGACTTCCAGCCAGTTGCCGTCCGGCGTCACCATCTTCCACCAGGCCAGGTTGTCGAGCGCAGTGCCCCACAGCACGGCTTTCTTTCCGCCGGCATTCATGGCGATGTTGCCACCGATGCAGGATGCCTCAGCCGATGTCGGATCAACGGCGAAGACCAGGCCCGAACGCTCGGCAGCTTCGGACACACGCTTGGTCACTACGCCGGCACCTGTGCGTACCGTGCCCACCGGATGATCCACACCTGGCAGGTTGACGAATTCGACCGGTGCAATGTCGATCAGTTTTTCCGTATTAATGACGACCGAGTCGGCAGTCAGCGGTACGGCGCCACCGGTGTAGCCGGTGCCGCCCCCACGTGGAATGATGGTCAGGCCGAGTTTGATACAGTCGCGCACCAGTGGGCCGATTTCGGCTTCGGTATCCGGATAGAGCACCACAAATGGGTACTCGACGCGCCAGTCGGTGGCATCGGTCACGTGCGATACGCGGGCCAGACCATCAAAGGCAACATTGTCTTTACGGGTGTGCTTGGTCAGTGCCCGCAGTACCTTGCGCCGGCGGGTCGCGGTGCTTTCCAGATGTTTGGCAAAACGATTGATGGTTTCGGAAGTGGCCTTGAGCAGCTGGGCAACTTTATCGTTACCGTCACGACGTTTTTCGATTTCGGCCACGCGATGGCGTAGTGCCGAGATCAGCGCGGTCTGGCGCTGCGGATTTTGCAGCAGGTCGTCTTCTAGATACGGGTTACGTTGTACGACCCAGATGTCACCCAGGACCTCGTACAGCATACGGGCCGAGCGGCCGGTTACGCGTTCGCTGCGCAACGCATCGAGGATCGCCCAGTTCTCCTGGCCGAGCAGGCGAATGACGATTTCGCGGTCGGAGTACGAGGTGTAGTTGTAGGGGATCTCGCGGAGGCGTGCGTTCATGATTTTTTCTGGTCGATTGGGGCCAATAAAGCTCAGTACCTAGGCCATTTTCGGAACGCATATTGTAGCGCATCGGTATAATGGAAAGCAGCGCCAGAACCGTTTTCTGGTGCGCTTTTTCAAAGATTTCACACGCCTGCTATGACCTCAAAAACCGAAGGGCCTTTTCCGTTAACCGACTATCTGCGCCGTATTGAAGCCGCCGAGGTTTATGACGTGGCGATCGAGTCGCCGCTCGACTATGCGCCCAATCTGTCACGCCGGATCGGCAATGAGGTGTTTTTCAAGCGAGAAGACCAGCAACCGGTGTTTTCGTTCAAGCTGCGCGGAGCCTATAACAAAATGGCCAAACTGCCGGCGGATGCGCTCAAGCGCGGTGTGGTCGCGGCCTCGGCCGGAAACCATGCCCAGGGTGTGGCCTTGTCGGCCCAGAAGTTGGGGTGCCGTGCCGTGATCGTCATGCCCACCACCACGCCAGGCATCAAGGTCAATGCCGTGCGCGCACGCGGGGGCGAAGTCGTGCTGTTCGGCGACTCTTTTGATGATGCCTATAACGAGGCTCGGCGCCTGGAAAAAGAAGAAGGGTTCACCTTTGTGCATCCCTTTGATGATCCGGATGTCATTGCCGGCCAAGGCACCGTGGGCCTGGAGATCATGCGCCAGCATCCCAAGCCTATAGAGGCTATTTTCTGCTGCGTCGGTGGTGGTGGCCTGATTGCTGGTGTGGCGGCAGCCGTCAAACTGGTGCGTCCGGAAATTAAAATTATTGGCGTAGAAGCCGTCGATGCCGATGCCATGACCCAGTCACTGGCTGCTGGTCATAGCGTGCGCCTGGATCAGGTGGGGTTGTTTGCCGATGGCGCAGCCGTGAAGCAGGTGGGCGGCGAGTGTTTCCGGATTGCTGAAGCCTATGTCGACGACATGGTTCGTGTCGATAACGATGCCATTTGCGCAGCCATCAAGGATGTGTTTGAAGATACGCGTTCGGTACTTGAACCGGCCGGTGCGCTGGCGGTGGCCGGGATGAAAGCCTGGGCAGCGCAAAATGACGCACAGGGTAAAACCCTGGTTGCCGTGGCCTCGGGTGCCAATATGAACTTTGACCGTTTACGTTTTGTCGCCGAGCGCGCTGAGCTGGGTGAACAACGCGAAGCCATTCTGGCCGTGACACTGCCCGAGCAGCCGGGGGCTTACCGTAAATTCCTCTCGCTGCTCGGTAACCGCAGCATTACCGAATTCAATTATCGTTACAACGATCCGGGTGCCGCCCATGTCTTCGTCGGGATTCAGACGACCAAGCGCGCTGAAGTTGCCGCACTTATTGCCACACTGCAGGCCGAGGGTTATGCGGCACTTGATCTGACCGATGATGAAATGGCCAAGCTGCATGTGCGGTACATGGTCGGCGGCCATACGCCCAAAGCGGCAGGTGCGCTGCATGAACTCATTTATCGCTTCGAGTTTCCCGAACGGCCGGGGGCTTTAATGAAGTTTCTGGAAAACATGAGTGCCGGCTGGAACATCAGCCTGTTCCACTATCGTAATCATGGCGCCGACTTTGGTCGTGTGCTGGTGGGTTTTCAGGTACCGCCGGAAGATATGGCTGCGTTTCAGGCGTTCCTCGCGGGGCTGGGTTATCCGTATCGTGATGAACGCGACAATCCGGCCTACAAGCTGTTTTTGGCCTGATCGGCGACGCTGCCTGACCTATGCTCTCGCCATTTGAACTGACCGTGTATCTGCTGGCCGGTGCGCTGGTGTTGCTGGGCTGGGCCCTTTGCCGGGTATTGCCGCGGGTGCCGGGCTCCGGTGGTGTGCAGGGGGTGCGTTTCTGGTGGGCTCTGCTGCTCATGTTAGCGTTGAATCGTGTTCTGAACACGGCTTTCTTCACGGTGCAAAGCACGCTCTTTGATCAGCCCGATGCGCTGTTGGCATTGGGTGAAGCCGTATTGATGGCCGTTGTGACTTCGGTGTTGCTTAAGCGCCCGGTTGGTAACCCGACGCACGAATAACAACGTCACCAATCAGCCTAGAGCATCAAGCCTTCTTCGGTAATCCAGCCATCGAGCGGTACATCGTGCGGCTGCGGTTGGATGTCGTCCAGCAGCTGTCCTGAAAACAGGACGCCAATGGTTTTAACACCTGGTAATAATGGCAGTGTGCGGTCGTAATAACCACCGCCATAACCCAGGCGATAACCGGCTTTATCAAGGCCCAGGCAGGGAATGAACAGGTATTTTGGGGTCACCAGTTTTGCCGGATCGGCAGGTGGCGCCACGATGCCGGCCTCATCCAGGGTGGGCCGGATGTTCGGATCCCACAGATAAAAGGACAACGGCGTGCACGGAGTCGTGACCCGCGGCAGGCAGACCCCAACACCGGCGGCATACCACTCGTGCATCAGCGGGGTGATATCCGGTTCTTTGGTGATTGGCGAGTAAAAGGCAAACGGTGATGCCGGCGGATGGAAATGCTGTTCCAGGGTGTCGCAGATGCGACGACTAAAAATGGCATGATCATCTGCCGAGAGTGTGCGGCGCCACGCTTTCATGCGCGTACGCAGCGTACTGCGATAGAATTTTTCATCCGGCGGGTTCGACATAGACCGGACACTAACATATTGCGGTTGTTTTATACCGCAGTCGATTTTTTATGGCCTGGTTTTCAAGATGATCTCTGCGTGTTGCGCTCCTTCCATGGTGTCTTTGATGCTCAAGCGGGCAATCGGTATCGGGCTTCTTGCCGTGGCTTCGCTGGCAATCGCGCAGGATGCTGCCTACCTCAGCGCCCGCGATGCCGTTAAAAATGGCCAACTGAATAAAATCGAGGCGCTGTATCCGCAGCTCAAGCAACACGAGTTAGCGCCCTATGTGGAGTCGTGGTTGCTGAAGCCGCAGCTGATGACCGATAGTCCGGATATCCGGGCCTTCCTCAAGAAATATGAGGGTGAACGTCCGGCCGAGTTGTTGCGGGCCGACTGGATTCGTGCCCAAGCCAAACAGGGGAACTGGATACTGGTAGCCCAGCAGGGTGTGCTGATGTTGCAGCCGGACCCGGACGTGCAGTGCTACGCCCTGCTGCCCCGCGTGAACAATGGCGACAGTGCTGCCAAGGATCAGGCACGAGTCTTGTGGAATACCGGGATCGATTCACCAGATGCCTGTCAGGCCCTGTTTGACGCTATGTGGGCCAATGGTGAGCTTAAGGCCAGCGATGGCTGGCTGCGGGCTCGCCGCCAGGTGGCTATGAATAAGCTGGGTATGGCCCGGCAGACGCTGTCCATCATGCGCATCAATGCGAATGATGCGGCCGGTGGACTGGATGCGGTACTCGGCAAACCCGTGATTTATTTGGAGCGGGTTGGAACGCCCAACGATGATACCCAGAAAGAATTGGCGACGTTGGCCCTGGTGCGTATGGCGCGCAATGAGCCTGCGAGTGCCGTATCCGCCCTGAAGCGCTACGGTAGTAATCTCGATAAAGCCCAGCAGGAATACGTGTGGGGCATCATTGGTTGGCAGCTGGGCATTCAGCAAAGCCCTGAGGCACTGGATGCCGTGAAGAGAAGTGGCACGGTGCTATTGCCTGATGACGCTATGGCCTGGCGGGTGCGGGTTGCGCTGCGTGCCCAGGACTGGAGCCTGGTCCGTAAGGATATCGAAGCTATGCCTGAGCCGATGATCAGCTCCCCGGAATGGGTGTACTGGCTGGGTCGTGCTTTCAAGGCGCAGGGACGGGATAGCGCAGCAGAAGATCAGTTCAAAAAGATCGCCGGACAACCTAACTTCTATGGCGTGCTGGCCACCGAAGAACTGGGCGGTCGCGCCAAGCTGCCGACACAGGCATCACCCGCCACCTCAGACGAAATCCGTCAGGTCGAACGCCAGCCCGGCATTCGTCGGGCGCTCGCACTGTATCGCCTCGACCTGCGCCCCGAAGGGGTTAAAGAATGGAGTTGGGCTTTGCGCGGCATGAATGACCGCCAGTTGCTGGCCGCGGCCGAAATTGCGCAGCGGAATCAGATCATTGACCGTTCAATTAGTGCCGCAGACCGCACGAAGGAAGAACATAACTACAAATTGCGCTTCCCGACGCCGCATGCCGACAAGATCATGGTGCACTCAGACCGCCAGAATCTGGACAAAGCCTGGGTCTACGGGCTGATGCGTCAGGAAAGCCGATTTGTCACCAACGCCAAATCCAATGTCGGTGCCGCTGGTCTCATGCAGGTCATGCCGTCCACCGGCAAGTGGGTCGCCAACAAGATCGGCGTCAAGCTGGGGCCGGGCGATCTGCATGACCCCGATACCAATGTCATGCTGGGCACCACCTACATGCGTCTGGTGCTGGAAAGTCTGGATAACCACCCGGTGCTGGCTTCGGCTGCGTACAACGCAGGCCCCGGGCGAGCCCGCAAGTGGCGAGACGTGAAACCGCTTGAAGGTGCGATCTATGCCGAAACGATCCCGTTCTCCGAAACAAGGGATTACGTGAAGAAGGTCATGAGTAATGCCGTGTTCTACCAGACGGTCATGACGGGCAATTCGCCCTCACTCAAGATCATGTTGGGGACCATTGCCCCGCGCCCCGCCAAAGATTCGATGCCAGAACTGCCCTGAAATGGCATAAAATGGCGTTTTGCTCGACTAATCACTGATCAGACGATTGACCAAGGAAGACTCATGCTGAAGAACCAGAAAATTCTCCTCATTGGTGGCACCGGTTTTGTTGGCCGTCATCTGGCCCGTGTACTGGTCGATGCTGGTGTGCATGTCACGATCCCGACCCGTCGCTATGAAAAGAATCGCGACGTCACCATGCTACCAAGCGTGACGCTGGTCGAAGCCGATATCAACGATGATAGTGTTCTGGCGCATCTGGCCGTTGGCGCCGATGCCGTGATTAACCTGGTCGGTGTGCTGCACAGTGATCCGGGTCTGCCCTATGGCAAGCAATTTGCCGCAGCGCATGTCGAATTGGTCAAGAAGATTGTCGCCGGTTGCCAGGCGGCCGGCGTGAAGCGTCTGCTGCACATGAGCGCCCTGCATGCCGGTAAGAAGGCGCCCTCCGAGTACCTGCGCTCCAAAGCGGATGGTGAAGCCATCGTCACTGGTGCGGGTCTGGTGACCACCATCTTCCGTCCGTCGGTGATCTTCGGTGCCCGTGATTCGTTCATCAATACTTTCGCCAAGCTGCTGCGGGCGTTCCCGATCATGCCGCTGGGCTGTGCCAATGCCCGTTTCCAACCGGTGGCCGTGGATGACGTCGCCAACGCTTTTGTGCAGGCGCTGACCAATCCGGCCATGGAAAATCAGGCTTATGATCTGTGCGGCCCCAAGGTCTACACACTCAAGGAAATCGTCGAATACACGGGTGAAGTGATCGGCTACAAGCGTCGTGTCATTCCGCTGTCGGAACACATGGCGTATTTCCAGGCAGCGCTCCTGTCGGTGCTGCCCAATCCGCCAATGTCAGCAGACAATATTCGCTCGATGGAAATCGACAGCATCTGCGCTGCCGGCTGCCAGGTGCCGCCGGGCTGGAATCCGCAACCGCTGGAAGCCGTGGCACCGCTCTACCTGCTCGATAGCGGCGACGCTGCCCAGTTTGCGGAATACCGCAGCCGCGCCGGTCGCTAAGCCTTTTACAAATCGCACCACGGCTGAGGCATTGAGGTCGTGAACATCTATGTGGTCGGTGGTGCGGTTCGTGATCGCCTGCTCGGCCTCACGCCGGGTGATCGGGATTATGTGGTGGTCGGTGCCTCTCCAGAGCAGATGATCGCCGCTGGGTACACCCCGGTTGGTAAAGACTTTCCTGTGTTCCTGCATCCGCAGACGCATGACGAATATGCGCTGGCGCGTACCGAGCGTAAGACGGGGCATGGGTATCATGGCTTCAGTTGCTACGCCGCGCCTGATGTGACGCTCGAAGATGATCTCGCCCGCCGGGACCTGACTATCAACGCCATGGCTGAAGATGCCGATGGCAACGTGATTGATCCTTACAACGGTCGGCAGGATCTCGCGGCGCGTGTATTGCGTCATGTCAGCTTGGCTTTTGCCGAAGACCCCGTGCGCATTTTGCGATTGGCCCGCTTTGCAGCGCGTTTTCCAGACTTCTCGGTCGCCTCCGAGACACAGCAGCTCATGCTGGGTATGGTGCAGGCGGGTGAAACCCGGCATCTCGTTGCCGAGCGTGTTTGGCAGGAGCTGTCACGAGGACTGATGACTGATGCGCCTGAACGCATGTTCCATGTGCTGCATGCATGCGGTGCCGATACCGATTTGATTGCCGGCGTGTTGCCCATGCCCGGTGTTTTGACCTGTGCGGCAGCATCCAATTTACCTTTGTCGGCACGAGTTGCCCTCTGGTTCGCGGCTTGCTCGGATGATGTGGTCAGCATGTTGTCGGCTAAGCTTCGCTTACCCGTGGACTGCCGTGATCTGGCCCTGTTGCTCGTGCGCCATCGCACGCCACTTATGCAGCCGGCTGCGTTGAGCGCGGAGGATCGACTCAACGTTCTGGAACGTTGTGATGCCCTGCGTCGAGCTGATCGTTTTAAAAGCCTGCTCGCAACCTTGCCGTGTCTGGGTGCCGATGCTGCGGTGGTGCGTGAATGGCAGGTCATTCAAGCCGCTGCTGCTGGCGTGGATGCGGGCGCTATCGCGTTGTCTGTCAGAACCCAGGAACATATTGCCACCCGGATCCGGGATGCGCGAATTGAAGCCATTCAGAATCTCGTCTGAGGAAATTACGTTGTTCCAAAATCAAGAAGCCCTCTCGCTCGAAGTTATCAGCCGCTACCCGAGTAAGGGTAGGCACCGTACCCCGCTATTGTTTGTGCACGGCGCCTTTACGGCGGCTTGGGTCTGGTCGGAACACTTTCTCGAATGGTTTGCCGAACGCGGTTGGCCGGCGCATGCTATTTCCGTCCGGGGGCATGGCGGCAGCGAAGGCCATGAGTTACTGGGTCAGTGGGGCATTGACCACTACGTCGCCGATGTCATGCAGGTGGTGGAGGAGCTGGGTGAACCGCCCATTCTCATCGGCCATTCCATGGGGGGCTTTGTGGTGCAGAAGTGCCTGGAGCAAGCCAGCTTTCCTGCCGCTGTGCTGATGTGTTCGGTCCCCCCCAAAGGCTTGTTGGCCAGCTCGCTTTCCATGATCTGGTCGCGTCCTGATCTGCTGGGTAATCTGTCCCAGTTAATGACCGGTGGCCCTGTCGATATTGATTCGCTCAAAGACGCGCTTTTTGCGCAGCCGGCATCCTTGACCGATTTACAGCGCTATTTGATGCTTTCGCAGGTGGAATCGCAACGTGCGATTTGGGATATGACCATGTTCAACCTCATTAAACCCGAGCGCTTGAATCCGGTACCCAAACTGATTATTGGCGCCGAGCTGGATCACATCATCCCGGCGAACCAGGTGCGTGATACGGCAGAGATTTATGGCGTCGAGCCGGTGATTTTCCCCGGCATGGGCCATGGACTGATGCTTGAACGGGATTGGGATCATGTGGCCAGCGTCATGAACGACTGGTTATCGGCAGTGTTGAGTTAACAACACAGCAGATGAATGGCTGACTCACGTAATCTTCAAACGCTTCTCGGCGTTCGTCTCCCGATCATTCAGGCCCCTATGGCTGGTGTGCAGAATAGTGCATTGGCCATCGCTGTATCCCGGGCGGGCGGACTCGGTTCTCTGCCGTGTGCGATGCTGGATGCAGGGGCATTGCGTGCAGAGCTTGAGCTGATTCAGGCGGCTGATGTCAGCGCCATTAATCTCAATTTCTTTTGCCACAAACCTGTTCTGCCGACAGCGGCACAATTAACGTTATGGCAGCAACGGCTACAGCCATATTACGATGAGTGGGCCATTGAATCCGACAGCGGCAGTGCTGGTCCTGGGCGTACACCGTTTAATCAAGAGATGGCGGCGCTGGTATGCGCCTATCGGCCAACGGTGGTGAGTTTTCATTTTGGTTTACCTGCCCCCGAGTTGGTGTCGATGATCCGCCGTGCCGGTGTGAAGATCATATCTTCTGCAACGACGGTTGATGAAGCATTGTGGCTTGAAGCGCACGGCGTGGACGCTATCATTGCGCAGGGCCTGGAGGCAGGAGGCCATCGCGGCATGTTTTTGTCAGAAGACATCAGTACCCAAATGGGCACGTTAGCTTTGCTGCCACAGATTGTTCAATCTGTGCGGTTGCCGGTTATTGCAGCGGGGGGCATTGCCGATGCCGAGGGTGTACGTGCGGCATTAAGTCTGGGTGCGGTTGCTGCGCAGATTGGTACCGCATATTTGTTGTGCCCGGAGGCGGCGACTAGTGCGGTACATCGTCAGGCCTTGAAGAGTGATCAGGCACGCAGGACTGCGCTCACGAATGTTTTCTCCGGGCGTCCTGCGCGCGGCATTATGAACCGAGTGATGCAAGAGATCGGCCCGATATGCGAGCAGGCCCCGCCTTTCCCTGCTGCGACGGCGGCATTAGCACCTCTCCGGGCTGCTGCAGAGCGTGTGGGGTGCAGCGATTTTTCACCCTTATGGGCGGGGCAGAACGCCTCGGGTTGTAAAGAGATCGGTGCCGGTGATTTAACGCGAGCGTTAGCGGGTCTTGCTTGAGTTGGTCTCAGTGGTCGTGTGCTGGTTTTTCGTTGGCAAGACAAGGAATCGCCAGCGTTAGCAGGAGCAACGCTAAGACTAGACCAGCATAAGGGTTAACTGTCGTCACGAGTACTGCGCAGAGCGTACCGCTGGCCACAAAGAGGCCGATCGATAGCAGTCGTCGCCGCCAGCGTTGATGTGCACGGCCGAGCAGAATCGTTTCAGAGACAAAGGCTGTGAGCGTCATGGTCATTAGGTTAGTGGCCAAATCAGGGAGACCGTGAATGCGCACGATAGCGCAGTGAATCCCCATGGCAATGCACAGCAATCCGACCAGTGCTCTGCCGTGGTTCTCGGATGCTAATGCCGGATCAACCAAAGGGAGAGCGAGTGCAAAAGCAAGCATGCACCAGACGAGAGCGTACCCCGCCACAGCCTGTTTGCGATGTGTGACATGTTTGAGGACGAGGGTACCGATCACCAGGCCAATGATGAAGGCAACAATCGCTCGCACAAACTTACCAGTGCTATCAAGGGGATGTAGGGTGCCAACGCTGATGGATGCCATCATGAGATTACCGGTCATCATTTCGGCAAATACACCATTCAGCACCATGAAGCACGTAATGTCGATGAGGCCGCAAACGCAGGTCAGCAAGTAAAGACCGTGTTTATATTGCCGCAGACTGGGAGATGTCATGACAATGTTTTTCCGTATGAAAGAGCTGAGGCGTGATGCCTATAAGGTGTGCGAGCGATCACTGCGCACAAATCCCGGAATACGGAGATCAGCGGGCAAGCCACGGGTGAGCAAAATGACCTTGAAAAACTCGCCCATCTCGGCGGGAGACAGCAGGGTTTGTACCGCATGCTGTGTTCGTACCCACTGGGCGTCGGCCTGTGTGTAATCCACAGGTTGTAGCGCCGCCAGCAGATCAAGGAGTCCGGCATCCATGAGCCAGCCAGCCTGGGTGCAGTAGCCGGCGACCTCCATCCCTGCATCGAAACCTGCTTCGGCAATGGCCGTAAAATCGACATGCGCAGTGATGTCCTGCAGACCGGGCCAATAGAACGGGTCGGGATGGGCGCGGTGTCGGTAGTGGCACATGAGCGTGCCGCCAGTGCGTTCATGGTGATAGAACTCGTGGCGGGGAAAACCGTAGTCAATGAGCAGTAAAGCGCCGTGGCGGAGTCGTTGTGCCAGCGTGGTGATCCAGGCAGGGCCAGCTTCGGGGATCTCAGTGGTGTAGTCATCGGGCCACTGGTATTTGTCCGCGAGGGCGCGGATGTGTTCGGCGCGTTCCGGGCTGGTGTCGCCCGCCGTGGTGACAAAACGAATGCCGCCTTCAGTGGTCTTGACGCTGACGCCGAGTCGTTGGCCCTGCCCGGCTTGCCAGTGCACCAGTTCTACCGGCATGGCATCAAGGACCTCGTTACCGATGATGACACCGTCCAGCTGCTCCGGCAGGGTTTGCAACCAGGTGACCCGGTTGAGCAGGTGGGGTACGGTGGCCGCCAGGTGCGTGCGTTGTCGTGCTGCGAGTTCTGCCGAGAGTTCCAGAATATTATAGCGCTCGGGCAGTGCATCCATGGCCTCCAGCGCTTGCAGCAGATCTGCGGCCAATTTGCCGGTGCCTGCGCCGGCTTCCGTCAGGATGGGATGGCTGGCAGCCAGCAGGGGGGCAATCGTGCGCGCCAGGGTTTGTCCGAACAGCGGCGTCATTTCCGGGCCGGTCACGAAGTCACCCGCCGCCCCGAATTTATGGGCGCCACCACTGTAGTACCCGAGGCCTGGTGCGTACAGGGCGAGTGACATAAATTCGGAAAAGGGGATCCAACCGCCGGCTGCCTCAATCGCCGCGACAATCTTTTCGGAGAGTGCCTGGCTGAAGCTTTGTGCTTCAGCGTCTGGTTGTGGCAGCGGATCCTGGCCACGGGGCGTGGCAGGCTGAATGATCGGGGGCAGGCTCATGGCGATAACAGATAAATGGCAGTAGAGCAGGAGGATAGCGCATGCGACAATACGCGTCATGCCCAAGACAACTACTTTGTCCGAGATGCCTGTGCCGGTGATCTTAATCACGGGGGCAGCACGTCGTGTGGGTGCCACGATTGCCATGATGTTGCATGCTTCGGGCGCACGGGTGGCGTTGCATGCCCGTCAATCGGTTCTGGATGCGGAGGCCCTGGCTGTGCAGCTCAATGCGCAGCGGCCGGGCTCGGCGATGGTGGTGTCGGCAGATTTGCTGGATACCCCCGCTATTGCGCCGATGGTGGAGTCGGTCGCCCGGCATTTCGGCCGTCTCGATGCGCTGGTGTGTAATGCCTCATCTTTCTTTCCGACACCGCTGGGTCAGATTACCGAAGTAGACTGGCATGATCTGGTGGGCAGTAATTTCAAGGCACCACTGTTTCTGGCGCAGGCTGCGGCACCTTATCTGCGGGACGCCGCCGGCTCGATTGTGAATATTACGGATATTCATGCAGAGCGGCCGCTCGCCGGGTATCCGCTTTACGCTGCGGCCAAGGGTGCGTTATTGACACTGACGCGGGCGCTGGCCATTGAACTGGCGCCGGCCGTGCGGGTCAATGCCGTGGCGCCGGGTCCCATTCTTTGGCCGGAAGATGGTCAGTTCCCGGATGCGGAACGACAGGCCATCGTGCAGCACACGCTGCTCAAGCGGGCGGGCTCACCGGCAGATATTGCACGCACGGTGCGTTTTCTGATTCATGATGCGCCGTACATTACGGGGCAGGTCATCAATGTAGACGGGGGCCGTAGCGCCCATCTGGCAACTTAAGACTATGATGCAACAAACCAACGAAGAACTCTCCCAAACCATTCAGAAACTCCGCCGCTTCATCGAAAACCGGGTGGGTAAGGCCATCGGTGATTACAAGATGATCGAAGACGGCGACACCGTCATGGTTTGTTTGTCCGGAGGGAAGGACTCCTATACCCTGCTGGATGTGCTGCTTGCCCTGCGTAAGCGTGCGCCGATAGATTTCCGCATTATTGCGATGAATCTGGATCAGAAGCAGCCCGGATTCCCGGCCGATGTACTACCTAAATATCTGGCCAAGCTGGGGGTAGAGCATCGGATCGTGACGCAGGATACTTACTCCATCGTCAAACAGAAGGTGCCGGAAGGTAAGACCACCTGTTCACTGTGTTCGCGTCTGCGTCGCGGCATTATCTACAAAACCGCCAAAGAGCTGGGCGCCAACAAGATTGCCCTCGGTCATCATCGTGATGACATCGTCCATACGTTATTTCTGAACATGTTATTCGGCGGCAAACTCAAGGCTATGCCGCCCAAGCTGGTGACGGACAATGGTGACTACATGGTGATTCGTCCGCTCGCCTATGTATCGGAAGAAGATATCGCCCGTTATGCACGCGGTGTGGGTTTCCCGATTATTCCTTGCAATCTGTGTGGCACGCAGGAGAACCTGCAGCGGCAGAAGGTGCGCGAGATGATGGCCGATTGGGACCGGCGTTATCCGGGGCGTACCGAATCCGTGATGACCGCCATTCAGAACGTGGTGCCTTCACATCTGGCTGATCGCAATCTGTTTGATTTCGAGGGGCTGCAGTTGGGCGACCCGGAAGCGGCGGGTGGTGGCGATATCGCTTTTGACAGCGAGTCATATGACAGCGACAGTTGTGAAACACCCGCATCAAGCGATGCGCCGCAGGTGATTAATTTCGGGGTTCGCCCTACGACCGCTTAAGCGTTAGATCGACGGGTCGTCGATGTCGCCCGGTTGGATGGTATGTGTGGGATCTAGAGCCAGGGCACGCTGCGCATTTTTGGCGGTCAGGGCTTCCTGGGCAAGGACCTCTTCCTGCTGACGGGTAATGAATTCGTTGAGGCTATCGATACCGCGGAACTGCAGAATCGTATTACGGACCGCTGCTTCCAGCAGCACGGCCAAGTTACGGCCGGCAGCAACCGGAATGTTCACTTTGCGGATGTTGACGCCCAGGACTTCCTGCGTCTGTGCTTCAAATGGCAGACGCGGTGTATCAACACCGGGTTGCTGGCGGTGCAGGTGAACAATGAGCTTGAGCCGCATTTTGCGGCGTGAGGCGGTCTCACCGAAAATGGTGCGGATGTTGAGCAGGCCAAGGCCGCGTACTTCCAGAAAGTCACGCAGAATACCGGGGCAGCTGCCAAAAATCACGTTGGGTGCTACGCGGGTCAGTTCGACCACGTCATCGGCCACAAGGCCATGACCACGGGAGATGAGTTCCAGTGCGAGCTCGCTTTTTCCAGAACCAGAGTCGCCGGTGATCATCACGCCCATGCCAAGCACGTCCATGAATACACCGTGCAGGTTGGTGCTGGTGCCGAGCTTTCTAGCGAGGTAGTGACGCAGTTGATCAATCACCACCGAACAAGAGTGCGTCGAAGAAAACAATGGCGTCCCGGTTTTTTCACAGGCATCGCGGAGTTCGTCTAGCACCGGCAGATTGTCCGCGACGATAATAGCGGGCGGCGCTGCCTGACAGAGATCTTCAAATACCGATTGGCGGCGCTGGGCGCGGGTCCGCAGCGCCCATTTCTGTTCCGCCGAACCAACGACTTGAAGCCGTTCGGGGTGGATGATGTTGAGGTGACCAACGATGTCTGAACCGTAGGCATCGGTCTCTAAAAGACGGATGCTGCGGTTGCAGCCGATGCTGCCAACCCAGCTGAGCGCCAGTCGATCTTTGTAGGCGTCAAACAGCTGGGCGACGGTGAGCTCTTTCATGGTGTGTCGTTCAATCAACTGTTCTGGTGTGCAAAGAGGCTGAGCACGACATCAGCTTCGGTACTGCTGCGCAACTGCTCGCGAAAATCGGGATCCGAGAAGCCCTGGGCCAGTTCGGACAGCAGTTGCAAATGTTCTTCGGTGCTTTGTTCCGGCACCAGCAGGAAAAAGATCAGATCGACTGGACGATGATCGGGGGCGTCGAACGGAATCGGTTTGCTCAGGCGGTAGAACATGCCGGTGACCTGGCGGAGACCTTTGACACGACCATGCGGGATGCCCACGCCCTGCCCCAGCCCCGTGGAGCCGAGCTGCTCACGCATTTGCAGACAGTCCAAAATGGCGGTGCTGTTCATACCGAGTCGCAGGCCGAGCGCGGCAGCGGCTTGTTCGAACAACGCTTCCTTGGTAGCGGGCTGCGCTGTCAGGACAATGGCGTCTGTGGTGAGTAGTTGGGCAATGGCGTTCATGGAATGAAACACGGGCACCGAACCGGTGCCCGCTGTTCTTAGTGAGGGTTATTCGAGATGGCTGGCGACGCTGTGGCCGCGACCATGATCCTGAATCTTCTGCTTGTATTTCTGAACCTGACGATCCAGCTTGTCGGTCAGATCATCCACCGCGGCATACAGATTGGGATCGATGCTTTCGACAAAGATATCCTTACCTGGTACATGCAGGGTGACTTCGGCCTTCTGGTTCAGCTTCTCGACGCTCAATACAACGTGCATATCGATGACGTGATCGAAATGGCGCGTGACCTTTTGTAACTTCTGGCTCACGTATTCGCGGATAGCGGGGCTGACTTCCAGATGATGACCACTGATTTGCAGATTCATACTGCCTCCTCTAAAGGGTCTTGCGCAAACTGGCGGTGGGGAGACCCATCGCCTCACGGTATTTTGCTATGGTCCGGCGTGCTACGACAATGCCCTCGGCACTAAATTGATCACAAATTTGTTGGTCAGACAGCGGTTTTTTCGAATTTTCGTCGCCGATCAGCTGTTTGATGCGGGCTTTAATGGCTGTAGCCGAGGCGGCGCCACCATCGTCGGTGCCTACGTGGCTGCCGAAAAAGTATTTAAATTCAAAGACTCCGCGCGGTGTGGCCATGAATTTCTGCGATGTTACCCGGGAAATCGTCGATTCATGCAGGCCAAGCTGGTCGGCAATTTCTCGTAAGACCAACGGGCGCATGGCCAGCTCGCCTTTTTCAAAAAAAGCGGCCTGTTCGTCCACAATCGCCTGGGCAACGCGTTCAATGGTCTCGAAACGCTGCTGAATATTCTTGATCAGCCAGCGCGCCTCCTGCAGTTGCCCACTGAGGCCGCTATGGCCACCGCTGGCCTGACGTAGCAGGCCGGCATAGAGGCGGTTGATTTTCAGGCGTGGCAGCGCATCGGGATTGGTGGTGGCTGACCAATGGTCGCCCTGGGCATCATGCTTTTTGCGGACCAGCACATCAGGGATGATGTAGGGGCTCGCATCATCCAGGAAAGTGTTGCCGGGATGGGGGTTCAAACTGCGGATTAGTGCCTGTGCATCGCGTAGGGCATCGAGATCGGCCCCGGTTTTGCGGCGGATGAGTGTGAAATCGCGCTGTGCCAGTGCGGGCAAACATTCCGCGACCAGTTGGCGGGCCAGATCAACAGCTGGGTCGCTCAGTCCTTTGAGTTGCAGCAGCAGACATTCCGTCAGGTCGCGGCCGCCAATGCCGGGTGGGTCCAGCTCCTGTAGTCGGCTGAGCGCGTGTTCCAGCTCGGCCAGCGTCACCGATTCGTCCGTTGGTAAGGCTTCCAGAATTTCGTCCAGTGAACTGGTCAGGTAGCCCCGCTCATCCAGTGCTTCGATCAGCACGCGTACCAGTGCCTGTTCTCGCCAGGCTGTGCGCAGTAGACCAGCTTGTGCCAGCAGATGTTCGCGCAGGGTCAGTGTGCTGCAGCTCCCGGCTTCGTAGTCATTGTCGCCATCGTCGCTGCCACTGGCCGATGAATAAGCGTAGGGCCCCTCATCCATATCCATCGGGTTCGACTGCTCAAAGGCTTCGGCCGTATCGGTTATGCCCTCGTTGGTGGGTTCGTGTGCTTCGCTGCTTGCGTCCGGTGACTCGCGATGTTCGTGCGAGATATCATGTGTCAAGTCGGTGACGCGACCAGCATCATGGTCGCCAGTCGCACTCGCCGATGCATCGTTGACGGTGGTGTCGCCCTCTTCGCCATCGTCGCGCTCGAGCATTGGGTTTTCTGCCAGTGCTTGGGTGACCTCTTGCTGGAGTTCGACTGATGATAGTTGCAGCAGCCGGATCGACTGTTGCAGCTGTGGCGTCATCGTCAGATGTTGTGTGGCCTTGAGTTGCAGGCTGGCCTTCATGGCGGATTCCGGTCGCTGGGTGTACGTAAAAAGCGCTTAGAGGCGGAAGTGTTCACCCAGATAGACCTGGCGTACGGCTTCGTTTTCGATGATGTCCGAGGGGTGGCCGGAGGCAAGTACCGTGCCTTCGCTGATGATGTAGGCGCGATCAGTAATGCCCAGGGTTTCGCGCACATTGTGGTCGGTGATCAGTACACCGATGCCGCGTTCCTTGAGGAAGCGAATAATCTTCTGAATCTCCAGCACGGCAATCGGGTCAACGCCGGCGAAGGGTTCATCAAGCAGAATGAAGCGCGGTTGGGTGGCCAGCGCACGAGCGATTTCGACACGGCGACGTTCACCGCCGGAGAGCGCTGCAGCACGGCTGTGGCGAATATGCTGGATAGCCAGCTCGTCAAGCAGCGTCTCCAGTCGGCTGTGCTCCTCGTCGGCGCTTAGCTTCTGCAGCTGCAGGACGGCAAGAATGTTTTCTTCGACCGTGAGTTTGCGGAAGACCGAGGCTTCCTGCGGTAGGTACGAGATACCCATGTGGGCACGCTGATGAATCGGTAGATGCACCAGTTCGTCATTGGCCAGGGTGATGTTGCCGCCATCGGCAGGAACCAGACCCACGACCATATAGAAGCAGGTGGTTTTACCCGCCCCGTTGGGGCCGAGCAGACCCACGACTTCACCGGCGCTCACGTCAAACGATACGTCTTTGACGACGGTGCGTTTGCGGTACACCTTACGCAGGTTACGGGCCGAAAGAATGGCGGGTTTGGCGTCGATCATGGCGAAGTGATGGGAATGGTTGGTTGGATGATGAATCAGGGGGTATCGGTGAATTCGTCGGCATTGCCGGCGCTGCGGATCACCTGCTGAATGGTGCGCATGGCAAAGCCGCGGCTGGCCAGGTGACGAGTTTGCTTCATGCGCTCATTCATGTCGCGGGGCGCCTGGCCAAATTTTTTCAGCCATAGCTCGCGACAGCGGCTGAACTCATCGGGCTGTTCAGATAGTACGGCAGCAATGGTATCGCGGTCGATACCTTTCTGTGCCAGTTCCTGCTGTAAACGGGTGTTGCCGTAACGCGGTGCGCGCAACCGGATGCGCATTTCCGCGTAACGATCATCCGAGAGCATTTTGCGGCGTTCCAGATCGTCAAGCAGTGCCTGTACATCAGACTCGGTCGGTGGTTCGTAGACCTCTTCGAGCACGGTTTCAAACACATCGCGTGTGTTACCGGGGTATCGTCTGGCAGGACGTGGTGCCGGTTTGCTGAGCAGTTTGGTGGCCAGTTCCTGACGCGAATACTCGCGCCGCGCCAGAAGGCGCAGTGCGCGAGCTCTCAGGTCGTCAGCCGTGGCGGCCAATCTCGCGGCCTCCCCTCAGCTTAAGCGTCGTCCCCGGCAGTGGGCTTGGCACCCGCCTTGGTGATACCGGCCGCTTCCATGATCTTGGCTTCGATTTCCTGGGCCAGCTCCGGGCGGGTCTTCAGGAATTCGCGGACATTGTCTTTGCCCTGACCAATCTTCTCACCGTTGTAGGCGTACCAGGCACCGGCCTTATCGACGATCTTGTGTTCAACACCCAGCTCGATGATTTCGCCTTCACGCGAGATACCTTCGCCGTACAGGATGTCAAAGATCGCTTCGCGGAACGGGGGCGACACCTTGTTCTTGACGACCTTGACGCGGGTTTCCGAACCGACGACTTCGTCGCCACGCTTGATGGCGCCGATACGGCGGATATCCAGACGCACAGAGGCGTAGAACTTGAGCGCGTTACCACCGGTGGTGGTTTCCGGGTTGCCGAACATCACGCCGATCTTCATACGGATCTGGTTAATGAAGATGACCAGCGTGTTGGTCTTCTTGATGCTGCCGGTCAGCTTACGCAGCGCCTGGCTCATCAGACGGGCGTGCAGACCCATCATCGAGTCACCCATCTCGCCTTCGATTTCCGCACGCGGCGTCAGAGCTGCCACAGAGTCGATGACGATGATATCCACGCCGCCCGAGCGGACGAGCATGTCGGCAATTTCCAGACCCTGTTCGCCGGTGTCCGGCTGCGAGATGATCAGATCGGGCACATTGACGCCCAGCTTGCCGGCGTACACCGGATCCAGTGCGTGTTCGGCATCAATAAAGGCGGCGGTACCGCCCGCGCGTTGGGCAGCGGCGATGACCTGCAAGGTCAGCGTGGTTTTACCCGAGGATTCCGGGCCGTAAATTTCAACGACACGGCCACGCGGCAGACCGCCGATGCCGAGTGCCATATCCAGACCCAGCGAGCCGGTGGAAACGGCCTGGATGCCCTGATCAATCTGGGCATCGCCCATTTTCATGATGGCGCCCTTACCGAACTGCTTTTCAATCTGGGCGAGTGCGGCACCTAGTGCCTTGACCTTGTTGTCGTCCATGCTGACTTCCTTATGAGAGATTGGAATGATTATTGCACACCATGAGAGTCTCACCAGGTGAGCCTATGTGTCGCTCGGTGAAAAAATATATAAAAGCAACAGGTTGGGCAGTCAGGCCGGGAGAACGGTACAATCCGCGCCCATGTCTGCACCCGCCATACCCACCTTCAGCGGCCTCAACGAGCGTCAGCGTGAAGCCATTCTCTACCTGGACGGCCCCTTGCTGGTGCTGGCCGGCGCCGGCTCGGGTAAGACACGGGTGATTACCGAAAAGATCGTCCATCTGATCGAGACCTGCGACATCAAGCCCCATCAGGTGGCGGCCATTACCTTTACCAACAAGGCGGCCATGGAGATGTCGGAGCGCATCGCCAAGCGCATGGGCAAGGCTCCGAAGGGGCTGACCATTGCCACCTTTCACTCGCTTGGGCTGCGCATGGTGCGTGAAGAGGCCAAAACGCTGGGCTACAAGCCGGGGTTTTCCATCTTTGACTCGGCAGACTGCCTAGGTATTATCAATGAGCTGAGCGGTACGACGGACAAAGCCAAGCTACGCTGGTTGCAGACCACCATTTCCCTCTGGAAAAACGCCCTGCTCAGCCCCAAGGAAGCCGCGGCTGCCGCCAAGGATGAAGAAGAGGCTGTGGCTGCCCGCGTCTATCTGGAATACGCCAATGCGCTGCACGCCTACCAGGCCGTGGATTTCGATGATCTGATCCGGCTACCGGTGACCCTGCTACAGGACAACGCCGAGGTTCGGCAGAAGTGGCAGGACAAGTTCCGCCATATTCTGGTGGATGAATATCAGGATACCAATACGGCTCAATACCGCCTGCTGCAACAGCTGACGGGCGTGCGAGCCTCGTTTACGGCCGTCGGCGACGACGATCAGGCCATTTACGGCTGGCGTGGCGCCGACGTGGAGAACCTGCGGCGCCTGACCGAAGATTTCCCGCAGCTCAAAGTCATCAAGCTGGAGCAGAACTACCGCTCCACCGGCAAGATTCTGGAAGCCGCCAATACGCTGATTCAGAACAACCCCAAACTGTTTGCCAAGGCGCTCTGGTCCGAGCATGGGCCCGGCGCCAATATCAACGTCATTGCCTGTGCCGAAGGTGAGGCGGAGGCCGAAACAGTCATCATGAAGCTGCAGGGCCACCGTTTTGAGCATCGGGCCAAGTTTTCGGACTACGCCATCCTGTATCGCAGTAATCACCAGGCCCGGGTGTTCGAACAGGCCCTGCGCCAGCAGCGCATCCCTTATCTGCTGTCGGGCGGCCAGTCCTTCTTTGACAAAGCAGAAATCAAGGATCTGCTGGCCTATCTGCGTCTGTTGGTCAACGACGACGATGATCCGGCCTTTATTCGTGCCGCTACGACCCCGCGCCGGGGTATTGGTAGCCAGACCCTGGCGACACTGGGTCGTTATGCGGCCGAACGCCAGATCTCCCTGTTTGCAGCACTGTTTGAAGAAGGTTTTGCCGCACAGGTCAACAGCCGTGTGCTGCAGCCGTTACGTGAATTTGGTGAGTTTATTAACCGCTTTCAGTGGCGTGCGCAACGGGAATCGGCGGCCGATGTCTTCCCCGATATTCTGACTGCGATTGATTACGAGAACTGGCTTTACGATCAGGAAGAGGCGCGCACCGCAGAAACCCGTTGGGGCAATGTGCAGGAGTTCCACGCCTGGATTACCAAGAAGAGCGACGACGACGGCAAGACGCTGGCCGAAATCGTGCAGACCATGGCGTTGATGTCGCTGCTCGAACGCCGTGATCAGGGTGATGACTACGACGCGGTGCAGCTATCAACGCTGCATGCGGCCAAGGGCCTGGAGTTCGGCCACGTGTTTTTGGTCGGGGTGGAAGAAAACATTCTGCCGCACCGCGAATCGCAGGAGGCCGAAAAGCTCGAAGAAGAGCGCCGCCTCATGTACGTGGGTATTACCCGTGCCCAGCGTAGTCTGCATATCACCTGGTGCGAGAAGCGTCGTCAGGGTAAAGATCTGGTGCCGTGCGAACCCTCCCGTTTTATTCAGGAGATGGGTTGCGAGACGGCCACGTCGGCCAGTAAGACGGTGGTCGAAAAATCGACATCAACGGCCAAGCTGGATTTTCTCAAGGCCATGTTGCAGAAAACCCCGCCGGGCGACGCGGGCGCTGCATAAACGACCCGCAAAAACAAAGGGGCGCTGAAGCGCCCCTTGTTCGTTCAGTTGGCTGAAGTTACTTGGAACCGTCCACCATATATTGAACAGCGGCCTTCACTTCGTCATCTGACAGGCTGGCTGCGCCACCACGGGCCGGCATGCCCTTGAAACCGTTGATGGCGTGGTTGGTCAGTGTCGCCATGCCCTGACCGATACGGCCAGCCCAGGCACCCTTGTCACCGAACTTCGGTGCACCCATCACGCCAGCGCCGTGACAGCCGGCACATACCGTGTTGTAAACGGTCTTGCCATCCTTGACGCCACCAGCGCCACCACCGGCCTGGAGTTCGATTTTGGCCACCGGTGCAATGCGCGATTCGACATCGTCACCACCGCTTACGGCATCGGACTTGCCTTTACCGCTCATCGAGAACGGTACAACCACTGCCATCAGAACCACCGCCAGGGCGATGGAGAGATACATGATTTTGCTGCTGGAATTCTTGTCGGCCATGATGGATCCTGTGCGCGAAAGGTAAATGGGCGAATTAATTATTTAATTATAGCGGGAACTCAACAGCTTGGGGATCCTTTGGACAGTCCGGCCAAAAACGGCTAGACTTCGCCCGCACGCGCTCGTAGCTCAGTTGGATAGAGTATTGCCCTCCGAAGGCAAGGGTCGCACGTTCGAATCGTGTCGAGCGCGCCAGAATTCTGGCCTGCCAGTTGTCCGAAATGAAGGTAGGCCTCACCCACCTAGGGGCGGCGGCTTGGATCGTACCGAACGCTTTTACCGCATTGATCAGTTGCTCAATGAGCAGCGCTGCCTTTCCTTTGAAGCCATTCAGGAAGCGCTTGGTGTTTCCCGTGCCACGCTGCGGCGGGATCTGCAATATCTGCGTGATCGGCTCAATGCCCCGATTATCTACGACCGTTTGGGTGGCGGTTACCGGTTCACCCAGGATGCCGCGTCGCTTTCTGCAGCATCCGCGGTCAGTGGTCCAAAATACGAATTGCCGGGTCTCTGGTTTAATGCCAGCGAAATCTATGCCCTGTTGATGATGCAGCAGTTGCTTAACACCGTGCAGCCCGGTCTGCTCGGGCCGCATATTGCGCCTTTACAGTCACGCCTGTCGGCCTTGATCGGTAGTCAGCAGAACCGGCCGGAAGATATTGAAGACCGTATCCGCATTGTGCATACAGGCCAGCGGGCGCCGGAACCAGCCAACTTTGCGTTGATTGCCTCAGCCCTGCTCAAGCGTCAACGGTTGCAACTGCAGCACTGGCATCGGGGCCGGGATGAGACCACGAGCCGCGAGATTTCTCCGCAGCGCCTGGTGTTCTATCGTGGTAACTGGTATCTCGATGCTTGGTGCCACCTGCGCAAGGATTTACGCAGTTTCGCGGTGGAGACGCTCAGCGAAGTGGCGCTGCTCGATAAAAGTGCCAAGGAAGTGGCTACCACCGTACTGGATAGTCGCGTACAGAACGGTTACGGTATTTTTGGCGGGGCGCGGACGCAATGGGCGCAACTGCGGTTTACGCCGGCGCGGGCACGTTGGGTGGCTGCTGAACAGTGGCACCCGGATCAGCGTGGCAGTGTGCTGCCTGATGGCAGTTATCAGCTGGATGTGCCGTACAGCATTGAAACCGAACTGGTGATGGACATTCTGCGTCATATGCCGGAGGTAGAGGTGCTGGGGCCGCCCGCTTTGCGGCAAAAGGTGCACGACAAGCTGGCAACGGCTCTGGCATTACATGCAGGCCCGGCAGCGCGCTGAGCGGCCGATGATCAGCCGCCTGTTTCGGTGCTTCGGGTTGCGGTTGTGTTTACTGGTGCTGCTCTTCGTCGCTGCGCCGGTCTGGGCCCAGGAGATCGAGGCCCGCATGTACTCCAACGCCCCGGTGGGCTACAACTTTGTGGGTGTCGGTTTTACTCAGGTTAAAACCAGTAAATACGAGCTGAACACCGAGCTGCTGAGCTACAACCGGATCCTCGATGTGTTCGGCCAATCGGGTAAGATCAATGTCATCGTGCCCTACTCTCAGCTACACGGTAAAACCACCGTGGGTAATCAGGTCATCACCGGTTCGGCACAGGGTTTGACGGACCCGATCATCCGGGTGGCGGCCAATCTGTATGGCGCGCCGGCGCTGACGCCGGAAGCGTTCCGTCACTACCAGCAGGACCTGATCATTGGCGCCAATTTGTCGGCGGTGGTGCCCTGGGGTGAATACAACAGCAATCAGCTGTTCAACGTCGGGGCGAATCGCACCTTTCTGCAGCCGGGTTTGGGCGCCTCCCAGGCCAAGGGGCCTTGGCGCTTCGAGTTGTCGGGAGATGCGACGTTCTTCTCGGACAACAGGAACTTCTACGGAGGGAATAATCTGTCGCAGAACCCGATCTATTCAGGCACGGGCCATGTGATTTATTACTTCCCCTCCACCGCCTGGCTCTCGACGGATGTGACGTATTACTCGGGCGGTCAGTCGTTTGTGAATGGCCGGCAGATCAACAACTCGCAGGAAAACTGGCTGTTTGGCATGACTTTGTCGATGCCGGTGAATGCCCATAACGCCATTAAGCTGCATGCGGCCGAGGGCAGTTTTTTCAGCCTCGGGCAAAACTACACCATGTATGGTGTCGTCTGGCAGTATCGCTGGGGGGATGGCCGTTAGTTGGGTTGCTCAGTGGTTACTAAATAGTTGGCGAAACTGTATGGCTTCGGCGACATGGGCCGCACCAATCTGTTCGCTACCCGCCAGATCGGCGAGCGTTCGGGCAACACGTAACAAGCGGTGGTAAGCACGTGCCGAAAGGCCGAGTCGATTCACCGCTTGAGTGAGCAGGTTTTGACCAGCGGCATCCAGAACGGCATGTTGTTCCAGTGCTTTGCCTTCCAGGCGTGCATTGACCGACCCTTGCCTTTGGAGGGCAATACGCCAGGCCGTCATGACGCGTGCGCGTACTACCTCGGAGGCTTCGCCTGGGCCGCTTTGCGCCAGATCAGCCGATGACAGGGCTGGTACCTCGATGCAGAGATCGATTCGATCTAGTAAGGGACCGGATAAACGATTGCGATAACGCTGGATCTGTTCCGGTGTGCAACGACAGGCTCGCGTGGGATGGCCTTGGTAGCCACAGGGGCACGGGTTCATGGCGGCGATCAGCTGAAAGGCCGCCGGATAGCTGGCGCGACGATTCGCGCGGGCGATGTGGACCTCGCCGGTTTCCAGCGGTTCGCGCAGGGACTCAAGCACACGTCGATCAAATTCCGGGAGCTCATCGAGAAACAACACGCCGCCGGTGGCGAGGGAGATCTCTCCCGGCATGGCCTGACTGCCACCGCCAATCACGGCCGCTGGAGAGGCGCTATGGTGGGGTGCGCGAAAGGGTCGTTCGCCAAAATGTGCAGGCTCGAAAATACCCGCTAATGATTGAATACCGGCCGAAACGCGGGCACTGTGATCGTCCAGTGGCGGCAGAATGCCCGGTAGCCGGGTGGCCAGCATCGATTTCCCGGTCCCTGGCGGGCCGAGCATCAGTAGGGCATGACCGCCGGTCGCGGCAATTTCCAGTGCCCGACGAGCCTGCGCTTGGCCTTTGACATCGGCCAGATCCGGGTAGGTGCTGACGTGGTGCAAATCGGGTTTGCGGGCACGGGGTAGCGCATCGTCACCCATCAAATGAGCACAGACCTCGCGCAACGTCTGTGCCGTACGGACAGAGGCACCCTCGGCTAGGGCGGCTTCATTGCCCGAGGCTTCGGGCAGAATCAGGGTGTGGCCCGCCTGCTGGCTGGCCAGCGCCAGGGCTAAGGCGCCGCGTACAGGCCGCAGGCTGCCCGTGAGCGACAGCTCACCGGCAAATTCATAATCGTTGAGATTTTGAGCCGGTAGCTGGCCCGATGCGGCCAGCAGCCCCAGCGCAATGGGCAGATCAAAACGGCCTGAGTCTTTGGGCAAATCGGCCGGTGCCAGATTCACCGTGATGCGGCGGGCGGGGAATTCAAAACCGGAACTCAATAGGGCGGCACGCACACGGTCCCGTGCTTCACGCACCTCGGCATCAGCCAGGC
>JACCDU010297731.1_pt1 | contig 27539 bp, 14 predicted proteins | sample 7446081 | NCBI WGS metagenome assembly JACCDU01 (sample SAMN15323447, study PRJNA562643) | freshwater metagenome | isolation source: river surface water | place: USA:Blue River Watershed | collected 2017-08-17
CGACTTGCGCACCTGGCCCAGGTGCATCTCGTCAGAGAAGCGGTAGGCTTCCTTGACCTTCTTCAGTTCGGACGGGGTCAGGTACTCGGACAGCCGGTTGGTCAGTTGCGTGACCGACGCCACGCCGACCGAGGTCGGTGCGGCAGTATTCGGGCTGGCGGTCTGGGCTGCGTTGTTCGCAGCCGAATTCGGCGGGGAATCAGTGGAGGAAGGCGCAGCTGGTGGAGCCTTCCGGGCAGCGGAGGGGGCGGTGGCGTCAGCAGCTGTCGGATGCATTGCTCGGCCGACCCGGACTACGGGCCTCTCCCTGTCAGCTCGGGACCTTCTTCAGCATCTCGATCCCGACCTGGCCCGATGCGATCTCGCGCAGTGCGGTCACGGTCGCCTTGTCATTGCTGTCGACCTTGGGCGTGTGGCCCTGCAGCAGCTGGCGTGCGCGGTAGGTCGCGGCCAGCGTCAGCTGGAAGCGGTTCGGGATCTTCTTGAGGCAATCCTCAACGGTGATACGTGCCATGCGTTCTCCTGGAAATCTGGGCTACGACTGAGTTGTTACTTGATCAGGACCGGGCTTCGTTCGAGCCTTCGTTCAACGGGGCCTGAATGCCGTATTCGGCGAAGAGCGGAAGGTGCCGCGCCGCTTGCTGACGGTAGCGGCAGCGGGCTGCGCGCGTCAGTGCCACGAGCTGGGACAGCGCCATCTCGAAGTCTTCATTGATAATAACATAGTCGAACTCAGGGGCATGGGCGATCTCGCCGGCCGCCGCCTGCACCCGCCGCGCGATCACCTCGTCGCTGTCCTGGCCGCGCTTGCGCAGCCGCTGCTCCAGGACCGAGATCGACGGCGGCAGGATGAAGATGCCGACCGCAGCCGGGAACTGGCGGCGCACCTGCTGCGCACCCTGCCAGTCGATCTCCAGCAGCACATCCTTGCCTGCGCGGGTCTGTTCATCAATGAAGACACGCGAGGTGCCATAGTAGTTGCCATGCACGCGTGCGGATTCAAGAAATTCGCCGCTTTTTTCCCGCTGCAGGAAATCGTCCTCGGTCGCGAAGAAGTATTCCTTGCCATGCGTCTCGCCAGGGCGCGGTGCGCGCGTCGTCGTTGATATCGACAGCACGATGCTGCTGTCCTGTGCCAGCAGCGCCGTCACCAGCGACGACTTGCCGGCACCGGAGGGCGCGGCCACGATGAATACGCTGCCAGCAGCCTGCGCTGGGGTTTCCGGGATGGACATCGTCATCACTCCAGGTTCTGCACTTGTTCGCGCATCTGCTCGATCAGCAGCTTCATCTGCATAGCCGCATCCGACAATTCCTTCAGCGCCGCTTTCGAACCCAGCGTGTTCGCTTCGCGATTGAGTTCCTGCATCATGAAGTCAAGCCGCTTGCCGACCTGGCCGCCTTTTTTCAGGATGGCGCGTGTCTCTGACAAATGTCCCGACAGCCGCGTGAGCTCTTCGGCCACATCCACGCGTATGCCATACAGCGTCACTTCCTGGCGTATGCGGTCCAGCGTCTCTTCGCGGCTGATGGTCGGCGTCGCGCCGGACGCAGCCTGCGACAAGCCCAGCGCCTCGGACATGCGCTCGACGGCTTTGTTGCGGAATTGTTCGATCGCCTGCGGCACCAGCGGCGTGATGGTCTTCACGATCTGCTCGATATCGGTGATGCGCGACACCAGCATCGCCTCCAGCGACGCGCCTTCGCGCTGGCGCGATTCGACAAACGCCGCCAGCGTCGTTGCCAGCAGTGCCTGCACATCGGCCGGCAGGCTGTCCTGACCCAGCTCGGAGTCGGCCAGCACGCCGGGCCAGCGCAGCAGTTCATGCACCGACAACGGTGTGGCCTGCGGGAAGTGGGCGGTGACGTCCTGCTGCGCCTGCTGCAGCGCTGCCAGCAGCGTCGTGTTCACCGCAAGGCCAGCGGCAGACTTGTCCTTGCGGCCGAACGACAGCCGGCATTCCACCTTGCCGCGCGACACGCGCGCCATGATCGCTTCGCGCAGCACCGGCTCCAGCGCGCGCAAATCATCATTCATGCGGAATTGCAGGTCGAGGAAGCGCGAATTCACGCTGCGCAGTTCGAGCGTCAGGGTACCGGACTCGCTTTCGCGGCTGCCGACCGCGTAACCCGTCATACTGCTGATGGTCAAGTTATTTCCTTTGTCACTTTACAAATGCCTCACCGATCCACACAATCCCGCCCCGGGAGGGATGGGGAGCATGACGCACCTGGGGTGGCCGGTCTGAATCACGCAGCATTGCCAGCGGGGCTGGTGCTCGGCGAGGACCGTGGCGGATATCGCATTGTAAAGAAGATTGCGGTGGGCGGCTCCAGCATCGTCTACCGCGCGCAGGATGTCGCCGGCCGCGATGTGGCCATCAAGGAATACCTGCCGGCCGCGCTCGCGCAGCGATCGTCGGGCCAGTACCAACCCGTCATTCACGAACAGCATCGCGACCTGTACCAGCTCGGCCTGCAGCATTTCATCGCCGAGGGCAGGGCGCTGGCGGCGATCATTCATCCGAATGTCGTGCGCGTGCGCGATGTGTTCGCCGATCACGGCACGGTCTACCTCGTCACCGAGTACCTGCACGGGCGCTCATTGCAGCAGCACATCACCTTGCGCCGGCGTCAGGGGGACAAACCGCTGGTGTCCGAACCTGCATTGCGCGAACTGTTTGCCGGCGTGATGGATGCACTGCGCGAGGTGCACACGCATCGGCTGCTGCACCTCGATCTCAAGCCCGCCAACATCTGGCTGCGCCCGGACGGCACGCCGGTGCTGCTGGATTTCGGCGCTGCACGGCAGATCCTGCATGCCGACCTGAGCCGTTTGCACACCATGTACACGCCGGGCTTTGCCGCGCCGGAAATGTATACGCGGCGTGAACTCGGGCCGTGGACCGATATCTATGGCATCGGCGCCGCCATCTTCACCTGCATGGTCGGCGTGCCACCGCAATCCGCGATCGAGCGCAAGCGAGACGATCGCATGCACCTGTACTACCGCGAACTGAGCCCGCTGTATTCGGCCGAACTGGTGAGCGTGGTTGGCGATTGCCTGCAGCTCGATCCGCTGGCGCGGCCGCAAAGCGTGTATGCGCTGCAAAAGCTGATCCGGCAGAGAGACTGAGCTGCGCAGCGCTGTTGCGACCCCGGCACGGCAGTTAGGCGATAATGACGGCCTTCCTCACCGATACTCCCGAACGCATGTCCAACCAGACTACCCCGCGCCCCAGCGGGCGTGCCGCCAATGCGCTGCGCGCCGTCCGACTCACCCGCCATTACACCCGCCATGCCGAAGGTTCGGTGCTGGTCGAATTCGGCGATACGCGCGTGCTGTGCACCGCCAGCCTCGATGAGAAAGTGCCGCCTTTCCTGCGTGGGCAGGGCAAGGGCTGGCTGACGGCCGAATACGGCATGCTGCCGCGCTCCACCCATACCCGCATGGATCGCGAAGCCGCAAAGGGCAAGCAATCGGGTCGCACGCAAGAAATACAGCGCCTGATCGGCCGTTCGCTGCGCGCCGCGTTCGACCTCGAAGCCTTCGGCGAGCGCACGCTGCAACTCGATTGCGATGTACTGCAGGCTGATGGCGGCACCCGCACCGCCGCGATCACCGGCGCGATGGTCGCCGCCTACGATGCATTCAGCAAGCTGGTCGCGGCCGGTGCGATTCCGGCCGTGCCCGTCAAGCATTTTGTTGCGGCGATCTCGGTCGGCGTATTCGGCGGCCAGCCGGTGCTCGATCTCGACTACCCGGAAGACTCCGGCTGCGATACCGATATGAACGTCGTGATGAACGAGGCCGGTCATTTCATCGAATTGCAGGGCACTGCCGAAGGCGATGCGTTCGATCGCGCCACCATGAACCAGTTGCTCGACCTCGCCGATGCCGGTATCCGTGAACTGATTCGTCTGCAGAAGCAGGCGCTCGGTGTCTGACTGTCTGACGCAGCGCCTGACCCCATGTCTGTCACACGCACCGACGCGCCGCAGCCTCTGCCGCTGGTGCTCGCGTCGAACAATCGCGGCAAACTCGCCGAGTTTTCGCAACTGCTCGAACCGCTCGGATTTGCGCTGCGCACGCAGGGCGAGCTAGGTATTGCCGAAGCGGACGAGCCTCACCCGACCTTCGTCGAGAACGCGCTCGCAAAAGCACGGAATGCATCACGTGCCAGCGGCTTGCCCGCATTGGCCGACGACTCCGGCATCTGCGTGCCGGCACTGGGTGGCGCGCCGGGCGTACTGTCTGCGCGCTTTGCCGGTGAACCGAAATCCGATGCCGCCAACAACCGCAAACTGGTTGATGCGCTGGCGTCGCACACCGATCGTGCCGCTTTTTACTACTGCGTACTGGTTTACCTGCGCCATGCAGACGACCCGCAACCGGTGATTGCGGAAGGCCGCTGGGATGGGCAGATCATCGCCCAACCCCGTGGCAGCGGCGGCTTCGGCTACGACCCGCATTTCCTGCTGCCGGCGCTCGGCAAGACGGCCGCCGAACTCAGCGCCGAAGACAAGAACCGGCAGTCGCATCGCGGTCAGGCACTGCGGGCGCTGATACGCAAGCTCGCCTGATCTCCCCATGATCCCGATCCGGCCCGCATTGCAAGCCGTACCGCGCCAGGTGGTCGACAACTATCTGAAACCCGGTTTGCTGAACCTGTCGGCCTTGCCGCCCTTGTCGCTGTACGTGCATTTTCCGTGGTGCGTGCGCAAGTGCCCGTACTGCGATTTCAATTCGCATGAATTTACGGCGCAGGCGGCCGCGCAAGTCGCAACGCCGGGCGAGGGCGCCGGAAAGGCACCAGCCCACGCTGGGTCTGCTGCACACAGTCGTGCAGGTGACGTGTCGCTGCCCGAGCAGGCGTATCTGGATGCGCTGCGCGCCGACCTCGAACAATCCTTGCCACTGGTCTGGGGTCGCAAGATACAGACCATCTTCATCGGCGGCGGCACACCGAGCCTGATGTCGGCCAAGGGCCTGGATCGGCTGCTGTCCGACGTGCGCAGCTTGCTGCCGCTGGAAGCCGATGCCGAAATCACGATGGAAGCCAACCCCGGCACCGTCGAGGCCGGCAAGTTTCGCGAGTTCGCTGCCAGCGGCATCAACCGCCTGTCGATCGGCATCCAGAGCTTCAACCCGCGTCACCTGCGGGCGCTCGGGCGCATTCATGATGGCCGCGAAGCGACGCGCGCGGTCGAGATCGCGCAGCAGCATTTCGCGAATTTCAATCTCGACCTGATGTACGCGCTGCCGTCGCAAACCATGGAGGAGGCGGTGCAGGATCTGCAGACCGCGCTGTCCTTCGCGCCGCCGCACCTGTCGCTGTACCACCTGACGATGGAACCCAACACGGTCTTTGCGAAGTACCCGCCCGAGCTGCCGGATGACGATGCCAGCGCAGCGATGCAGCACATGCTGATCGAGCGCACCGCCGCTGCCGGCTACCAGCATTACGAGGTGTCCGCCTATGCGCAGCCCGGCCGCCGCGCGCGGCATAACCTGAACTACTGGGAATTCGGGGACTATCTTGGCATCGGCGCCGGCGCGCATTCCAAACTGTCCTTCCCGCACCGCGTGGTGCGTCAGGCGCGCTACAAGCAGCCGGCCAGCTACATGCAGCAAGCCATCGCTGGTAACGCGGTCCATGAAGAAACCGAAGTCGCGCGCGACGAACTCGCGTTCGAGTTCATGCTCAACGCATTACGTCTGACCGAAGGTTTCGACTCCCGCCTGTTCGTCGAACGCACCGGCCTGCCGATGCAGGCCATCGACGCCGGTCTGCAGCGTGCCGAAGCCAAGGGCCTCCTGCGCGCCGACCATCAACGCATCTGGCCCACCGAGCTGGGTCAGCGTTTCCTGAACGATCTGCAAGAGATATTCCTACCAGAGGAATGAACGCAGCTGGCAAAGTCTGGGGTATAAATACCCACCGAATTGCCGGAAATGCTTAGGGCTTGGAGCAAGGACCAAACGATGAAATACCCCATAGCTATTGAAGCCGGTAGCGATTCGACGGCTTGGGGCGTCGTTGTTCCTGACTTGCCAGGTTGCTTTTCTGCTGCGGACTCAGATATCACCGAAACACTCGTCAACGTAACTGAGGCGATAAAGCTTTGGATCGAAGTGGCTTTGATTACTGGGCAGGTTCTTCCAGAGCCCAGTTCCATCTCGGCGCTAGAGGATGAGCCCGAATTCAGCGGATGGACATGGATGACCGTCGATATCGATTCACTTGCGGGCAACGATTCAAATGGCGAGTGAGTCGGTCAGCGACAGGTATAATGCAGGCCACGGAGGCTTGGGTGAGCGGTTTAAACCAGCAGTCTTGAAAACTGCCGATGGGGTGACCCATCCGTGAGTTCGAATCTCACAGCCTCCGCCAGAAAGCAAGTAAAAACGCGCAGTATGTCGTGATGCCAGTCGCCTTAACTGACTGCATCACGCTCCCATGGGCTTTCTCATTTTTCAATCATGTCGAGGTCGGGGTACCCACTTCGACTATCCCGCCTATCGAAACCTCTGTTGTCCCAGCTCCGAGTCCGAGGCAAGCCGAATTGCGGACCAAGCACGAATTTGATCAAAAGTGCGGGGAAATATTCAAATCCACCTGAGCTGAAGACTCGAAGTCATGCATGGTCCATTAGCGCCGCGCAATTGCGAAAAGATTATGTAATTTTTCGTAATGAATAGGTAATTTATCTCTCGAAAATTCAGGCTGGTCAATAATTGCCCGGTCAAATGAATCGCGCTGATTGGATTGCCTGTCATGTTGCCATGATGGCGGGTACAGCATGGCTGCTGTGCCCAACGAGTTGCGCTGCGGATCCGGGCGTTGATGCGGGCTCACTGTTGCGCCAGAGCGAGCAGGAGCTCAACCTGAAAAAGTCGGTCCCACAGGCGCCGGTACCAGTGCCACCAAAGCCCACAGCCGAGCCGTCCGCCGATGAGGCTACCGTCAAAGTGTATGGCTTCCGTTTCGTTGGCAATTCCTTGCTCGACACCGATACGCTCAATCGGCTGTTGTTCCCTTTTCTGGATCGCTCGCTCACGCTGTCACAGCTTAGGGAAGCTGCCGACAAGGTCATGAGCGCCTACCGTGCGGCGGGCTGGACCGTCCGTGCTTATCTGCCGCGCCAGGAAATCGACAATGGCATGGTCACCATCCACATCGTCGAAGCCCGTTTCGGTGGCGCTCAGATTCAGGGAACGCCACCCACCCGCATCGATGCGGAACGCCTGATCGCGCTGGTCGAGGCCAACCTGGCCAAAGGCGAACCCCTGCATGCCGAGGCAGTCGATCGTACGATGCTGTTGCTGAATGATTTGCCAGGTATCAGTGTGGGCGGCAACCTCGTGCCCGGCACGCAAGAGGGTGAGACGAATCTGGCCCTCGACGCGGTTGATCGCGCCGCTTTCGCCGGGTACATCGCCCTCGACAATCAAGGTTCGCGCTCGACCGGCGAGGAACGCCTCAGCACCAGTCTTGCGATCAATAGTCCGGCACGCTTGGGCGATGCACTGGTGTTCAATGGCTTCAAGTCTCACGGCATCGACTATCTGCGTGTGGGCTACACCCTTCCATTGGGCTATCGAGGCTGGCGCTTGGGCGTACATGCGTCCAATCTGACGTATCGCGTGGTACTCGGTGCCTCCGATGGGTCCTCCGCCCCGCATGGCTCCGCAAAGACCGCGGGGCTCGAGCTGAGTTATCCCTTGTATCGCGGGCAGATGCAGAATCTGAATGTCGTGCTGGGGTACGACGACAAGCGGTTCGACAATTCCGACGGTATGTCCAATGGCTCGGCAAACGCTTATGCGATGAAGGTCTACACTGCCGCGCTGAATGGCAACCTCATTGATAGCTGGGGCGGTGGCGGCGGTACCAGCGCCGGAGTGATCCTTACCAACGGCTTTAACGACAGGTCAAACAGTCGCTACGCCAAACTCAACGTCAATCTCAGTCGGCTTCAGAACGTGACGAGAGGCCTGAGCTTGTATGCCGCGCTGAGCAGGCAGGCCGCCAACCGCAATCTTGATTCTTCAGAGAGGCTCTACCTCGGTGGTTTCAGCTCGGTGCGCGCCTTTCCCTCCAGCGAAGGAGGCGGCAGTGACGGGACCTTGGTCACGCTCGAGCTGCGACAAAGCCTTCCGCAGGGTTGGTCGCTCACGGGTTTTTATGACTACGGCAGGATCAAGGTCAATCACGACAATGCGGTTGGGTCGCCCGCCAATCCCAACAGCTATCAGCTCGATGGCTATGGCCTGGCACTCGCCTGGCGTCCACTGCCGGGCATGGAAATCAAGTGCACCGTGGCCCGGCGCACGGGCAAGAATCCTGCGGCCCAGATCGAGGGGACGGACACCGACGGCACCAAAAAGATCAACCGCGTTTGGCTCAGCGTAGGCGCTGCGTTTTAAACCGAATCCCGATGAATCGCGCTTTCCGAATCCTATGGTCCCACGCTCGCGAATGCTGGATTGTCGTGTCCGAGCTGGCCCGGGCCTCCGGTAAAAAAGGCGTCAAATCGATAGCCAGTGCTGCGCTAGCCGAGATCGTCCTGGGCACGACCCTGGCAGGCAGCGTCGCGGCGCAGTCGCCACCAGCCGTGAATCAATTGCCAACCGGTGGGACTGTGGTTCGGGGGACGGCCACCATCACTCAGACAGCGACCGCGGAAGCAGCAGCCATGATGGTCAATCAGACCAGTCAGCGTGCCGTCGTCAATTGGGACAGCTTCAATCTGGGCAGTGCGGCCAGCATCACGTTTGTGCAACCGAATGCACAGTCCGTGACGCTCAATCATGTTAACGATAGCAATCCCAGCCAGATCTTCGGGCGCATCACCTCGAACGGCCAGGTCTTCCTCACCAATGGCAACGGCGTCTATTTTTCACCGTCATCAACGATTGATGTGGGCGCATTTGCGGCGACCACCCATGCCATCAGCAATGACAATTTCATGGCGGGGAATTACGTCTTCGAGCGTAATGGCGCGCTGGGGAAGATCGTCAACGAAGGTCGCATCAATGCCAGTCTGGGGGGCTACGTTGCACTGCTGGCCCCAGAGGTACAAAACGCTGGCGTCGTGGTCGCTCGCGCCGGTACCGTGGCCTTGGTGGCGGGCGAACAGATTACGCTGAAAATCGACAGCGTGGGCAGCCTGGCCGGTATTGCGACGACGCCGAGCACAATAGCCACGCTGATCGAGAATCGCTTGGCCGTGCAGGCGCCGGACGGTCAAATCATCTTGTCGACCACGGCGCTGAATACGCTACGGGCCGGTGTGATCAGAAACAGCGGCAGCCTGGAGGCCAACAGCATCGTCAGCAAAGGCGGCAGGATTTATCTCGAAGCCGATGAGATCACCTTGGCCGCCAACAGCAAGATCGAGGCCCGGGGGCCGACCGGCGGTGGCTCCGTGCTGGTCGGTGGTGACTGGCAAGGAGGCGGTAGCCTGCGCCACGCCAGAAAGGTCGTCATGGAATCCGGCGCCACTATCGATGCCAGTGCGACTGACAGTGGCGATGGCGGCAAGGTCGTGCTGTGGAGCGACACCGGCAATCCTGTCGGCTCGACGGTAGTGAGCGGTGCCATCTATGCGCGCGGCGGTTCGCGATCCGGCAACGGCGGCTTCATCGAAACCTCCGGCCACCATTTGGACATTGATGCATCAACCGGCGACGCGGCTGCGCCGCAGGGCAAGGCGGGCGAATGGCTGATCGATCCCTATAACGTCACGATCACCACGGCGACGGCAAACGGCGCCTTCAGCTCATCGGGCTCGACAGATACCTGGGCCGCTGCTGCCAGCGGATCCACGATCCTGAATACGACAATTCAATCGCGGCTGGATAGCGGCACCAACGTCGTTATCTCTACGGATGGCGCGGGCGCCGATGCCGGCGATATCGCGGTCAACAGCAATATCGTCACAGGTGCGATGGCCGCGAATGCCAGCCTGACGTTGAAGGCTGCTCGTAACATCACACTAGCATCGAATGTCACCATCGATGCGACACAGAACAGTAATACGAGAAAGCTCGGCGTCATTCTTCAAGCGAATACAGCCGATGCTTCAGCGGGCAGCGTCACGCTCGCCAGTGGCGCATCGATCAAGACCAATGGTGGTGATATCACCATCGGTGGTGGCTCGCAGACGACGACCAATGTGGCAGGCAATGACATCCCGACTGGGAACGCACGCTCCGTCAGTGGCGCTGGCATCAGCTTGACCGCAGCCACGTTGAATGCCGGCGGCGGCGATGTCTCATTGAAGGGGCAATCGGGCGACACTGTTTCCGGGGTTGGTGTACTGCTGGTCGGCGGCACGTCTGTGAGTGGCGCGAACGTCAACCTGATTGGTATCGGTGGTAACCCGACCGGTGGCAGCGCCAGTACTGGGGCTGCGATCAATACCATCACGGCCACCACCGGCAATGCGGTCATTCAAGGCGGTTTGTTCGCGCCGGCCGGTGAAGACTACACCATCGCGGCAACGCAGGGAGACCTCACTTTGTATGCGCCGCAGACCTGGAAGAGTGGCACGCTGACCCTGTCGGCCGGCGGCAATCTGACGATCGACCAAAATCTGGATGCGTCGCTCGGTGGCAGCCTCACCGTACGTTTCGGGCAATCGACGGCCAGCGGCAGCGGTGCAACCTATACCGTCAATCCTGCGGCCAGCATCCTGATACCGCTGCCCTCGGTGGTGTCGGGCGTAATCACGACATCGAAGTTCCGCTGGAAAAAGGGTACAACGGGCAGCGACAACGATCTCGTGTTCAATAACGGCTACCTGTCATTCGGTTCCGGTATCAGCGGCCAGGCCAGCACAGCGCTGGCGTCATACGCCAATGGTCAGGCATCCATTGGCACCTCGGGGCAGCTGAACCAGCCCAACTTTTTTGACCAGACGCCGGATAATGCGGGCCGCAAGCTCTGGTACAAGCTGACCTACAGAGAATATTCACTGGATTTCCAGATTGGTGTCGGTGCGACCAGCACCAGTTACTGGAACGGCAATACGACTTTCATCACCAGTACGTCCAATGTTGCGGGGATCACTCCTTATCTCGATATTGCGCAGTACCTGCCAGGCGTAGGTACCGGCCCAGGGGCCGGCGTGAAGGCATCCGGTGTCATCAAGAGCGTGGTGGGTATCTCCATCGGTGGTTCAACGGCGCGATACATCAACCGCTACTCGCTAGGCTCGGGCGATGCCTACTTGCGGACCGACAGCTCGATCTCTACTGCCAGCGGCAGCTTGACCAACGTGGGTCTTTGGGTCGGCACCAGGGATGACTATGTGGGGCCGTCCGGCGACAGTTCGTTCAAGACCGTCGGTAACATCGGCGGCCCCGGCTTTGTTGCGAACACGGCGACCGGACAGTATGCGAATGCGTTGCGCGTGGACGAGAACGTGCCCAATGGTGCGTCAGTGCTGTTCTACTCGATTGACTCGACGGCGCGCGCCAGCTTTGCGGGCTTCGGCACCTTGGATAATGCCGCCAAGGTCAAGCCGGCAGAGCAGATCGCCAAGACCACTTCCGCGACCGATGGCTCTTACGCGCTCTACACCGGCTTGGGGGATATCGCGACCGGATTCACCAAAGGCTTCACCTGGTTCTATGCCGCCGCGCCAGCGTCCGTGGTCAACAGCGTTGCGCAGAAGGTTGCGGCCTCACTGCCGGCTTACAGCTTTTCAAGCCCGCAGAACATTACCGTCAATTACACCAGCCTGGCCTATACCCTCAGCGATCTGTGGTCGACCATGAGTCTGGACCAGGGCAATGGCAGCTATCTGACGTTGATGCCCAATCCGGCGAATACCGATTACTACAGCTTTACCTACAACGGCAATCCTGTCTCACAGTTGACGAATGCCGGTGTTTATCGACTCGGCATTTCACTATCGCCTAGCCTGTCGGGCACATATCTGCTCAGCAGTGCCTATGCACCGACCCTGACCATTAATCCTGCGCCGCTGACGATTATCGGGTCGACAGCGGCGAACAAGGTCTATGACGCGACGACGACAGCGACAGTTACCGCCGGAACGCTGTTTGGTCTGATTGGCACGCAAACAGTTGTCGTGTCATCGGCGACCGGAACCTTTGCCAGCCCGAACGTCGGGCTCGGTACCGTGACGCCGACCTACACCCTGGGCAATGGCACCAATGGCGGGCTGGGCAGCAATTACTTCGTCAGCAATCCGCCGACATTATCGGCGTCCATTACGCCCGCCGAACTCATACTGACGGGATCGAAGGTTTACGATGGCACGACGCAGGTCATTGGTACGAATCTGACCGCCAAGGGTGTCGGTACGCAGACATTTACGGTGACCGGGTCGGGCAATCTGATTGCATCGCCTTATCCGCAAACCAATTCAACACTGACCTCGGTATCCGGTCTGGTGCTGGGTACCAGCAGCAATGGTGGTCTGGCGTCGAACTACAATGCACTGCGCATCGATGGCTCGACCTTCAGCGTGACAAAGAAGCCGCTGACGGTGTCCGGGACGACTGTTGCCAGCAAAATTTATGATGGCAGTACGTCGGCCTCGGTCAGCGGTGGTACGCTGGTCGGCGTGATCGCCGGCGACATCGTGAGCCTGAATGAGTCCGGCACGTTCACCTCTGCGACCGCAGGCTCGAACAAGTCTGTCACGATTTTGGATAGCCTCACCGGTGCTTCCGCAAGCTACTACACGCTGACCCAGCCCACCGGCATCACCGGCACGATCACGCCCAAGCCATTGACGGTGACCGGAACCACCGTGGCGTCGCGCGTGTACGACGGCACGACGACCGCGAGTCTGAGCGGGGGCACCCTGGTTGGCATCCTCGGCAGCGATGTCGTCACGATGACTCAGGCGGGCAGCTTTGCGACAGCAAGCGTTGGTGCCAACAAGACTGTCAACGCAGCGAACACCCTCGGTGGTGCGTCGGCAGCCAATTACTCGCTGGTCCAGCCGACCGGACTGACAGCGACGATCACACCCAAGGGCCTGACCGTCAGCGGCACCACGGTGGTCACGCGTGCCTACGATGGCACAACGGTTGCGAGCCTGACGGGTGGCACGCTGGTCGGCGTCGTAGGTAGTGACAACGTGACGCTGAGTCAATCCGGGGTGTTTTCAACCGCAAATGCTGGCGTTGGCCTGACCGTGACCGCATCCGGCAGTCTGGGGGGTACGGCAGCAGGTAACTATACGCTCACACCGCCAACGGGTTTGACGGGAACGATCACGCCGAAGTCGATCACCGTCACCGGCCTCGTTGCGAACAGCAAGACGTATGATGGACAGACAGCCGCGACGATCAGCAACTGGGGTAGTGTCAGCACGGGAGTGGGCACCGAAACTCTGGACTTGACGCACGGTCTTGCTGCGTTCAGCAATGCCAATGCAGGCAATGCAAAGGTCGTGACTGCCTCCGGCTATGCTCTGCTTGATGGCAGCAATGGCGGACTGGCGAGCAACTATGTGTTGTCCAGCACGTCAGCAACGGCCACTGCAAACATCACCAAGGCGGTGCTGACGGTTACGGCCAACAATGACGCGAAGTTCATCACGCAGTCTGATACGGCGAATTTCGCGGGATTCAGTGTCAGTGGGTTCGTGAATGGTGAAACCACCTCCGTACTGGGTGGTGCGGCCACGGTCACGCGCACCAACAGTACTGAGAACAATGCCGGCACTTATACCAGCGTTCTGGTGCCGAATGTATCAGGACTCACTGCTGCCAATTACAGCTTTGTGACAGCCAACGGGAATTACACGATTGTTCCTGCCAACCAGCTGCTGATTCGGTTCAATAACCAGAGCATGACTTATGGTTCGACCACGCCCTACAGCGTCGCATCGGCTCAGTACCTGAGCTCCAACACAATCGTAGATCTGACCAATAACGTGACGCGTACCGGTAACGACCATTTCCTGATTCAGGATGGCGCTGGCGGTTCGGCGGCCTTTGATATCGGCGTCGTTGCTGCACCGACCTCGGCATCATCCAACACCGTCGTCGGTACGTATCAGCTGAGCCCTTCGGGCATTGTCTTGACCAACGCCAGCAACTTCAGCAATACGATGACCGTCGTTGGCAATCACACGGTCACTGCAAAGAGCTTGTCGGCCCAGACGGTTGCCGCTCCGAGCAAGGTCTACGATGGCCATTCAGACATCACCAATTCATCACTGGGGTTGACCGGGGTCGTGAATGGTGATGCGGTGACGGTCGCGGGCAGTGGTGGTTTTGCGGCCAAGAACGCGGGAACGAATCTGTCCTACACCATTGGCAATTTCTCACTGACGGGCGCTGATGCCGGCAATTACTATTTGCCCGTCAATGCCGTCTTTACAGCCAATGACGGCACCATCCAAAAGGCGCCGCTGACCGTGACGGCAAACTCCGCGTCGCGGACGTATGGCGACGCCAATCCTGCGCTGAGTACCACACTGAGTGGCTTTGTCGGTGGCGAGACGCTGGCGACATCCGGCGTGACTGGCAGCGGCAGCGCGACTACCGTGGCGACTTCCGGCACCAGTGCCGGTACGGTACCAATCGTCGCCGGTGTCGGCACGCTGGCTGCGAACAACTACGCGTTCTCCAACCTGGTCGATGGTGTACTGACCATCAACAAAGCGCACCTTACCGTGACTGCGGATGATGCATCGCGGTCGTATGGCGCGGCGAATCCTGTGCTGGGCGTTACGTTCAGCGGCTTCAAGAATGGCGAGGTGCTGGCGACCTCCGATGTCACGGGTTCGGGCAATGTGACGACCAGCGCGACCAGCGCAACGAACGTAGGGATCGCCCCTATCATTGTCAGTATCGGTACACTCGCTTCCAACAATTACGACTTCCCGACCTTCGTCAACGGGACATTGACGATCAACAAGGCGCATCTGACGGTCACTGCGAACAACGCGAGCAAGAGCTATGGTGATGCCAATCCGGCCCTGGGTGTCACGATCAGCGGCTTCATGAACGGTGAAACACTGGGAACCTCCGGCGTGTCGGGCGTCGGCACCGCGACGACGTTAGCGACAGCTGCAACCGGGGCGGGTACGGCGGTCATCACGGCGGGCACGGGTACGCTAACGGCCAGTAACTATGACTTCGCTACCCTGGTAGATGGCACGCTGACCATCGACAAGGCGCCCCTGACCGTCATCGCGAATAACGCCAGCAAGACCTACGGCGATGCCAACCCGACCTTCAGCACTCGGATCAGCGGCTTCGTGAATGGCGAAACCCTGGCCAGTTCCGGCGTCAGTGGCGAGGGTAGCGCGACGAGCACCGCCACGACGACCACGGGTGCCGGTACGGCGGTCATCACCGCAGGCTTCGGCACGCTGGCTGCCAGCAACTACGATTTCTCCCAACTGGTCGATGGCACACTGACGATCAACAAGGCGCACCTGACCCTGACTGCGGCCAACGCCAGCAAGACTTATGGTGATGTCAATCCTGTCTTCAGTGCCACGGTCAGTGGATTCGTGAATGGCGAAAACCTCGCCAGTTCTGGCGTCAGCGGTACCGCCAGTGCGATCAGTCCGGCGACCCCGAGCACCAATGTGGGATCGGTCGATATCATCCCGGGTGCCGGTACGCTGACGGCAAACAACTACGACTTCACGAATCTCGTCAACGGCACCCTGACGATCAACAAGGCCCATCTGACGGTCACGGCCAACAACATGAGCAAGGCGTATGGCGCGCCGATACCGACACTCGGCACGACGCTCAGCGGCTTCGTCAATGGTGAAACCCTGGCGACGTCGGGTGTCACCGGTTCAGGGGCTGCAACGACCACGGCGACCCAGGCAAGCCCGATTGGTACTGCCGCGATCATCGCAGGTATGGGCACGCTGGCCGCCAACAACTATGACTTCCCGACGCTGATCGATGGCACCCTAACGATAACCAAGGCACCGCTGACGATCACGGCAAGCAATGCGAGCAGAGCCTATGGCGCAGCCAACCCGGCATTCAGTACCGTGCTGAGCGGCTTCATGAATGGAGAAACGCTGGCGACCTCGGGCGTGACCGGCGAAGCCAGTGTGATGACGACGGCCACACGGACGACGGCACCCGGCCAGGTGCCCATCATTCCCGGCCTGGGTACGCTCGCTGCAGCCAACTATGATTTCCTGAACTTCGTCAATGGCGTGCTGACCATCCAGTCCACGGCGCCGGCGACGACCTCGGGCACCTTGCAGGTGTATGCGCGGAGGGAAAGTCCGGCAGAGGGTGGCTCGACAAGCACTGGAAGCGCGCCCCGGGTCAGCGCGAGTACCACTACTGCGGATGGGGCCATCAAGGACTTGCTGCCGATTGCGATGACCCGGCAACCCGCGCTGGAAGTGCTGCCGCGCATCGATAAAAATTTCGAATCGCCTAAATCCGGCATTCTCGCCGTGACTATTGTGGAAAGCACGGGCAAGGTCAGCAGTGCTGGTGTCGGCACTGCCGCCGGCACGGGCATACGATCGAGCGGCCTCAGCTACGAGCAGAAAGCAGACATGATTTCGCTGGAAAATTCAGCAGTGCCCGTGGTCCCGGCGGCGACGGACAAGCTCGAATTTTCGAGAAAACTAAGCACATTCCTGGTCAGCACGCCGAATGGCAATGTCGTCGCTTTCGAGGGCGGGATGATCAACAATCACATCATAATCGTCGCACCGTCAAATGAGGCAAAGGTTGTTGCCCGTGAGGATACGAAGCTGGTGCTGGCGGCGGCGGTGACAACGCTCGGCAGAGAAGTTCGGGTCGACCTGGCCCAGCTGGACGGTGTCATCATCGATTTGCGATGAGTTTCATACCACTGCTCTGACGCAGGCTTCAGAGTGCGCAATTGTCCCGCAGACGGGCGCCGCCCGAGCCTTGCCAGCGAAAGTCGTAGACTGTCGCCATCCGAATCAGCTCCAATGTAATAAGTAGTAATCAGAATGCGCCCAGCGCGTGATACAACGCGATCGGGTCCGCAGCGGCTGAGGCTTATCAAAAAAATACTTCAATGTTCCGTCAGTTGACTCAGAACCTGCTGGCCTTGGCGCTGGCAGTCGCTTGCGGCGCCAGTCATGCGACGGACGATTACATCGTCGCCAGCGCCTTGTATGAGGACCGGAGCGCCGTCATGACTTTCGATGAAGTCCGGTCGCAAACCCTGGTGCCCGCCGGAACTTTCATCAGCAAGGGCTACAGTCGCTCGGCCTTTTGGCTGCGACTGACGATCGATCCGACGCGCACGGGCACCGCCGCTGCCGGCAAGCAGGAGCGGTTATACGTACGAGTTCAGCCGCCCTATCTGGACGATGTCCGCTTGTACGATCCGGCCAATCCGGTCGGGCACGAGCGAGTCAATGGCGACCACTATCCGTGGTCCGAGAGCGAGATTCCGTCGGTAAATTTCGTGTTCGCCATACCTGCCGGCAGCCAGCAGCGTGATATCTGGGTGCGCATGAGAACGACCAGCACGAACATGCTTCGGGTCCAGGTGCTGGATGAAAAGTCGCTGGGATTGGCCGAGAAGTCACAGGATTCACTGGCCGGCATTTTTCTTGGACTGATGCTCATCCTGATCTTGTGGCCGACGATGATCTGGGCCTCTGACCGCGATCTGTTGTCAGGATTGTTTGTGCTGAAGCAAGGCGTGATTTTCCTTCAGGCGCTGGCCGTCTTTGGCTACTGGCGGATGCTGGTGTCATCCTTCCTGACGCCGATGCAGATCGATTTCACCTTCAGCCTTTTCATTGTCAGCTTCGGCCTGAGCTCGATCATTTTTCATTACTTCTATTTTTTGCAGTTCGAAGTCAGGCGATGGGTGACGCTTTGGCTGCAAGGGTTGATGCTCGCCTATATACCGTGCCTGTTGTGGCTGTTTACCGGCGATATCTATGCTGCGGTCCGAATAAATACAACCTGCCTTGGTGTGTTGACTTTGTCGTTCATCATTGTTCCTCTCTTTGGAATACGCTGGCACGCCATGCGCCAGCCCATCATCAGTTTTCCGGCCATGATGACAATTCATGCGATCATTTTTGTCGTCGCATGGATATTCGTACTGCCTGCTTTGGGCATATTTGCGACGACCAGCTTCGCGCCTTACATCGGACAAGTTTACGGTGCGATCTCGGGGTTCCTGTTTTTGTTGGTCCTCAAGCATCGTAATCGGATGATTCGTGAATCACGTTTCATGGAGTTCGCCAAGGTCGAGGCAAATTTGCAAGCAGAAAAAAGTAAGCGTGAAGAGCAGTCAAAGTTTCTGTACATGCTGACCCATGAGATCAAGACTTCTTTGTCGGTGATTCGTATTGCATTTGGCAGTGAGGCGCATTATCGGAAATATCGTGGGCATGTCAGCGAGGCCATCTCGGATATTTCGGATGTGATAGACCGCACCCTGATCGTCGACAAGTTCGACGCCGCCCAAATTGAAGTCTGCAAGCAGTGGATGGATTTGGCACTGCTGGTTCGCGAGCAGGCTACGGTCAGCGACGTGATCGTACAAGCGGCACCGGCTGTCGAAATTCATTCAGATCCCAATCTGATACGGCGCATTGTCGTGAATCTGATCGACAATGCGCTCAAGTATGGCGACGCAGAGAGTGCGGTTACGGTCCAGCTGTCGGTGGTCAGTGCAGGTACAGATCGCTCCATACGGCTGGCGGTACAGAACAAGATCGGTCCGGTTGGAGCGCCCGATCCGGCTCGGGTTTTCGAAAAGTACTATCGCGCGCCACATGCACATGTGCGAACCGGTTCCGGCCTCGGCTTGTATCTGGTTCGCCACCTTGCTGAACTACTCGGTGGTAGCGTCCAGTACCATCCACAACCCGGACATGTCATTTTCGAGCTTACCCTGCCGGTATCTTCGGAGGATGCACGGCCTACGTCGACTTTTGCGATGAATCACCATGAGTGACCCGATACGAATCGCCTATGTCGAAGACCACAAGGCCTTGCGTGAGGTGCTTGTCGACTACCTGAATAGTCTCGGATATCAGACAAAGGGCTTCTCATGCGCGGAAGAACTTGATGATCACTTTCTGAGGCAATCGGCAGACCTGCTGATTCTCGACATCAACCTTCCCGGTGAAAGCGGCATCAGCATTGCGCAGCGCTACCGAGCGGCCTATCCGGATATCAATATTGTTATGCTGACGGTCCGCGGCTCACCCACCGAGCGCGTGGCGGGCTATGACAGCGGCGCTGACGTGTATATTGGCAAGCCGGTGGCATCTGAAGAGCTGGGTGCGGCCGTCGGCAGCATTGAACGCCGCATCCGCCACCGCCAAAGCATAAGTGTTCGCCCTGTTCTCGATAACCAGCGTTTGGTGCTGGCCTGGTCGGGTACCGAGGTTAACCTGACCGGCGTCGAGGCCGCGCTCCTGAAAGCACTTATCGAAGCCGGCGACAACAAGCTCGATTACTGGCGGATGATCGAATTACTAGGTATGGAAGTCACTGAAAAGAGCAAGGGTACGCTGGGAGTCTACGTGCATCGTCTGAATCGTAAGCTGGAGTCCGTTGGTCTAAAGGATCCGGTAATCCGCTCGATCTGGAAAGAAGGTTATCAGCTGACCCAAAAGATCAACATCGGGTGAATGTTGCTCATCACCTCGTATCTTTGGGGCTGAGCAGGCGTCGCATTCATGCAAGTCTTGCTCAGACGATTAATCGATGTGTGTTCCTTGACGAAGAGTAAAGTTGGGTATGATCAATCTATTGTTAGGACTTTTGGCAAATCCAAAAATCGAATTCAATGTATATCTCTAAACAAAAGATTGCGATTCGATTGCGAGGGTTGCAGCCTCTGCCCATTCTCCGCCTGTGCCCGAACCGATGCATGCATCTCCCGACACACGGACATCGATGAGCCTCCAACAGCAGGGTGAGCTTGCGTATCACGCGCAGACCGCTGACGCGACGCTGGCAGCGCTGGCAGTCGACCACCACGGGCTGGATGAACAGGAGGCGGCCCGGCGTCTCGCCACGTTCGGCCCCAATCAATTACCCGAACCCAAACGCCACGGCGCATTCAAGCGCCTGCTGCTGCAATTCCACAATGTGCTGATCTATGTGCTGCTGGCCTCGGCGGTCATTACCGCGTTGCTGGGTCATCAGGTCGATACGATCGTCATCATCGCGGTGGTACTGGTCAATGCACTGATCGGCTTTGTGCAGGAAGGCAAGGCCGAGCGCGCATTGCAGGCGATACGGCACATGCTGGCGCTGCGCGCAGCGGTCGTGCGTGATGGTGAGCGGCGTACCGTCGATGGCAACCATCTGGTGCCGGGCGACATCGTGCTGCTGGAAGCGGGGGACAGGGTACCCGCCGACCTGCGGCTGCTGGCCGTGCACGGGCTGACGGTACAGGAATCCGTGCTGACCGGCGAATCGGTCGCGGTCGAAAAACTCACGGCACCGGTCGCGGCCGATGCGCCGCTGGGCGACCGTCCCTGCCTTGCGTTCTCGGGCACGCTGGTGACGGCCGGGCAGGGGCGCGGCGTGGTGATTGCGACCGGCGCGCATACCGAGATCGGTCGCATCAGTCATTTGCTGGAAGAAGTGCAGACGCAGATCACGCCGCTGCTGCGCCAGATGCGGCGCTTCTCGCAATGGCTGACGCTGCTGATCCTGCTGGTGGCCGGCGTGCTGCTCGCGCATGGCTATTTCGTCGGCCACCATGCGTTCGCCGACTTGTTCATGGCGGTGGTCGGCCTGTCAGTGGCTGCGATCCCGGAAGGTTTGCCCGCGGTGCTGACCATCACGCTGGCGGTCGGCGTGCAGGCCGTGGCAAGAAGGCAGGTGATCGTGCGGCGCCTGCCCGCGATCGAGGCACTGGGTGCGGTGTCCGTGATCTGCACCGACAAGACCGGCACATTGACGCGCAATGAAATGATGGTGGTGTCGGCGCTGGTGCCCGACGGCCGCTTCAGCATCGATGGAGTCGGCTATGCGCCGCACGGCGAGGTGCGCGCCGAGTGCGCCGAATCCGCCGAATCCGCCGACGCGATCGATACTCCGGTACAGCCATCGCTGTCGCTGCTGGCCCGCGCCGCCGTGCTGTGCAGCGAGGCGACGCTGCGGCAGCAGGATGGTCAATGGAACGTCGAGGGCGACCCGATGGAGGGCGCGCTGGTGGCGCTGGCAGGCAGGGTGGGCATCGATGCGCATCACGAGCGTGCGCAGTGGCAGCGTGTCGACGCGATTCCATTCGATGCCAGCTACCGCTACATGGCCACCCTGAACCACGATGGCGCGCACGTCGGCCCGCATGCCGGCCCTCACGGTGACCCTCATGCAGGCGTTGATGTTGGTGCTGACGTTGGTGCTGACGTCGGTGCTGATATCGGCGCTGATCACGACGGTTCAACGCGCATCATTTTCGTGAAAGGTGCGCCGGAACGCATCATCGGCATGTGCAGCTTGCAGTATCACGACGATGGCACGACCCGTGCTATCGATGCAGCCTACTGGGAAGCGCAGATCGAATCGCTGGCGGCGCGCGGGCAGCGCGTGCTGGCGCTGGCCATGCGTAGCGCCGAGCCGACGCAACAACGTGTCACGCATGAGCAACTGGCATCGGACCTGATCCTGCTGGGGATTGTCGGCATGATCGACCCGCCACGCCCGGAGGCCGTCGCGGCGATTGCCGATTGCCACCGTGCCGGCATCCAGGTGAAGATGATCACCGGCGACCATGCGAGCACGGCCGCCGCGATCGGCGCGCAGATCGGCCTGCACCAGACCTCCAGAGTGCTGACCGGTGCCGACCTCGACAAGATGTCCGATGCCGCGCTGGCCGACGCGGTGCTGGGCTGCGATATCTTTGCGCGCACCAACCCCGAACACAAGCTGCGGCTGGTGATGGCGCTGCAGGCACACCAGATGACGGTCGCGATGACCGGCGATGGCGTCAATGATGCACCCGCACTGCGGCGTGCCGATGCCGGTGTCGCGATGGGTGGCAAGGGTAGCGAGGCCGCGAAGGAAGCGGCCGAACTGGTGCTGGTGGATGACAATTTCGCGTCCATCGTCGCCGCGGTCCGCGAAGGCCGCACGGTCTACGACAACATCAAGAAAGTGATCAGCTGGACCCTGCCGACCAATGCCGGCGAAGCGCTGACCATCATCGTCGCGCTGATGCTCGGGCTGGCGCTGCCGATCACGCCGGTGCAGATCCTGTGGGTGAACCTGATCACCGCTGCAACGCTGGGGCTGGCACTGGCGTTCGAGCCGACCGAAGACAATACGATGCGTCGGCCGCCGCGCTCCATGAGCGAGCCGCTGCTCGATGGCTCGCTGGTCTGGCATGTGGTGCTGGTATCGACGCTGTTCCTGTGCGGTGTGTATGGCATCCATGAATACGCGATACAGCGCGGTTATCCGGTCGAGCTGGCGCGCACGCTGGTGATGAACACGCTGGTCGTGATGGAGATCTTCCACCTGTTCTTCATCCGTAACATCCATGGCACGTCGCTGACGTTGAAGGCGGTCAGGGGCACGCCGGTCGTGTGGCTGACGGTCAGCGTGGTCGTGATCGCGCAACTGGCGGTGACCTACCTGCCTGCGCTGCAGCAGTTGTTCGAGACGCGGCCGGTGTCACCTGCCGATGGCCTGCTGGTCATCGGTATCGGTGTAAGCTTGTTTGTGCTGGTCGAAGCCGAAAAACAGGTCCGGCTCGCGTCGCGCGCTGCGGGCGAACGCCAGCCCCGGTCGGTAAGGTAATGTGCAGCAGAGATGATCGACGCACCGGGCTCCGTGTCACGCCTGCAAGCCCGGCCTGTCGTCCTGCAGACACCACATAGCAACAATCAACAACAATCAACAACAATCAATAATAAGCAGGGGAGCAGATGCGCATCGCATTGTTCGGGGCCACTGGCACCATCGGCCGTGCGACCGCGATCGCGTTGCGCGATGCCGGGCATGAGGTCATTTGCCCGCTGCGCCCGCGGACCGGTGCCGATGCTCAACGCGTGATGGAGCAGTGGCAGCGGCAGCTGCCGGGAGTCACGCTGCACGTTGGCGAGGCGGGCGCGTCATCGGCCGCATCATCGGGTGCGTCATCGGGTGCATTCACCAGTACCCTCTCGGGCCAGCAGCGCGCGTTGTTCGAGCGCGAACGCATCGATGCCGTGGTGTCCTGCCTCGCATCGCGCACCGGCGCACCGGCCGACGCCTGGGACGTGGATTATCGGCTGCAGCTCGACCTGTTGGCGTCAGCGCAGCAGGCCGGCGTGCCGCAATTCGTGCTGCTGTCGGCGATCTGCGTGCAAAAGCCCTTGCTCGCATTTCAGCACGCGAAACTCGCGTTCGAGCAGGCACTGCAGCAGTCCGGTCTTCGCTACAGCATCGTGCGACCAACCGCCTTCTTCAAATCATTGTCGGGACAAGTGCGCCGTGTACAGCAAGGCAAGCCCTATCTGTTGTTCGGCGACGGCCGCCTCACTGCTTGCAAGCCGATCAGCGATGCCGACCTCGGGCGTTATCTGGCGCTGTGCCTGAGCGACGCGGACAAGCAGAATCGCATCCTGCCCATTGGCGGGCCGGGCGCGGCGATCACGCCGATCGAGCAGGGTGCGTATCTGTTCGAACGGCTGCGCATGAAGCCGCGCTACCGGCACGTGCCGGTCGCGATGCTGGACGTAATCATCCGAGCATTGCGCATCGGTGGCGTGCTGCTGCCGTCATGGGCTGCGAAGGCGGAGCTGGCGCGCATCGGCCGTTATTACGCGACCGAGTCGATGCTGGTCTGGGATGCGGCGAACGGCCGCTACGATGCCGACGCCACGCCTTCGTTCGGCACGCACAGCCTGTTCGACCATTACGACCAGCTGATTGCGGGCGATGCGACCGTCGATCTCGGTGAACATGCGGTGTTCTGAACCGGGGCTCGCATTCGAACGGTCGTGCTGAAATCACGGCATTCATCAGGCTAAAACATATCGCTGCAGTCAGGAATGTCGCAGTGCGGCATGTTGCTTGCTAGTATAGGACTGCTTGCCTCATTGTTGTGCAACGCTCGGGTCGCGTGCGGGCGCGATTGCGTTGCATGTTTTCCTCCGAATCCTGACGTCCACCATGCGAATCCAAAAACTTCTCGTCGCAAATCGTTCTGAAATTGCCATTCGCGTGATGCGCGCTGCCACCGAGCTGGGCATACGCACCGTGTCCATTTATGCGGCAGAAGACCGCTTTGCACTGCACCGCTTCAAGGCCGATGAAAGCTATCTGGTCGGCGAAGGCAAGAAACCGATCGCCGCCTATCTCGACATCGACGACATCATTCGCATCGCAAAGGAAGCCGGCGTCGATGCGATCCATCCCGGTTATGGATTCCTTTCCGAGAACCCGGACTTCGCCGACGCCTGCGCCAGAAACGGGATTCTGTTCATCGGGCCGCGCCCCGATGTGATGCGCACGCTCGGCAACAAGGTCGCTGCGCGCAATGCAGCGATCGCCGCCGGCGTGCCGGTGGTGCCGGCCACGGCGGCACTGCCGCATGACATCGCGCAGGCCAAAGCGATGGCCGCCGAGATCGGTTATCCGCTGATGCTGAAGGCCAGCTGGGGTGGCGGCGGGCGCGGCATGCGCGTGATCGAATCCGAAGCCGAGCTGCCCGGGCAACTGGAAGTTGCGCGGCGCGAGGCCGCGGCCGCGTTCGGCAATGACGAGATGTACCTCGAAAAACTGGTGCGACGCGCGCGCCACGTCGAAGTACAGATCCTGGGTGACACGCATGGCACGCTGATCCATCTGTTCGAGCGTGATTGCTCGGTGCAGCGTCGCAACCAGAAAGTGGTCGAGCGCGCGCCAGCGCCGTACCTGGATGACGCGACCCGCATCGCGCTGTGTGAATCGGCGCTGAAGCTGGGCCGTGCAGTCAATTACACGCACGCCGGCACCGTCGAATTCCTGATGGATGCCGACACCAATCAGTTTTACTTCATCGAAGTTAATCCGCGCATCCAGGTCGAGCACACCGTCACCGAGCAGGTGACCGGCGTCGATATCGTGAAAGCGCAGATTCGCGTCACCGAGGGGCTGAAGATCGGGCAGCACGGTAGCGCGCAGGATGGTAGCGCGCAGGACGGCAGCGGCGTCGCAGCCTACATCCCGATGCAAGACGAGGTGCGCCTGAACGGCCATGCGCTGCAATGCCGGGTGACCACCGAAGACCCGGAAAACAACTTCACGCCAGACTACGGCCGTCTCACCGCCTACCGCAGCGCGTCCGGCTTCGGCATCCGGCTCGATGGCGGCACCGCGTATTCGGGCGCAGTGATCACGCCTTACTATGATTCGCTGCTGGTGAAGGTCACCGCGTGGGCACCGACGGCGAATGAAGCGGCATCGCGCATGGACCGCGCGTTGCGCGAGTTCCGCATCCGCGGCGTATCGACCAACCTGCAGTTCCTCGAGAACGTGATCAACCATCCGCTGTTCCTGTCCGGCGAATGCACGACGCGCTTCATCGACACCACGCCCGAGCTGTTCAAGTTCGCGAAGCGCGCCGACCGCGCGACGCGCCTGCTGCGTTTTATCGGCGATGTGGTCGTGAACGGCAATCCGGAGATGAAGGGCAGGAAGGGCTCCGACATCATCCTGCCGCATGCACCGCTGCCCAAAGCTGGCCGCGGCCTGCCGGTGCAGCCCGGCTCGCGCGACACCTTCAGGCAGCTGGGCGCGGAACGCTTCGCGCAATGGATGCGCGACCAGCAGCGCGTGCTGCTGACCGACACCACGATGCGCGACGCGCACCAATCCTTGTTTGCGACCCGCATGCGCACCGCCGACATGGTGGCGATTGCGCCGTATTACGCACGGCTGCTGCCGCAACTGTTCTCGATGGAGTGCTGGGGTGGCGCGACCTTCGATGTATCGATGCGCTTCCTGAAAGAAGACCCGTGGGAGCGCCTCGCACAATTGCGGCAGGCGGTGCCGAACGTGCTGTTCCAGATGCTGCTGCGCGCATCGAATGCGGTCGGCTACACCAATTATGCCGACAATGTGGTGCGCTATTTCGTGAAGCAGGCGGCCGAAGGCGGTGTGGACCTGTTCCGTGTGTTTGACTCATTGAACTGGGTCGAGAACATGCGGGTCGCGATCGATGCGGTCCGCGAGACCGGCATGCTGGCCGAAGGCGCGATCTGCTACACCGGCGATCCGTTCGACCCGAAGCGCAGCAAGTACAGCCTGCAGTATTACGTGAAGATGGCGAAGGAGCTGGAAAAGGCCGGCGTCAACATCATCGGCATCAAGGACATGGCCGGCGTCTGCAAGCCGGCGGCGGCGCGTGCGCTGGTGAAGGCACTCAAGGAAGAAGGCGGCCTGCCCATTCATTTCCATACGCACGATACCAGCGGCATCTCGGCCGCCAGCGTGCTGGCCGCGATCGAGGCCGGCTGTGATGCGGTCGATGGCGCGATGGATGCGATGAGTGGTCTCACCTCGCAGCCCAACCTCGGCTCGATCGCAGCGGCGCTTGCGCACAGCGACAAGGACCCGGGGTTGGACCGGGACGCGATGTTTGCGATCTCGCAGTACTGGGAAGGCGTGCGCCATTTCTATGCACCGTTCGAGGCCGACATCCGTTCCGGCACCTCGGACGTGTACCGGCACGAGATGCCCGGCGGCCAGTACACCAATCTGCGCGAGCAAGCGCGTGCAATGGGCATCGAGCATCGCTGGAATGAAGTGTCGCAAGCCTATGCCGACGTGAACCAGCTGTTCGGTGACATCGTGAAAGTCACGCCAACCTCCAAGGTGGTCGGCGACATGGCGCTGTTCATGGTTGCCAATGACCTGAGCGCGGCCGATGTGGCCGACCCGGACAAGGAAATCGCGTTTCCGGAATCGGTGATCTCGCTGTTCAAGGGCGAGCTGGGTTTTCCGCCGGATGGCTTCCCGAAGGCGCTGGAGCAGAAGGTGCTGAAGGGCGGCAAGCCGCTCGAAGGCCGCTACGGCGCGAGCGTGCCGCCGGTTGACCTGGACCATGCGCGCGCCACGGCCGAGAAAGCAGTCGAGCGCAAGCTCAGCGACCAGGAGCTGGCGTCTTACCTGATGTACCCGAAGGTGTTCACCGAATACGCGCAGCATCGCCGCGCGCATGGCGACGTATCGGTGCTGCCGACCGACGTCTTCTTCGAGGGCCTGAAGGAAGGGCAGGAAATCTCGGTCAGCATCGACCAGGGCAAGACGCTCGTGATCCGTCTGCTGGGCCGCACCGAAGTCGAGGACGAAGGCCAGAGCAAACTGTTCTTCGAACTCAATGGCCAGCCGCGCATGGTGCGTGTGCAGCATGCAGGTGTCGTCTCCACCGTCACGCATCCGAAGGCGCAGGAAGGCAACCCGGCGCATGTCGGCGCGCCGATGCCGGGCATGGTGGTCACGGTCGCGGTGAAAGTTGGCCAGAAGGTGGCGAAAGGCGATCCGCTGGTACCGATCCAAGCGATGAAGATGGAAACCATGATCCGCGCTGTCGTCGATGGCGTGGTGCAGGTCGTGCACG
>JACCDU010846930.1_pt1 | contig 27490 bp, 23 predicted proteins | sample 7446081 | NCBI WGS metagenome assembly JACCDU01 (sample SAMN15323447, study PRJNA562643) | freshwater metagenome | isolation source: river surface water | place: USA:Blue River Watershed | collected 2017-08-17
GTGACATGCGTGGCAGAAAGCACTGCAGTTCACACCGCTGATCAAACATAAACGAACAAGTTGTTCACAACCCGCCTTGAAGCGATTTAGGCGGGTATTTTTTTGGGAGTTAAGAAATGCCAGAACCAACAAGTAGTGGAGTGGCTGGAGCCGCCGCTGCATACAAAGCCTTTGGTGGAACCGCTGCTGCTGCAGTCAGTGGTGCCACGCTTACCGCAGTCGTGGTCATGCTCATGACACCACCTCGCGATAAGCGCGAGTGGACAGTGGGGCTGATCAGCACGGTGGTTTCAAGCATTGGAGGTGGTGCAACCACGATTGAGTATTTCCAGCTTCACCACTGGGCGTTCTCAACAGTTGGACTGTGCGCCATGGGCGGTTTGATTTTTGCCTGTGGCTTGCCCGGTTGGGCACTGGTGCGGTGGATTTTTAACTTCATCGCGGAGAGGCGCGATGCCTCGATTGATGAGGTAGCTAAAGATGTGAAGGAGATGATGTGAAACCACAAGACTTCATTGCACTTATTGGGCCTGCCGCACGGGCTTGTCACAAGGCTGCGGGTGTTCCAGCCAGTATCACAGTGAGCCAAGCGGCACTCGAGTCTGGCTGGGGAGAGTCAGGGCTCACCAAGACGGCCAATAACCTGTTCGGGATTAAGGCAGACAGTTTGTGGCGCGGTGAAACCGTGACGCTTGACACCAAGGAGTTCATCCGAGGGCAGTGGGTTGTTGTTCCCGCTAAGTGGCGCAAGTACCCGACATGGCAGGCTAGTGTGGATGACCATGCCGCATTCTTAAAACGCAACCCTCGCTACAAAGACTGCTTTCTGTGTGTCTCGGCACAAACATTTGCGCGAGCTCTTCTCAAAGCTGGCTACGCGACAGACCCAGACTATGCCGACAAGCTCAACCGTTTGATTGGTGTTCACAACTTGTCCTTGTTGGACGGGGAGTACGTATGAGCTGGATTCGTGCGTTCCTCGAATTGAATAAATCCTTGTTTCTCAAGGGACTGCTGCTTCTCATGGCGTTTTTTCTAGGCCTGCAGATGGGGCAATCCCGTCTGCAGCGCCAGTGGGATGCTGAGAAACAAACCGTGCAAATCGCACAAGCAAAGCAAGAGCAACACATGGTCGATGTGGCTCGAGTTCAAAACCAAATATCGAAGGAGATCTCTGATGATTACCGCAAGAAGTCTAGTTTGTTGGCTAGTTATGCTGTTGTGCATGAGCGGGTGCGCGACACGCCCGAAATCAGCTCAGGCGATATGTCCGCCGTTTCCACAAATTCCGAAGGAGTTACTGATGACGCCTCCGACATTGCGCCTGCTACCTTCAGAGATGAGGTAATCCCCTTAAATTGTGAGCAACTTCGCCAGGACGCGACACAAACTACGCTTATGTTGATTGAAATTCAGCGCTGGTATCTGCGTGTCTATGAAGCGGAAAGATGAAATTGCGTATCTTTTGGTTCTAGTCGACTGCTTGGGGTTCTTCAGTTCGGTTATAAACGACTGTAATTCTGAAAGAATTGATGACTATACGCAAAAGTTTAATGACGAATAAAAGTCATCAGACTAGAGGAAATTATGGCCACAACAAATCAATTTTCAGCGGTAAATCCTGCGCTTGGTTATTTGTACCAAGTACGCGCAGCCTTGCTATGGTCTTTGCAAAAGCTGCGGGAGGATGAGTCTTTTCAAGTATCAGTTGAAGTACTTGATGATGTTGCGTTTGAGTCTAATGTTGGTGAGCCCAGTGCTTTTCTACAAACAAAGCACCATGCAAACCGTATGGCTGCGCTGACTGACAGCTGTAGTGATTTATGGAAAACACTTCGGGTTTGGATTGAAGGCACTATCGCTGGAAATATCCCAGCTACCGCTGCGCTTCAACTAATTACTACAGGCACTGCACCTGTAAATTCGGCTGCGAGCAAATTGAAGTCTTTCAATCGTGACGCCATTGGAGCCAGAGCACTATTGGATGTTATTGCTAGAACATCAACAAGCCAAGCTAATGATCCTGCCTATCGTGCATATGAGTTGCTGAGTGCTCCACAAAGGCTGGCTCTTTTGGAAAGAGTTGTTGTTATTGATGCTGCTCCAACTATTGGTGACATTGATCAAGAGTTACGCACAGTAGTGTTTTGGGCGGTAGATCGCGTGAATCAAACCCCATTTTTAGATCGACTTGAGGGTTGGTGGTTTCGCCGCGTTATTGATCAGTTGATTGCAGAACCCAGTGCTCGTATTGGATCAATAGAAATTGAGTCTGAAATGAGTGACTTGCGCGATCAATTTCGTCAAGACTCATTACCAATTGATGGTGATTTGTTAGATTTTGAACTTGACGATGCTACCGCTTCAGCGCATCTTAATTATCGATTTGTCAAACAGCTTGACGTCATTGAGGCGGGTAAAGGACTTCGCCGAGCGCAATGCAGGGCCAACACTGAAATTTCAGGAAATTGCCAAGAAGATCGACGCCGACGATCTTTACAACGGTCACTACCGAATGTTTTCGCACGTAGCGGCCCATCCCTCTATGTCATCGATTTCCAAGTACCTTGAGTATGGTGAACACTTAACAAGTGTCAGATATCCAGGCATTGGGTACCAAAAGCGGACCACATTACTGATCGCTTGCGGGGTTTTACTGCACACCTGCGCCGCAGTCGAAAATTGGCTTGGCACCACACCCGACGTCAACCGAACTATTCATGCACGTCTTCTTGAGCACGAGTCATTTGGTTCTGTCGTAGACCGAAGCTCCTAAGTGAACGCTTGTGCTGGTGGCCGCCCGCGGGTGAAATTGCCTGAGCGTCTGCTCCCGCTGCAATCTGGACAAGCAATTTGGCTAACAGCTCGTCTGAGAAAAACCGAGTGCAGGAGATGCCTTAACCTAAAATTCACTTTAGGCCACTCAGTTCATGAAATTGCTAATGCCGCTGGATCTTGATGGTGCTAAAGGATCTTTTGCTCACTCTATGAAGCTAACAGCGAATTCGACGGAGAATAGCCATGAGAAAGATCGACCTACATATTCATACGGTATCGACGATCAGCGATAGACCCTTCGCTTTCAGCCTCGATTCCTTAAAACGATACGTTTCCGATGCAAGGCTTGATGCTGTAGCGATCACTAACCATGACGTCTTCGACCCTGTGCAATTTAGGAATATCCAGCAAGCTCTCGATATCCCAGTATTTCCAGGTATTGAGATAAATGTTGAAAAAGGTCATGTTCTGGTTATTGCAAGGCCAACGGAAGTTGATGACTTTGCAATCAAAACGAACGTCGTGTCGCAACGAATCACCAAAATTGGAGACAGTATCGCTGTCGAAGAGTTGACTCAAATATTCGGGAATCTTCACAACTACCTAGTGATCCCGCACTACGAGAAGGGGCCTCCAATTGCTGGTGTGACGCTAGAAAAGCTCAAGCCATTCGTATGTGCCGGGGAAGTAGACAGTGCGAAGAAGTTTCTACGAATTCTTAAGGACTCAGCGAAGTTGACGCCAGTGCTCTTCAGCGACTCACGAATGATGGAAGGAATGGTTCACCTACCGACGAGACAAACCTTCATCGACTGTGGTGAACTGACGCTTGATGCCTTGAAGACTTGTCTTCAAGATAAGGCAAAAGTTGCTCTATCTGAAAGAGATGGGAATAATCTATGGCAGGTATTTGACAGTGGGCAAATGCTGTCGACTGGTCTGAATGTTTTGATTGGCCCGCGCTCAACCGGTAAGACGCATATGCTTGACGAGATCAGCAGCGCTATCAAAGGGTGCAAATATATTCGGCAATTTTCGTTAGTTCAGCAGGACGAGGCTGTATACGATCGAGAATTTAAGAGCAGCATTGAGCGCCGACGTAGCGCTCTAGTCGACCAGTACCTAGCCGGTCTCAAACGCGTGATCGATGACATCACGAAAGTAGATTTAAATGCGAACGAGCGTGAGACGGCTAGTTACCTAGAAACGCTCTTGAAATCGGCTGATGACGCGGATCGAAGAGATGCTTTTTCAAAAGCGCGCTTATTCGATGAAGTCGAGTTTCCAGTCAGCAATGCGAAGACCCTTCAGTCTCTAATCGAATCAGTTCGGCAGGTAATTGAGAACATCGAATACCAGAAGTTGGACGATCTCAGGAAGCGTCGCAAGGAGTTCATCGATGAATCTGCTAGGCTCTTTCTAGAAGACTACGAGAGATATCGAACATAAGTTATTCCCATATATAGATTAGTGTTGCAAGACCTTGGGTATCTAGTTTGAAAGTCATTCCTCTCTAACCGTCAGATTTTTTAACAGCCACAAATGCCAGTATTTAGTACCGGCGTCTTGTGGCTTTTCGTTTTTCTAAGCAATATCTTTGTCAAACCTTGTCCGAAATATGTGTACACATTTCGGACAAGGCTGCAGTTCGTTATCGGGCATACAGGCTCAAAGACTCACCTGAAAGTTACATAAAGTGCAACCTTCCGGTGAGTCTTGAAATCCGAACGGACTTGATTGGCTTGCTTTGGGGATCCAAGTTCAATTCGTAGCTGCTACGTAAAATTTCCAAACTGGGGATTGCCCAGCGTAATTTGGGGAAGGGGGCAAACGTGGATGCTCATCTACTTAGTTGGATTGGACTGAATTTAGACGACACCTTAAAAGTGCTTTCTTTAATGGGCACCTTTGTCGCTTGGCTGCTTGCCAGTCAGAGAAAGCCAAGGCTGGAAGCTTTTTTTATTCATGGATCGTCACATCCGATACCGCAGTCGCAGTTACCAATTCACACCCATTCGCTCGTAGTTCGAAACTCGGGTTCGTACACAGCAACCGGTGTTCGCATCAGCCATGCCTTTGTGCCGCAGAACACGGACATTCAGGTATATCCCGACAGACCCAAAACGATCACGCCCTTTGGTCAGAATGGTTCAGAGATACTTATTGATCGACTGCGTCCACGTGAGTCACTGACACTTTCATACTTGTATCCAGGCCCTACGCTGCTGACCCAATTTGGGACGAATGTGAAGTTCGATGATGGATTCGCAAGCTTTTCTGAAATGCAGCACGTACGGGTCATTGCACCTTGGGCGCGTGGACTTGTTGTTGGTTTGATGTTGGCGGGTTTTTCTCTTGTTTTGTATTTCGGTTTCAAGATTGCTCTGTACATCTTGAAAGCTCTGTGAGCACCAGACTGGTGCACTCTTGCATGCCTCGCATTTACTTGGATTTACGCTGATTTACTAAGTAATCGAAAGAGAAAGTTAGCGCTAAGGACAACTAAACACCACCATATACCAATCCAAGGGCGTTTACTGACTTCCAGTAAGCGCCCTTTTTCTTTGTAAATCAACGGTTTAGCCTCCGGTAACGTGCATAGAGGTGCATTGACAGCCAAGGCAAAGCGGGGGAATAATCGGGGGAACAAAACGGGGGTGAGCCTATTTTTGGGGTGCTTGTTCCCCCGTTCGCCCGCGCAACCCAAGAGGAGCCGCCCGCCATGCTGACCGATGCCGAATGTAGAAACGCAGTTTGCCCACCTGAGAAGAAGCGCCAGCGGCTTGCTTGCTCCGGTGGCCTTTACCTTGAAGTAAGCCCGGGCGGTTCAAAGCGCTGGTTTTGGAAATACCGCAAGGACAACAAAGAGTTTCGTATGGCCTTGGGCAGCTATCCCGATGTAGGGCCAAAGGATGCCCGCAAGGCGAGAGACATAGCCAAGGGGCACAAAACCGGGGGCGCAAATCCGGTGCTGATTCGCAAGGCCGAAAAAATGAAGGCGGGCAACCCGGAGGGGGACACCTTCAAAGCTATGGCTGTGGAGTGGTTCGCCCTGCAAGCGCCAAACTGGAGCGCCAGCCATGCCACACGAACAAACCGCAACCTAGAAAAAGACCTTTTCCCGGTGATAGGGGCCAAGGCTATGACCGACATTCACCCTATGGAACTACTGGCGGCGGTTCAAAAGGTGGAGGAGCGCGGTTCGCTTGAGGCTGCAAAGCGTGTGCTTGATACGGCAAGCCAAGTTTTCAAGCATTGGCTACCGATGGCCCCGCCCCAATATCGCAACATCACGGAGGGCTTGAAGGCTCGGCTTACCCCAAGGGTAAAAGGGCACTTTCCGGCCATCACTGAGCCGCGTCGGTTCGGTGAATTGATGCGGGCAATACGTGCTTACAAAGGCGGGCCGCTTGTTAGGGCGGCGCTGCAACTTGCCCCGCTGCTGTACCAACGCCCCGGCAATTTGCGGGCGATGGAGTGGGTGGAACTTGACCTAGAGGGGGCGCTGTGGACGATACCAAGCGCCAAGATGAAACGCACGGTCAAAGACAAAGAAAACGGCCTTCCCCATGTGGTGCCATTGCCAACCCAAGCCATTGAAATACTGCAAAACCTGCAACCGCTGACAGGCGGCGGGGTCTACGTTTTCCCCGGCGAACGCAGCCATGATCGCCCCTTGAGTGATAACTCAGTGAGAAGCGCCCTGTATGCCTTGGGTTTTGGCAAAGAGCAGTCTTGGCACGGATTCAGGGCAAGCGCCCGCACGATGCTGGTTGATGAATTGGACGCTGACCCCCTAGCCATTGAAGCCAACTTAGCCCACGCTGTGAAAGATTCCAACGGGCGAAGCTACAACCGGACGCAGTACATCAAGAAGCGATTCGAACAGGTGCAGCTATGGGCTGATTACGTGGACAAGCTGGCCGCTGGTAACGTGGTGAACTTGGCTGAACACAAAGCCGCCTAGGGGGGGTGCACCGCCCAAGCGCCAGCAAGAACCGCCCACCGAGGCGGTTTTTTTACGCCCGCATGAAGTGCTTTTACGATTTTGCCGCCTGCTATTTCTGCAAATCACTGGGGACATGGGGACAAATTGGCAAGAACCTAGGATTTATGCTGCTTGCAAGGCTTTGAAGGTGTGGGGACAAATCGGGGACAAAAAGGGGGCAAAGTGGGGACATATAAAAGAATGAGAAAAACAATTCATTCATATATAAACCCCTTTTCCCTTGCCGTTGCCCCCCTTTGCTTGGTGCTTTGCCTTTATCGCCCGCCAGTGGATGCCCCCGGAAATGGCCGCGAAGTGCCTCCCCGCTGGCCCCTTCTCAGGGCCGAACTGCTGGCCGCTTCGCAGCCGCAAAAACGCCGGGCTGTGGATAACTCCGTTAGCGTGACAGATACGACAGATGCACAATTTTTAGGCGTTTCAAGCCAAGAACGTAAACTATTGAATTTGCTAGAGAATTCAGCAAGTGTGCAAAAAGTTACCCACAATGCACACTATATACAACGGGCATTATGTTAAGTAATGTGCATAAAAAAACCAGATTAGCACACTTTATGAATTTGAGCCTAAAATCAGCTATACCAAAATCAGGATGCCTTATGAACCCTATGACATTTGAAGAATTTGATGCTGCGCTTGATGCCCTAGGGTGGTCAATCGCTGATTTTTGCAGAGCCACAGGCTTGCACCGCAACACCCCTCAGCGTTGGCGGCGTGATGGGATAGAGATACCCGGATGGGTTCCTAGGCACCTTGCATTGCTGCAAGACTTGCAGCGCCTTTACACGTCTTATCTGGTGCCACCTAAGCCCATAGCTGGCGCTGAATGATGAAGTGAATTGAATCGCACTCGGCCTAACCTTGGGATGATCGTTCAGGGTGATTGGTGGGCCTCCCTTCCCACTTAGCCGGGTGTCCCATAAAGGGCTGCACTTGGGAGGGTGCGTAACCATGAGCAAAAAACAGAAAGTAGCTAACAATGTGGTGAGCTTTGGAGCCGCTGACGCGGTTGAGCCGCTGGAAGGCTGGGAGGTGAAATCAAGATATGGTTTTATGCGATGCGGTGCCGACCCCGGTGATCGTCTAGTGTCTGTATATGACGTCATTGATTGGTTGATGAAAACCAGAGAGCTACCACTTGGGGTAGCGGTTGATGGCGTGTGCTGTGCATTGGAGAAAAATGGAGATAGTGGCGTATATTTTTTGAGCAATGAAGATTACGCCACGGCGGTAGGACTTGGTTCAGGCTTTGCCAAATTCAGATCAAAAGAAGACACTACCGCAAGCAGGTTAAAAGCTGCACTTTTAATGAAGGCGCACGATCTTAGACGTCTTGTCAATGCGCCAGGTGAGGATGTGGAGTTCAACGCCAGCGAGCAAACTCCGTATGAGTTTGTTAAGCAAACACAAGGCGGCGGTTTGGCTTTGGCAGTCTCCATACAAAAAGCATTTGAACTATGGGGGTGGGGCCGTAAAGCGTCCGCATGTGATGAGGCGATGCAGGTGGTTACGCAGAGTGGTTGGTCTGAAATCGTAGCCATCAAGAGGGCCAACAAAAATGCACCACTTTCGGTAGAACAAAAGCAGGTATTAGCTAAAGAGTTTGAAGGCCGTAGCGGTCAGGGAGTTGCTAAGTCAATGGCTAATGAGCTTGGTATATCGGTTACAGCATTTAACGAGCTTAAAAAATGTAAGTCCGGCAAGCGAATGAAAAACAAGCAACGCAACGGCATTGATACTGTTCTACTGGCGCGTAAAACATCCTGAGTGGGTTGTTTTATGGTTGCAGCAGTTGGGATGCAGCCAAGTAGGCGCAAGGCTTTGCGATATGCAAGGCAAATACAAGGCGACAACAACCCCTTGTTATTGGGAAAGTTCTGTTCACGCACTCCAAGCCTAAGGCGGCTGTAAGAGGGTGCTAATGGACAGAAAGCACACCAATGAACCACCCGACCCAAGCGCCAGCAATACAACTGGCCCACTCAGCCAAGCCCGTAACCCCACGGGACAGGCTTATTCGATTGCCTGCCGTAGAGCTTGCGACAGGCTTCAAAAAATCAACCCTCTACGGTTGGATTAAAGAGGGCAAATTCCCAAAACCAATACAAATTGGCCGTGCTTCTGCATGGCCTGAATCGTCTGTTTTGCAATGGGTGCAAGACCGCATTCAGGAGGCACAGCAATGAGCGCCCGCAATGCCACAAAACTCACCCACCCCATTGACGTATCTCTTGAATTTGCGAAAGAGGTCATAGACAAAGTTGTGTATTCATCATTCAGTGATTGCAGCAATGCAGTTCATGAGTTGGTTGGCAATGATTTTGGCAGTGGCCTACACGATGTTTCCTCTTTGCACGCAGCCTATATGGAGTTCGTAGCTAAAGCGGCTGAATTCGAGGCCGTGGATGACGTGCAATACGTTGCTAAAGAGCTGTTAAACGCCAGCGTAGCCAAGGCAAAGAAGGCGCGTAAATTTAAGAGCATGGTCAACGCCAAGGAGTTCAATCCGGTTGGCGTGTTGGCCTCTTTCATGCGGGCAGCTTCGACGGTGTTTCTGGCTGAACTCGCCATACTCACCGAAGCTAAAGACCGCAATGCGTAACGAGCAATGGGTAGCATTGCAAACTGCCCCAAAACACTTGCATCGAATCGGTGTGCTTTGCTTGGTGCGTTGTCGTGTGCGTGGTGTTGCTGGCGCTTTCAAAGGCAAAGGCGCACAGGGCACACCAAAACAAGCCACAAGGGCTGCAAAGCTATGCGGCAAGGGCAACGCCACCACCACCCCAAGTAAAGCCATACGCGCCAGCATTGCCCAAACCCGCAACGGTTTTGGGTGCCTGTCGCACCTGGCCAGTAACACCAAGTCAATCATTGGTGGCACAATATCGGCAACCCCAGCGATGGGGCCGGTGCTTGAAAACACCATGTACGAAGCGGTTGCAACCTCCACCGAAAGCGGGGTTTTGTCTTGTCCAAATACAGGGGCAGACCGTCAATCACTGGCGGCTCTGCCTCACGGTTTCGGGCAGGGTGCGCGTATCCGCAAGGTGCGCGGCGTGGCTTCGTACACGTTTTCAACACCCTGTCCACCCTATGCGCTTGAAAACGCAGACGGTGGTTTTAAGTCTCACGAAGGAGCTAAGACCATGCAAACCCAAACTACGCCAATAGCGGCAACCACGGCCACGCGCCACACCCCCACCGTCATTTACTCAAACACCGTTGATCGTCATGCTGCGATTGAAAACAGTCTCAGCACAGCGCTGCACTTGGTGCAAAACGGCAAGACCATTGCAGACATTCAACGCGCCATGAGCCGTGCCATGCGTGCTGCAACCCTGCTTAAACAAACATGCGACACCGTGAGCGTGTTGAAAGGCGGTGCAGCATGAGCGCAGCCAAAGCAACACCTTGCGAAGTAATAGAACGTTTAGGTCTTGACCCGCATGAGGCCCCATTGCCTGACGTTGGCGATATTTATGGCGGTTCGCGTGTAGCCCCGTTTAACTTTTGTGTGTACAACCCAAAGACGGTTATTTACTACGTCAAAAACGGCACACAGTCAGAGGTTTACCGCTTCGCCTCTGTCTTTTATCAGCGTTTAGCCAAGCTGAAAGGCGGTGCAGCATGAAGACCGTCAAAACAAACACCAAGGTTAGTAAGCGGGCTTTCAACTACCGCAGAGACAGCAATGGGTTTCCTTATCCATTGACGCTAAAAGACGCACCCGCCCAAGGCTATGAATGGGGAACCGTCAGCGGCACCGCTTTGATGTTCGACCTGTTCAACTGGCGCAAACAGTTGACCGATAAACAAGCAAGTGACAACGTTGAGGGTTTTGTCGAGAGCCTGATGAAAGAGGCTGCAAAAGAGCTAGAGAACCAACCTAGTGATTTTGAGTTTGTGGGCCATCGTGGCGTTGCAGTTGGGTTGCTAAATGGCTTTGCCTCATTGGTGGCTTATGCGCTTGAATCTGAGGATATGCGCAAGCTGATGGAGGCGAATCTACGTGCATTGATAGACACACAAGAAAAGTTAATCCTCGATGAACTTGCAGACGGAAAGGCAACCGCTCTAAATATTCGCGGCATTAAACCCTCTAAGACGGGGGGCGAATATGTGTAACAAGGCACGGCGCAAGGCCATGACAAAAGCCCAAGTGGATAGCCTGCGCCAGCATGGCCTTAGCGTTACACGGGGCACGTTGCATGGCTTACCTGTCCTGCTGCTGGCGCTTGTTTCCACGGCGTTGTCGTGTTCGCCAGCGCCAGCCCATGCGCTTGATAAAAAACCAACGAAGACCACCAAGCTAACGGCACGCGGAAAGCCTCAAGGGTCACGCAGTTGCCACCTCAAGCGGCCACCACACCGACCACTTAGGAGCTGACTTTATGGCAGCAACCAAACATACGACACCACCATGAACCACCACACACGCGAATCAATCAGGCAAGCCCTTGCCTACATACCCGCCAACTTGTCCCGCGATGAATGGGCAAGGGTGGGCATGGCTATCAAATCAGAATTTCCCGATGAAGGCGGCTTCGATCTGTTCTTTGAATGGTCTTCAACCGCGCCAGACTTTAAGGGCGGCGATTGCCGGGCCGCGTGGAAGTCATTCAAAGCGGGCGGCGCTGTTTCTATTGGCACACTGCTGCACCATGCCAAACAAAATGGCTATGTGATGCCCAAGGATGGGCAGGCAGCGGCCAAACCTTCGCCCGAAGTGCTGGCGCAGCGCCAGCGTGAACAGGCCGAAGCCCAAGCCCGTGAAGCCAAGGCACAGCGACTGCGACACGATGCAGCGGCTTTGGCTGCTGCAACGGCATGGGAGGAGGCCAGCAAGGAAGGCGAATCGGAATACTTGACGCGCAAAGGGGTGCAGGCCCACGGCTTGCGCTTCGCTACTGGCGGCGCGTTGTTGGTGCCCTTGCGTGATGAAGGCGGCAAGCTGTGGAACGTGCAAGCCGTTGCCCCCAATGGTGAAAAACGATTTCTCAAAGATGGCCGCAAATCCGGGCTGTGGCACTTGGTGGGCAACGCGCCCGCCGATGCTGGCGCTGTTATCTTGGTGGCCGAAGGTTACGCCACGGCGGCAAGCCTTTACGAAGCCACGGCTTTTCCTGTGGCTGTGGCCTTTGATGCTGGCAACTTAGGCAAGGTGGCCCAAGCGTTGCGCCTGCTTTACCCTGCTGCACTGCTGGCGCTATGTGGTGACGATGATCAAGCCACACAGGCCAAGACCGGGCGAAACCCCGGCAAAGACAAAGCCACGGCGGCGGCTGTTGCTGTGCAGGGTGTTGCCGTTTTTCCTGCTGAACTGACACACGATCAAAGCGACTTCAACGACATGTACCAAGCCCACGGGCTGCAAGCGGTGCGCTTGCATGTACTGGCCGCAATAGACGCGCACCAAGGCGCACAGGACACGCCAAACAAAGCCACACAGGCAACAAAGACCCCCGGCAAGGGCAACACCACCCCAAGCAAAACAAAACGCGCCAGCGATGCCACGGGCGGCGGCGATGGTGGCCGTAAGTTGCCCGCTGACTGGGACAGATTCAGCGTGACGGATGAAGGCGTTTTTTATTCAGGCGTGGACAAAGACGGTGAACCCACTAAGGCCGAATGGGTGTGCAGCCGTGTGGATGTGCTGGCCCTTACCCGCGATCAGGACGGTGGGGGATGGGGCTATTTGCTCCGCTTCTCCGATCCTTTGCAGCACGTTAAATCGTGGGCTATGCCCGCCCGCATGTTGAGTGGTGACGGTGCAGAATACCGCGCTTATTTGATGGGGCAAGGCTTGCGAATCAGTACATCCCCACGCGCCCGCAACCTGCTTACCCAGTACATCCAAACGCGCCAGCCCGAAGCCTTCACCACTTGCACAGATCGTATCGGCTGGCATGGGCTGGCCTTCGTTTTGCCCCGGGAAACAATAGGCGATGAAGCTGATCGAATTGTTTTTCAAAGTGATCAAGCGATGGAAAACACATTCACCACAAAGGGCAGCGCCGATCAGTGGCGTGAGCGTGTGGGCGCTTTGTGCGCTGGTAATTCGCGGTTAGTGTTTGCCGCTTCGTGCGCCTTTGCAGGGCCTTTGCTTCGCCCTGCTGGCGTTGAATCGGGCGGGTTTCATTTTCGTGGCGGTTCATCCACTGGTAAAACCACGGCCCTCAAGGTGGCGGCAAGCGTGAACGGTGGCCCTAGTTACTTGCAACGCTGGCGCACCACGGACAACGCCCTAGAGGCGATCGCAGCCCAACACTGTGACGCGCTTTTGGTTTTGGATGAACTGGCCCAAGTAGACCCCAAGACAGCGGGCGAATGTGCCTACATGCTTGCCAACGAATCAAGCAAAGCACGTGCAACACGCAACGGCGCACCACGCCCGCGCTTGTCGTGGCGTTTGTTGTTTCTGTCCGCTGGCGAACTTGGTTTAGCCGATCACATGGCCGAAGGTATGAAGCGGGCGCGAACCGGGCAAGAGGTGCGCATGGCCGATATTCCCGCCGATGCTGGCGCTGGCCTTGGGATGCTTGAGACAACCCACGGCATTGAAGGCGGCGGGCCTGCTTTTTCGCGCCACATTGTTGAACAGGCAGGGCGTTGCTACGGTGCCCCGGGCCGTGCTTGGTTGCAGTGGTTGACTGAACACGCCAACACCCTCAAGGCAGACATTCGCCAACGTGTGCAGGCCATTGAAGGCCGCATAGTGCCCGATGCTGGCGGCGGGCAGGTTCACAGGGTGGGCTTGCGCTTTGCTTTGGTTGGTGCTGCTGGCGAGATGGCAACGGCGGCGGGCCTCACTGGATGGGCAGAAGGTGAAAGCGAGCGCGCTGCAAGGGCTTGCTTTGAATCGTGGTTAGCCTCAAGGGGCGGCACAGGGGATGGCGAAGTAACGGCCATGATCAGACAGGTGAGGGCGTTTCTTGAGGCGCACGGAGAAGGCCGCTTTACTTGGTGGCACAGGGCGGGCGATGATCATGCAGCCAAGACGCTGAACCGTGCAGGTTATCGGCGCATGGTGGGTGAAGATGGCAAGCCGATCAAAAGCGATGCAGACCATCAAAGGGAATACGGGGAACGTATGCCCGTTGCTGCTGCTGAATCTGTGAGCGTGGAGTATTTCATTCACGCAGAGGTTTTCCGTGCAGAGGTTTGCCGTGGGTTTGATGCGGCGGCTGTGGCCCGTGTGCTGCTAGACCTTGATTGTTTGATACCTGAAAAGGGAAGGCCGTTCGATTGCAAGCCGCGCCTTCCCGGTTTAGGCCCATCACGCTGCTACCGTATCAGTCCGGCGATCTTCGCCCTTGACCTTTGACCCTTGGAACTATCCACCCTACATGGTTGCCCGCCGATAAGGGGGCGGGGTGGGTTTCTTTTTGCGCTATATGAAGTGCAGTCGTGGCGGTAATATTCCAAAGCATCACGGACGCTGCTGGAAACAATGGGCAGTGCCATGCAGGGTGTGCAAGCCAAAGCCCACCAAGGCGGGCAAAGTGCCAAAAAGCTAAAGGTTTCAGTCTTTAACTGTGATTTATTGTTTGTTTTGTTGGTTTTAGTGTCCCCAGTGTCCCCAGTTAATGCGAGTGAGTGGGGACACGGGAGGCCACTGTTTATGCGGTGTCCCCAGTGTCCCCACTGTCCCCACGCAAAAACATAAGGGCAGGAAGAAAAACACACAAACGCCCTCAAACTTCGCACCGCCTTGGAAACAACCTTAGCCCCTTCTAGTGTGGATCGGTGGCGGGCGGGGGGGGGCTTTCAATCTCCAAGCGCACAGGCGCTAGACCGAACGGTTCCCCATATTTTTGTGCGCGTGGGTTTCGATGGGGGGGGTACTCTACGATTTACAAAAAATAGGGGTAGCAAAGGCAAAGCGGGGGAACAAACGGGGGAACAAAATGCAAATCTGTTTTGAAAAACCTAGTATTTATAAGGCTTGCGAGAGATCGTTCTAAGTCAAACCGCGCATGATTGAGTGTGAATAGAAAGTTGCCAAGTCGTCAACCAACCACCACCATACACATGGGCTCGGATACTCTCCGAGCCCTTTTTCTTTGCTTCAAAGCCCTGTATTCACGGGCTTCCGACGAGTGACCTTAAGGACGCGGTAACTTCACTTTTTCAAAAAGTGAGTTTTTTCTGCCGTTTTTTCTCTCTTTTCTCTGTTTTCTTAAGGACGCGTCCACAAGGGGAGCCTAGGTTTCATGCGGGTTTGCGGGAAGTCGTTTAACCCTAACTGTGGATGAGCATAGGGGATGTGAATGTAGAGGCTCATTTGCGATTGTCGTAAGTGGTCGTGAAGTCGCTACGCGAAGCGCTGGCGACTAGGTTAGCGAGATACCAGCAATTTAGCCGACTTAAGTGCGGGCGCAACTGAAACAGTAAAAGAAAAGTCGCAAGTCGCCAGAACAGGTGAGGCTTATTTTGATCAGTTTGGAAAAATTCCCACACTTTATGAGTTCATCGCTAAAGAGCTTGCGCACAGACTGTTGCTACGTAACCATCTTGTAAAGTCAAAACACGAACGAATTCGAATTTTCTTCATCTGTTCCGTGAGGCATTGCCAGTGCACATCTAGTTCATAGTGGACTGCAAAACGATTCGTTTGATGTGCTCATCTGGAGCAAAGGTTTTAACGTCGCTAACTACACGCTGATTCAGATCGGCACAATTAACCGGTGCGGCGCCGCTTTAAAAGCCGGTTTCGCATAGCAGAATCATCCTATCTGCTCCGATCGCTTGAACAATAATCCTTAATTCTAAAAGATGTAGCTTTGGACTGATTCTGTCATCAAAGTATATTTCTAAATATAAAATGGTAAGCAATAATTAACTTTTAAAAATAACTAAATGCTAGATTAATGTGCCTGCATTAAAGATGGTTTTTACTATCAAATTGGCATTTCTCAAGTCTGTAGAAAAACACTGGCATCAGTCTAGTATTGAGCCCGCTAATTCAATAATTATTTTTATTTGTTCTTCTGTCATCAGGTTTAATTCTAAAAGTAATTCGGCGATAGCATCTTTTTCGCAATATAAATATGCTAATGGAATATCAAGTTCATTGGCTATAAGTTGAGCCGTAGCTATTTTAGGTTCATGTAAGCCGGACTCGTATCTACTGATTCTTGTTCGACTGCAGGACTCGTCTAGTCCGATTGAAACGCCTAATGACTCTTGAGACAGATTTAAATGAATTCTTCTTTCTCTAAGTCGTTTACCAAAAATTAGCGCGTTTTTACTTGACTTGGCAGAACTATTTTTCATTCTGCTAAGTCTAAATTTTTGAGCTGTTTTGTCGTTACGATTTACGTAACATTGAATTAAATAGATAAGTAAATTTAGTTCTAAAAATTTACAAAACTTAATTAACCAATACTTCGGAAGTATTTACCGGTAATTTCTTGTCAAAAAAATCACAGATTGGTTTTCAGGGGCATCATGCCACTTTGTCGAACAATAAATCGCCTAATTCAAAAATGCACCATCCAAACTCGATTGATGAAATCCTACTAGACCTCTTAAGAGTGTTGGCTGATGTGCAGCTTTGGGAGGTGACAAACTCATCACTTTTACAGACCGTGGCAGGTCGACAGCTTTACTTTGGACTCATTCGACATTTGGTGAATCAAGGCAAATCTGGCCTAACGGTTGAATCAATGAAGCAAATTTACTTTGATAAAGGTATTAACTTGACCGAGAGAGGTGTCAGATTAACCATTCGGTCTTTCGAGGCTGATGGTGTATTAGTTCTTGATAGATCGGAGACTGATCGGAGGTCTAGAAGAATTTTTTTAACTGAGAAATTTGAAGGCCAAATGCGAAATCATGCATTAGCAATAAAAAAAGAATTAGAAAAAAAATATTTAGTGATTAAAAAATGAACGAAAAATTTACATTGAAAGTGATCCAGCAAGGACAAGCCCAAAAGATTCATGTCGTTAATGGAGGGGCGGGGATTGTTGGTAATGCGGTAGTGATCAAAGCGGTAGATGCTGCTCGCTATCAGTTGACAAACATCGTAACCTTGGTTTCGCCTGAAAAGATCAAAATAAAGCGCAAAGGTGCAGATTTGCAATTGGCGCTGCCAGGTGGCGATATTGATGCTCCTGACGTCGTGATTCAAGGTTATTTTGATGTCAAAGGAGTTGCGATTTTTGGGGTATCGGTGGACGGCGAATGGAGTGCCTACAACACCTCCGCACTAAATGCTTCGGCTCCCACGCTAGATTACGCTGATATTTCGGTGCCCAAGGCTGATGTGCAGTCGCTCTCAGGCGAAAAGGCGATAACTGCCTCACTGGGGGCGGAAAGCTTCTTTGCCAACTCATGGGTTTGGGGTGGGGCAATTGGTTTGGCTGTTGCAGCGAGTGGTAACGGCGGTGGTGGAACGTCTTCAATACCACAAACATCTAACCAAATATCTGATCCGTTGGCAATCATTACCGCTTATGCGGGAGGTGGTGCCACCACAGCCCCTACCGCCGCGCAATACACCAGTGCGGGAGTGACGTTGCCTACGATCAGCGCTGTTACGGCTGACAACATGGCTTTGGCCATGAACGCGGTGGTTGCCAGCAAAACTGCTGGTGATGTTTCCACGGCTGCGCAGCTCAATGCCTTGGCGACAGCCTTAGGTAGTGCCTACGGCAAAATTTTGGCTGAAGCCAACGGGACCACTGCTGATGCAACGCCCGGTTCCGACCTTACCAGTACTGATTTCGCCAGTTTGGGTGTCATTGTTGGCTCGACCACCAAAACTTTGAATTTGCTCAATAGCGCAATAGCAGAGGTCACCTCCACCTCGGTCAATACAGTAGCCAAGATTCAGGCTATGGCTGTGACGGCTGAAAAGCTCATGAAAATTGCTAGCGGAGTTTCTGGCATCACGCTCAGCAATGCCGAGCTCATTGCGTTTGGGCTGAAAGTTAATGGTGTCAGCGGAGGCATTACTGCTGACCAAGCAACGGGGCTTCAAAGCAACCTAGTAAGCCTAGGTACGGTTGGCATGGGCTGGTCAGCCACCACATTCACGGATGGTACGGCGATTGACTCAATTGCTGACGTGCAGGCGTTGCTCAGTCTGCAGGTGCTCCGTTCGTTTACCAATGACGCTGCCGCGATCGGCGGTAAAACCCAGTCGTCGCCAACACTGTCCGACTATGCCAATATAGGGATTACTTCGTTGCAGTCGATCAGCGGTTCAGCAACCTTTTCCTGGGCAGACTCGCAGACATCTTCTCTCAACCCTTCGCCCTTGCTAACCACTGCCACTATTGAGAGTAGTTTTAACAAAGGCGGTGCGAGTGGTTTTTCATTGCTGGCTACGCTGAACACGGCTCTTGACAAATTCATTGGCGATGCAACGCTGACCAAGGCCAAAGTGCAGGCGATGGTGAATTCGTACTATCGAATTCTCCAAAACACTTCCGATACCAGTAACGCAGTCACCGATCCGACAGCTGCCGACTACGCCAACATTGGCATTACCGAGGTGGATGGCACAGCGTTGACTGCCGTGACCGGAGACACGGCTGCGGTAGCAGCAACGAAGGCTGCCATCTTAGCCTTGCTAAACGACGCAGTGGGGCGCTTTAGTACGACCTCAGTGGACACGGTCACCAAGATCGCCAACCTAGAAAAAGCAGCAGAAAACGTGATTGCTATGGCTGCTGGCAGTGGCAGTGGTTCGAGTGCCACAGGCGTGAGTTATGCCACATCTAGTGACTGGGCGAATGGGTTAACGGCTTTGGGTGTGAGTGGTGTGACACTGAACAATATTGCGGCCATTAAATCAGCGCTTGATACCGCAGATCAAGCCAATGACGGCGTCGCAGTCAATACGATCGCCAAGATTCAAAAGCAGGTGAGCGTCCAAGTATTCAAAGACTTTACTAACGATGTGGCAATCATTGGAAGCAAGACGACGCCAACACCAACTTTGGCAGACTGGAGTGCCATTGGTCTTAAAGCCAACACCAGCCTCGCCGACAGCGCCCAAATCGACGTTGCAACGGCCTCATATTGGAAAACAACCAATCCCACCAACGGTTTGGCTGCGCTCAATAGTGCGCTTGACTACAAATACGGCTATGCCAGCACTTCTAATGCGTTAACTACCCTCGACTCAACAGCAACAACTGCGTTGCAAGCCATCATCAACTCATACGGACGCATCTTGCAAGAAGCCGATGGCAGCCGCACCATCAATACTGATGTCAGCAAAGTCGATGGTTCGGCGAATGCAGATTTGGTGGCAGCGGACTTCACCAACATTGGTGCCACGGTGGGGACGACCACGCATACCTTACAGCTTCTGGAAGATGTGATCGGCGGGTTAACCAGCACGGCTGTGGATACGGTGGATGAAATCAACGCACTGGCTGTGATGGCTGAGAACGTGATGAAGCTGGGTCAAGGTGTCCAAGGGACCTATACCGACTCGGATTGGATCAACGCGCTGGGTTCGAAATTTGGACTGACGGGTATCACCACATCCAACATCGGTGCAATCAAAACAGCTATCTCGGTTGCTGATGCGGCGGATGATGGCGACGCCATCGATACCTACGCAGAGTTGCAAGCCATTATCAGTATGGTGCGCATCAACGACTATTCCAACCTGACCAGTGGCTACCAAACGCCCACTATCACAGACTATCAGGCGATCGACAGCAATGCTAATAGCAGCTACTTAGCGGCCTATAACGACGCAGAGAGCACTACCCATGCCACACATACACAAGCTTGGATGAAGAGCATGATCACGTCTTACAACACCATCTTGGCCGAGGCCAACGGCGCTACGATAGATGCCACGTCCAATGATCCCACGGTGACCTACTACAGCAACATTGGGGTGACGATTCATGACGCTCATAGCACCATCACGACTGGCTCGGCCACTATTACTGCCAGTGACACTCTCACCTTGTTGAACGATGTCATTGCCAACCTGACTGCAGACAAGATAGACACCATTAGCGAGATTGCCAACCTTGAAGCCATCGTCAACAACATCATGGGTATGGCTAACAACAGTCATACGGCGGGAACAATAACGTCAGCAGATTATGCGGGGGGGGTAACGTCTACGCAGTTGCTGAGCTTGGGCTTTACCGATACAGCGACGGTTAACAAGCTCAACAACATGTGGAGCAACCCTACTCAGTTGACCAACTTCTACGACAAGGTGATCACATCGGCAGATAGTGGATCTGGCGTGGATTCGTTGGCCAAGCTCCAAACAATGATTCTTTTGGCTTGATTTCGTCATGCAGCAAATTCGTTTATTTCGGAATCTTCTGCGAGCGATAGCGCGGCTGCGTCCACTGTTGCAGGCGTTGTGCGTAGCAGGTTGCGCTAGCGCGATGTCATTGTTTGTGCTGTTGCCAGCGTCAGCACAAACCAATACAGCGTCCCCACTCACGCTGTACGAGGTGCTCGATAACGCGTCCTACTTTTACCCGTCTTTAAGGGCTGCAAGGTTTGAAGCTCGTGCAGCCACCGAAGATACCAAAGCTGTGCGTTTGCAACGATGGCCAACCGCAACCGTTACGACCGAGTCTCAAACAGGCAACTTGCGCTCGTACCCTACCAGTGTTGTGCAAGTGCAGCAAACGGTTTGGGACTTTGGGCGTTTGTCTGCTCGCATTGCAGAAGCAGAAGCTGCTGCTGATGTGAGCTTGCTCAACGTATATTTGCAGCAACAAGATTTATTTTTGCAAATAATTTCTGCTTGGCAAAACATGCAAGCGGGACGAGAGAGAGTCAAAGTCGCCGAAAGTACGCTTGATCGCCTTAAGGCCTACCAAGCACAAATGCGTCGTCGTGTCGAGGCTGAAGCATCTCCTCGAATTGACTTAGAACTGGTGGATGCACGTTTGCTTCAAACGGAAGTTGAGCTCACCACCGCCAAAACATCATTACAAGTTGCGATCACGCGATTAGAGCAGCTCTCTGGGCTTGAGCGTTTGCAACACCGAGTCAACAATGCATCTCCCATACCAAGTTTAAAAGAGACCTTGTCTTTTACCAGCACTGTAAATGCTACAGACTGGCTCTACATAGCCTCTGAGGGGCCCTTGGTTGCCAAAGCCCGCGCGCAATTGCGCCAAGCTAAAAATAAATTAGAAGGAAAAAAATCCGAGGCTTGGCCACAGCTTTACGTGCGTACATACAAACCGCTCAGCACCATTCCAAGTAGCACAGACACGGCAATGACCGCATTTGTTGGATTGAGCTACACACCTGGTGCAGGTCTCTCCACTTTTGCAGAAGCTCAAGCCCTAGGAACACGCCTATCGGGCGCACAGCTTTCTGTCGAATCCGCACTCTTAGAAATGCAACAAACTTTGCAATCAGACCGCGAGGAGTACATCAACTCGCGTCTGCGCATTGCTGCGCTTGAAAAAGCCGTTCAAGGCTCTGAGCTGGTCCTAGCCTCTTACAAACGTCAATTTGAAGCAGGTAAAAAAACTTGGCTCGATTTACTGAATGCAGTGCGGGAACTTGCACAAAACCAATATAGCCTGGCCGATGCCCAATCCACCATGCTAGGAGCGATGGCTCGTCTACAGCTGCGCATGGGGGAGCATCTTCAGTGATTTTGTTATTGCTAGTTTTTGTTGGTTTGATGAGCTGGGTAGCCTATCAGGGCGTAGCGATTATTTACAGCGTCATGACGAATGTCGTGCACGCGATGACTCAAAAACTCACGCAGCAAGACACTGGCCTGCAAAGGCGTCAAGTCGTAATAGTTAGCCAATATATCGCGGTTGACATATCCAGTAGCAATACATGCTGCAACCACCATATCCACTCTTTTTAGAGGCTCCGATGGTAGGTGCGGTTGATGAACAGATGATGTTTTTTCCATCCACTCAATTTAGTAAAGCTTCGCCACTTGAGTGGCGGCCAAATCAAATCTTGCGGTCTTAATTACCGGTAATTTTTTAAAACATGACTATTCAAATCGATCTCAATAACGTCCAGTCCTCCTCGGGGCAGGAATCCTCGCCCTCGGTTTCAGAACAAGAGCAGCAAAAGCACCAACTCTTATGGGCGATTCAACGGCTATGTCAAATGCAAGGCGGGCAGCTCGACCCCATGCAGCTCAAATCATGCATTGCGCAGCTGCCTGAACAACAAAGTCCTCAGCAGCAGTTAGCCACTCTGTGTCGCTTGTTACAAAAAACCAAGCCTAAGCAGCTCAGAAAACCAGACAGGGCACATACGCCCATGTTGGCCCACCATGTGCAAACAGGATGGGGCATCGTTGTTGATCGAGCGTCCGATGGTCGTTGGGTAATGCAAACACCGCAAGGGCCAACACCAGTGCTGGAAGAACAGCTGTACCGCGCGTGTGCCCTTGTTCAACTTGGTCCAAAAGTTAATCTTGGTTTTGGCTTGTTCATCAAACCCGATGAGTCACTGACATTTTTCTCGCATGTTCGCGATACCTTGCTGCTTTACAAGCGAGAGTTAGTTGAGGCCTGCATTGCATCAGCTTTTATTGGCTTTTTAGCTTTAGCAACCTCTATGTTCTCTATGCAGGTGTATGACCGAGTCATACCCACTCGCAGCGAGTACACCTTGGTCATTTTGGCCGTTGGTGTGTTCATTAGTATCTTGATTGAGCTTGCCATGAAGTTTGCGCGTTCGCATGTCATGGATTACGTTGTGGTGGGTTTGGACAATCGTTTATCTCGCGAAATCTTTGATCGTTTACTCCAGTTACGAGTAGATCAAGTGCCCAACTCTGTAGGTAGCCTTGCTGGCCAAATGCGCGGTTACGAGCAGGTTCGCGGTTTTTATACCGCCACCACGCTCTTCACGCTCATCGATCTTCCGCTGGCAATCGTCTTCACATTAGTTATCGCTGTGGTCGCCAGTCCTTGGGTTGCTTTTGTTCCATTGCTTTTTGGCGTGGTCTCTATTTTTATCGGTCTTTCCATTCGTAAAAAAATCATGGCGCAAGCCAAAGAGAGTGCGGCACTGTCCAACCTCAAAACTGGCCTGCTCGTTGAAGCAGTAGAAGGCATTGAAACCATCAAAGCCGGCTCTGGAGGATGGAAATTTCTTTCACGTTGGATTGCCGTCAATGCTCAAACCATCATGAGCGATCTCAAAACGCGAGGTGCTACCGAAAGCGTAGGTTATTTGTCGGGGTCTGTTCAGCAAATTAGCTATGCAGGCTTAGTGATTGTGGGTTCGTTGGTTGTTATGCAAGGACACATGACGATGGGTGCCCTCATCGCTAGTTCCATCCTCAGTGGGCGAATTTTGGCTCCCATCATGGCCATCCCTGGGTTGCTTGTTCAGTACTCACATGCTCAAGCTGCACTAGAAGGCCTTGAGCGTCTATACACCCTCAAAACAGACCATCAAGACATTGAAGTTCCATTAACACCCGACCATCTCAATGGCCATTACGACTTAACAGACATCAAGTTTGCCTATGGTGACAACCCGCCAGCACTCATCCTGTCTAAGCTTGAAATCAAGCCCGGTGAACGCATCGCAGTTTTAGGCCCTATTGGTGCAGGCAAATCCAGTCTGTTACGCATGCTGAGTGGGTTGTACCAACCACTTGAAGGAAAAATTCTGATCGATGGTCTTGAGCTATCACACATCAGTCGTCAAGTGATCAACCAAAAAATTGGCTATCTCCAGCAAGAGCATCGACTCTTTCATGGCAGCTTACGTGACAACCTGCTCATTGGCTTGCCTGATCCAGGCGATGAGTCGTTGCTCAATGTCATGCGTCGTACTGGCATGGATCGGTTTGTTAGCAGTCACCCTAAAGGCCTTGCGCGCGTCATCACCGAAGGCGGTAAGGGTTTGAGCGGCGGACAAAAACAACTCGTTGCCTTTACACGGCTTGTATTGTGCAGCCCCATGGTCTATTTGCTTGATGAACCCACGGCCACCATGGACGACGAACAAGAACGTCGGTGCCTACAAGTCTTGGCTCAAGAAGCTCAAGCTGGCAAAACCATGATCATCGTGACCCACAAACCTGCCATATTGCCCTTAGCCACTCGTATTGTTGTGGTGGTCGGCAATAAAGTGATCATCGATGGGCCTCGCGATGTTGTGCTTCAGCAGCTCCAGCAAAACCAAGCGCAACAGCAAGCACAGCAGCAAGCGACACAGCAACCATCCTCGCCTCCCAATGCCTCCTCCACACCCACCGAGGAATGAAAATGAATTTCAACTTGCCACCTCAACCTCCCTCTGACAGCGCATCCGACGTGATGGACGTGCAACCCAAAATCCCTCAAACACGTTGGCAAAAAGCATGGGCGCATTTGCAACCACGCATTGATCGGGCATCTGAAAGCATCGCCGACTTTGTGGATCGCATTTCCCCTCAAATATCGCCCCAGCTTGTCCAACAAAACGACTTGCACGACCTAGAAACTCCGCTGCGTGCTAGGTGGGTTTTGCGCGTCATCATGTTTGGTCTTGTGGTGCTTTTCATATGGGCTGCCATTGGCCAAATTGACCAAGTCACTCGTGCCCAAGCCGTGCTCATCGCGGCTGATCGCACGCAGCTGATTCAGTCCCCTGACGGGGGTGTGCTCACTGAACTACATATTAAAGAAGGCCAAGTCGTCAAGGCAGGGCAGCTACTGGCCACCTTGCAAAAAGACAGAGCCGCCGCAGCCGTTTCAGACAGCCGTGCCAAAGTAGCCGCCTTGCGCATCACTCTGGCGCGCTTGCATGCAGAGGTGTATGGCAAGCCATTGGCGTTTGACCAAGACTTGATTCAATACACCGAATACATCCGTAACCAAACTGACCTCTACAACAAACGTCAAACCGCTTTCAAAGACGACATAAGTGCACTTGAAAATATTCTTTCACTTGCAGAAGATGAGTTGCGCATCAATCACCAACTTCAAGCCACGGGAGACGTCAGCCGTGCCGAAGTGCTGCGCTTACAACGGGGCGTGGCCGACATCAAAGCCCAGCTTGCCAGTAAACGCAACAAGTACTTCCAAGATGCTCAAGCTGAAATGACTAAAGCGCAAGAGGATTTGAGCACCCAGAATGAACAACTCAAAGACAGAGTGCAAGTCTTAGACCACACAGAGCTCGTATCCCCTATGGATGCGGTTGTCAACAGCATCAAAGTCACCACCATCGGTGGCGTTGTCAAACCTGGTGAGACCGTGCTTGAACTTTTGCCCACGGGCGAAGAACTCATAGCTGAAGCCAAAATTCCTCCTTCAGACATGGCCTTTGTCGCTTTGGGCCAAAACGCCAGCATCAAGATCGATGCTTACGACTCTGCCATCTTTGGTGGTTTGCGAGGCAAAGTTGACTACATCAGCGCCGATGCACTATTTGCCGAAAAAGCGAGCCCAGGCGTCCCTATCGGCCCTAATAACCCACCCATCTACTACGTTGTCCGCGTGCGCATCACCGGTACTGAATTTCAAGGCGAAAAAGCACATGAAATCAAAATGCGTCCCGGCTTAACAGCCAGTGTTGAGATCAAAGCCTTGGAGCGTAGCGTCTTGAGCTACCTCACCAAACCCATTACAAAAACATTTGGGCAGGCATTGGGTGAACGATAACGCTAGGTTTGTATCGGAACTTGCTGCCGGAAAAGTGAATCCTTTGGTGCTGTATTTTTTGTTTCATGGCTACCCTTGCGACAACATTTTGCAAACCAATAACGGAGCTCTTTCATGCAACAAATCATCATCACTTTGACATCAGCTAATGGCACGATTGCGCGCAAAGTATTGGCCAAACCAGAAGGTAAGCCTGTTCAGCTTCAAGTGCCAGAGGGTGTCAAAGTTGATGTGCAAGTGCAAGGCCCTGTGCAGGGTAAATCTGCTGAGCAACCTAATGTCAAGCATGACTTGCAACTAAAACAGGTGGGCAAGGACCTTGTCATTGAGGGTGAGGGTGAGAAGCTTGTTGAAGTTACAGATTTTTATGCAACTCCTAGCGCCTCTGTTGGTTCTGTTGGGTGGGACTATGCAGAGCTTGTTGCCACGGATGTGGCTGTTACTTCCGTAGAAGGTAAGTCTGCAGGGCAAGGGGGCGAAGCAATGGCATCTGCGGATGCTGAAAGTTTCTTCGCTGGTTACAGCATGCCGGTGGTGTTAGGCGGTGCAGCTGTTGGGGCGGCGGTGTTAGCTGCAGGTTCGGGTTCGGGTTCCGTCGCCGCCGCAGGAATATCAAACATTGTGACTGGTAGCTTTACAGCAGGTCCCTCCGTGACGGGTAACAACCTCAAAGTTCAACTCTACAAAGCGGACAAGTCCAAACTTGGCGATCCAGTGTCACTGGATGCCAATGGCAAATTCTCGGTCGATGTGGGCAGCTACACCGGCGCGGTGCTGATTCAGTTGGTTGGCAAAGGCGACGGTGCCGACTACCGCGATGAAGCCACCAACATGGACATGGACTTGACCACCGACTTGGTGGCCATGGGCACAGTAGGTGCGGGCACCACCACCATCAACGTCAACCCCTTGACCACCATGGCTGCTAAGGTGGCAGGGGTCACCTCGGCCAATGGTGGCTTACAAGGCGCCTATGACGCTGCCAAAGCTGCCACAGCCAACACCGATGTGGCCAAGGCTTTTGGTTTGACGGGTGATGTCACCAAACTCGATGCGACACCCGTCATCAAGGCCGACGGTACTGTCAACACAACAGCCAGCGAGCTGGGTAAAGTGCTGGCCGCGTTGTCGGGGGTGGATGCAAAAACAGGTGGCCTGCAAGCCACCATTGATGCTTATGTGCCCACTGCAGGCGCAGTCATTAGCAACACTGCGTTGAATAACATCAAGACCGATTTGATTGAAGGAGCGGCGGCCACACAGGCCAAGCTCGGCACCACGGATCTGGTCAAAGCCGTGGCCACTGTGCTCGCGGCGGGCAGCAGCACGGCGGGTTACAGCATGGATGCGATTGCCACCGACGATGTGATCGATGCAACAGAGGCCGCGCTCTTTACGTCCACCAGCACCCTTACATTCAAAGTGCCAACGGGCAAATTGCCGGCTGACCTCGAAGTCTGGCTCCCGAGTGCAAGTGCCAAAGGCACGGGCACCATCGCCATCGCCAACGGCGTGGCCACCTACACCTTGGGCGCTGGTGAGGACGCGGTCCTCAACGCGCTCAGCGATGGCGTGGCACGCTTTCAGGTCAAGGCCTCGGGCGGTAGCGCCAGTGCCGCTGCCTTGGCCGAGCGGCTGGTCATGGTTGGCAAAGTCGACGACGCGCCGACCAAAGTCACCTTGATCAACACCGTGGCCTCGTTGGCCGAATTGGCTGGTGCAGCTACCACGACCGCAGACATCAAGGTGGCCGACATCGTGGTGGCAGACCGTGACGGCGGCACCAACGCCTTGGGCTTGACAGGTGCCGACGCCGCCCTATTCGCGATCATCGACAATTCGCTTTACCTTAAAGCGGGCGCAGCGCTCAACTTCGAAGGCGGTAAGTCCAGCTTCCAGGTCGCAGTCACAGCCACTGGTGGAGCGACTTCTGCCGTCGTGACCGGCACCTCGCAAACCCTCACGCTCACCAACATCAACGAAGCCCCCACTGTGGCCAATGCGATCGCAGACACTGCTTTTGTGGTGGGCGGGGCGGTTGATACCTACACCATTCCAGCAAACACCTTTGCTGATGTTGATGCCAACACCACGCTAACCTACAGCGCCA
>JACCDU011261849.1_pt1 | contig 27487 bp, 30 predicted proteins | sample 7446081 | NCBI WGS metagenome assembly JACCDU01 (sample SAMN15323447, study PRJNA562643) | freshwater metagenome | isolation source: river surface water | place: USA:Blue River Watershed | collected 2017-08-17
CAGCTGGGCCAGATAAGCGCATGAGTGATCAACAAACCCCGGTGGTGGTGCCGCCGGTTTGGGACAACATTCCCCCCGATTTGGCAGCACGCCAGCAGTGGCTGCTGTGGAAGTTCGAGCCCAAGGAAGGCCAGGCCAAGCCCGGCAAAATCCCGTATTACGTGATGGGCGGCCGGCGCACGGGCGGGCAGGGCGATGACCGCGATCGCCAACGCCTGGCCACGCTGGCGGTGGTGCGAAGAGCCTACGAGCGAGGCGGCTGGAGCGGCATTGGGTTTGCGTTCTTGCCCGACGATGGCTTGATTGGCATCGACATCGATGGCGCGATAGATCCAGCCACTGGGCACATGAGCGAGCGCTGCGCCGCCATCATTCAGGCGTGCAACAGCTTCACCGAGTATTCGCCCTCTGGCAAGGGCGTGCACATCATCCTGCAGGGCACGACCGAGACCAACAAGAGCAATGACATCGGCCTGGAGGTGTTTTGCGGCCGCCAGTTCTTCACGTTCACGGCCAACCGCGTGCCAGACACGCCCGCCGAGGTGATGCCTGCCGATGAGGGTGTGCTCAGACGCCTGCATGCCACGATCAACGAGGCCAAGGAGGCGGCTCGCAACAAAAGCCGACCCGCGCCCAAGACCGCGGCTGCGGCTGCAGCGCAGCATGACGCTTCGGGCAGCGATGATTTTCGGAGCGTCAATGACGCGGCCATGCAGGCCTTGCAGGTGTGGGTGCCTGCGCTGTTTCCGCAGGCATTGGCCAAGGGGCAGGGCTACAGGGTCACCAGCAAGCAGCTGGGTCGGGATCTGCAGGAAGACTTGTCCATCATGCCCGAGGGCATCGTTGACTTTGGCGTGGCGGACATGGGCGATGCCAGGCAAGGGCGGCGCTCTCCGGTCGACCTGGTCATGGAGTGGTTGCCCGCGCCCAAGCCCAAGGACGCGTTGCACTGGCTTGCCCAGCGCATTGGCATCGCACTCGAAGAGCCGGCCAGGAGGCCAAAACCACCGCGCGCGAACGATTCCGCTCCCGCTGGGGGGGTGGTTCACGCGCAAGGCTCACAGGGTGAGCCTGCTGGCGACGATGACTCGGAGTTTGTGGATGTCGTGGCGCACCTCATCAAGCATCGTGGCCGCCCGCTCGACTGCCGCGAGAACGTGATGTACGCCTTGCAGCTTGACCCCACGCTTGCCGGCCTGGTGCGGCAGAACGACTTCACGCATCTGATCGAGCGCGTCAAGCCCACGCCATGGGGCCATCCAGCCGGTGAGTGGAACGAGGAAGATGACCTGATGCTGGGCGAATACCTGCTGCGCAATTACCGGCTATCGATCAAGGCGACCAGCACCCTGCGCAATGGCGTGCTGATGGCCGCGCGGTCAGCCAAGTACAACCCGGTGCTGGAGCTGATTCACGCACAGAAGTGGGACGGAATCCACCGCCTGGAGCACTGGCTGACGGATGTGTACGAGATCGAAGAGCGGCCGTACACGCGGCTGATCGGCAAGTGCTTCATCATGGGCATGGTTAAGCGGGCGCTGCAGCCGGGCTGCAAGTTCGACTACATGCTGATCATCAAGGGCGAGCAGGGCCTGAAGAAATCCACCGCCTTTCGCCAGTTGGCCTACCCCTTCTTCACAGACAACGCGATCCGCATGGGCGACAAGGATTCGCTCATGGCCATGCAGCTGGTCTGGATTGCCGAGTCGGCCGAGCTTGAGTCGCTCAACAAGTCCGAGACCACGCAGATCAAGCAGTTCCTGTCGGCCCAGGAGGACATGTTCCGGCCGCCCTATGGCTCGCAACTGATCCGGGCCAAGCGCCATGCCGTCAACGTGGGCACGACCAATGCGGACGAGTTCCTCAAGGACGCGACAGGCGATCGGCGCTTTTGGCCGCTGGAAGTCAAGGTGGTCAATGAGGAAGTGCTGGCCAGCATGCGCTTGCAACTCTTTGCAGAGGCCCTGCACAGGCTCAATGAGGGCGAGAGGTATTGGCCATCGAAGGAGGAAGAGCGTGAGCTGGTGTTCCCGGAGCATGAGCCCTTCAAGCGCACTGACGCCTGGGAAGACCTGATCGACGCCTATGTCAACCGCGACAGCCAGGACAAGCACGATGACCCGATGCTGCCGGTCAATGCCAAGCGGGACTTTTTCCCCCGCTCCGAGATCTATGACCGGGCGCTGATGATCAAGGCCGATCGGATCGATGGCGCCGGCAACATGGACACCCGCATCGGCAACGCCATGCGGGCCTTGGGTTTTGAGAAGTATCGGGAGACATCAGGAAAGCGCCGACGCGGCTTTTTGCGCCGGCCCTCGCCACCCCCACCGGCAACGCCCGAAAACGCGCCTGTGGGCCCACATGAGGCCCCGCGTGGGCCTTCAGCGGGCGAGGACGATGACCTGCCGCTCTAACCCCAATTCCTCAGCGATCAACGCTTGTGGTGGCGCCTGGATGCCCCGCTGGCTGGTCACGCCCCGCCTGTGCCGACGTTTTCACGTCTGCGCAGTCGGTCCTGTCGCCGCCGCCGTCCACCCCGTCCACCCCACGTCCACCCGGGGTGGACGTTGCAAGTGCTTGATTTGGCTAGGGAAATTGGCATCCGTCCACCCGTCCACCCTGGCGCCACCTGCGCACACACGTATGCACGCACGCAGACACAGGCGGGCGCGTGTCTGCGCGTGCACGCGCGGGCGCAGCACACCTCCATGTGGGTGGACAGGGTGGACGGATGGACGGATTCAGCATTCATGCGGGTTTGCGGCGTCCACCCCACGTCCACCCTGCGGCCAGACACACCACCTTCGAGGAGATCAACGATGAGCCAGCCAGCCAGCCAGAGGGCGCAAAAGATGGATTTGAGGCAGCAAATGCCCGAAACGGCCGCTTGGGTCGAGGCGCGCCGCCATGAGTGGGGTGCCGACCATGTCAATGGGTGCATCCGCCGCGCGCTCAAGGGTGAGCCGGGCCTGTTTTATGCAATGGAAGCCGGCCACGTGCTGGGAACGCCTTTCCCGGCCACGCACCCGATAAGCGAGTGGCAAAGCCACGCACTGGTCACCGGCACGCAGTTTGCTGCCTTCATGGCCACACCATCAGACATGGGGGGCACACATGGCACGCATTGAATGGGTCAAGACTCGGCTGGAAAACTGGGCACGCTGGTGTGCCCAGCAGGAAGTGGGCGCACTGGGCTATCCACGCCAGGCCACTTTTGCAAGGCTTTCACCACCCTCTGGCGGCTCCAACTCGGTGCCGATCATGGCGCTGGACGCCAGCGAGATTGATGACGCCGTGCAATCCTTGCGCTACACCCAGCCTCATTTGCACCTGGTGCTTCTGCTGACCTATGTGAATGGCCTGCCTCGCCACCAGGTGGCCAAGCGCATGGGCAAAGCCGAATCGACCGTGAGCGCCAACCTGGAGGCCGCAGATCGCGCAATCGCCCGCTGGCTCGATGACAAGCGGCAGGCCCAGGCGGCTGCAAAAAGGAGTTTGTCCCCATAGAGCTTTTCGGTATATTTCAGGCAAGCTGTGGATTTCGTGTCACCACCCGCGAATCAACTGCCCACCCCCGACGGCGCAAGCTGCTCGGGGGTTTTCTTTTGGCGCCACTACATGCCCAGATCAGCTCCCAAACCCTGCACAGCACCCGGCTGCGGTGCGCTGGTGCACGACGGCTCTGGCCGTTGCCCAAAGCACCCCAGGACAGCATGGGGAAAGCAGCCCACGGCCACCAAGCGTGTGACTGGTCGCAAGCTGCAGCAGCTGCGGGAGGAGTTGTTTCGCCGTTCACCCTTGTGCGCCGAGTGCGAGAGGCGCGGACTGGTGGCATTGGCCACGCAGCGCGACCACATCAAGCCTTTGGCCGAAGGTGGCGCCGACATTGAAGACAACGTGCAAGGGCTCTGTGAGCCTTGCCATGAGGAAAAGAGCCTGCAAGAAAGGCTTCGCGGTCAGCGCCGCTCTCGAACCTGATGCAAGTTGCGCAAGGGGAGGGGGGGGGTTAAAAGTCTCCACCCGAAAAGTGGAAACCGACCCTGGGGTCTTTTTTTTGTGTGCGCGAGTTTTGGAGGGGGGGGTATACCCCTCCAGGGGCAAAAGCGGATGCCGGATCGTCCTGCGGGGTGTTCGCGGTCTAGGCCGACCCAACCGGAAGCAGCGAGTAGCCCCAATTTCTTTGAATTGAAAAATGACCGGATCACGAGGACCATTGCCGAAGCCCGCAGCCCTGAAGCTGCTGGAAGGCAACGCGGGAAAGCGCCCGCTGGATCTGAGTGCTGGGGTTAATCCGCGTGTTGAAATCCCCAGTGCACCTCGCCACCTGGGCAAAGAGGCGACCCGGGAATGGAAACGGATCACGCCGATCTTGGAAGAGCTGGGTTTGATCAGCGGCCTGGATCGAACAGCCTTGGCCATGTACTGCCAGGCGCAGGGCCGTCTGGCTGAGCTGGAGACCGCATTCAACGGCCAAGTCAAGCGCCTGATGCAAGAGCGGGATCTCGATTATTCCGACGCGGTGTACGAGGCCAGTTACGCCAAGACGCCATCGGGCTACGCACAGCAAAGCGTGCTGATGCAGTTGATCAAGTCGCACCGCGACCAGGTGAATCGGCTATTGATGCACTTTGGCCTGAGCCCTGCTGCTCGCGGCCGTGTGCAGGCATCGAACTACGTGGATCCAACGCTGACGCTGCCAGGCATTGAGGAAAAGCCGGACGGGTTCCGCAAGTTTCGCGCGGTGATGTGAGTTCATGAGCCGCTATGTGGAGGCTGCCTTGGCCTACGCCAGAGCAGTGGTCGCCGGCGAACTGCTAGCCTGCAAGTGGACGCGCCTGGCTTGCCAACGGCAGCTGGCCGATCTGGATCGAGAGTGCAATGCGCAGTGGCCTTGGCACTTTGACCAGGAGATCGCTAGCAGGCCATGCGAGTTCATCGAGCTGCTCCCGCACATCAAGGGAAAGTGGGCGCGTGAGGGTCGATTGATCACGTTGGAGCCCTGGCAGTGCTTCATCCTGACAACGGTCTTTGGATGGGTGCATGCAGAGACCGGCCTGCGCCGGTTCAGGGAAGGGTACACCGAGGTTCCGCGAAAGAACGCCAAGAGCACGCTGTCGAGCGGACTGGCCCTGTACATGTTGAGCGCCGATGGCGAGCATGGCGCCGAGATCTACAGCGCAGCAACGACGCGCGATCAAGCCAGGATCGTCTTCGATGACGCCAAGGCAATGGCTGAGCGCACACCAGGATTGCGCACAGAATTGGGCGTGGCCATCATGCAGCACAGCATTACGGTCGCGCACCGCGCCAGCAAATTCACACCACTGGCCGCAGAGGGCAGCACCCTGGATGGCTTGAACGTTCACTTTGCAGTCATCGATGAACTGCATGCGCACAAGACCAGGGCGGTGTATGACGTGATCGATACCGCACGCGGCGCCCGAGAGCAATCTCTGCTGTGGAACATTACGACTGCAGGCACGGACCGCTCTGGCATCTGTTATGAGCGACGAACGCACGTGACCAAAGTGCTTGATGGGGTGATCGATGACCCGGCGATGTTTGGGATCATCTACACGATTGACGAAGGAGACGATCCGCACGATCCGAATAGCTGGGCCAAGGCCAACCCGAACTGGATGAAGTCGGTGCTGGAAGATGACATGGTTGCCGCCAGCCGCAAGGCTGAAGCCATGCCGTCGGCGCTGAATAACTTCCTGACCAAGCGCCTGAACGTCTGGGTCAACGGCGAAAGCGCCTGGATGGACATGCGAGCGTGGGACCGGGGCGGAAATCCGAATCTGCGAGACAACCTGGCCGAGTTCTACGGCGCAAAAGCCTGGATCGGATTGGATCTGGCGCAAAAAAAGGATTTCGCTGCGCTCGCGCTGGTCTTTGAGGCCGATGTGCCAGAGCGAGATGCCGATGGCGGAACGCTGCTCAAGCGCAAATGGTGTGTGTGCATGCGTCTGTACCTCAATGAGCTGGCCGTCCAGGAAAGCGGCAACGCACATTTGACCGGCTGGGCCAGGCAAGGGTATGTGCAGGTGACCGATGGCGACATCACCGACTTTGATGTGGTGGCCGAAGACCTGCGCACGATGTGCCGCAACTTCGATGTGCAAGAGATCGCCTTCGACCCGGCTCTCTCGATGTACTTTGCGGGCAAGCTTATCGAGGAAGGCCTGCCGCTGGTCGAAATCACCCAGCGATCTCTTTTCTTCACGCCCCCCTTGATCCAGGTCGAAAACCTGGTGCTGGAAAAGAAGCTGGCGCATGACGGCAACCCGGTGATGACCTGGATGGTGAGCAATCTGGTGGTGAAGGTAAGCAAGTTCAATGAGCTGCAAAGCCCAACCAAAGAGAGACCCGAAAACAAAATCGACGGCCCAATTGCCATGCTGATGGCGCTAGGCAGGGCACTTGCCAATGAGCCTTCGAATGTGATTGAACAAGGATTTGTCGCGCTATGACCACCACCACCTGGAGCAATGTGCAGGCCAAGGCCCGCACACCTGGCTCACCCATCCTTACGCAGTGGCGCGCTGAGCGCGAAGCTGCGCGAGGTTTGGCCAGCGCACAAAACAGCAGCAATGGCCGCACCGAATGGATTGCCAGCAGCGATCCACAAGTGATCGAGCTTCTGGGCGCCTCTCGCGCCGCGGCAGGCGTGTCTGTGACGCATGAAACGGCAAAACGCGTTTCGGCTGTGTACGCGTGTGTAACGCGCATTGCAGGCGGAATCAGCCAGCTGCCTTTGCACCACTACGAGCGCGTCGACGGTAGCCGCCGCGCTGTGGTCGATTCGCCGTACTGGTGGATCTTCAATGAATCACCGCACGCTGGCTGGACATCGGCCAGCATGTGGGAAATCATCACCCAGTCATTTTTGCTGCGCGAGTCAGGCTTTGCCTACATCCGGCGCAACAAGATGGGGCAGATCAAGGAAGTGGCACCTCTGCCATGGGAGAGCGTGACGCCAGAAAAGGAAAAGTCAGACGACTCCTATCGGCTCAAGTACTACGTGAATGATGGCATGCGCACCTATGGCGTGGACCAAGATGACATGCTGCATTTCCCAGGCTTTGGATTTGATGGTCTGCGGGCCATGAGCGTGATTCAGTACGCAGCCCGCAATGCCACCGGCAATGCCATAGCCATGGACGAATACAGCGGGCGATTCTTTGCCGGCGGCTCGCACCACAGCATTGTGCTGGAGGCGCCGGCCAAGATGACCGACAGTCAAATCACAGCACTGCAACAAGCGTATTCCAACAAATACAGCGGACTTGAAAATGCGCATCGCCTACCCCTGGTGCTCACCGAAGGCCTGAAGGCCAAAGAGGTGAGCATCAATGCCCAGGATGCGCAGCTGTTGGAAGCTCGCAAGTTCCAGGTGGTGGACATTGCCCGCGCTTTTGGCGTGCCGCCACACCTGATTGGCGAGACCAGCGCCGCCACCAGTTGGGGCAGCGGCCTTGAGGAAATGAGTCGCGCATTCATGCTGTACACAGTGCAGCCTCACCTTCGTCGCATTGAGCAAGAGCTGAACCGAAAAATCTTTCGTACCGCCAAGTTCTATTTGGAGTTCGACAGAGATGCCATGCTGGATGGCAACAATAAGGCGCAAAGCGAGGCATTCCGGGCAGCCCTTGGCGGCCCCGGCACCGGCCCAGGTTGGATGAGTGTGGACGAGGTACGCCGCAAAAAAAACCTCGCCCCTCTGGGCGGCGAATCGGCGCAGCTGTATCGACCTCCAGAAAAAGATGCCCAGGCACCAACCCCCGATCAAACAGGTAACAATGAAGGAACCACAGCATGAAACGACTGCTGCAATTGCTGCGCGAAAACGCAGCGCAAGATCGCAAGCCGCTCAACCTGATGCGCAGCGAGGCGGGCAGCGATGCCACGCTGTACATCTACGATGTGATTGATCCATGGTACGGCGTAAGCGCCGAAATCGTGGCCAAGGCCATTGCCGGTCTTGATGCATCAACCACATTGCATCTGCGCATCAACAGCCCCGGCGGCGATGTGTTCGAAGGCCGCGCCATTCGAACGGCCATCAAGCAGCACAAAGGCAAAACCATTGCTCACATCGATGGCCTGGCAGCCAGTGCAGCCACCACCATTGCCGATGGTGCCGATGAAGTAGAAATCACTCCCGGTGGTTTCTACATGATCCACAACGGCTGGACATTCATGTATGGCAACAAGCATGATTGCCGAAAGACCGCCGATCTTCTGGACAAAATTGACACCGCCATCGTGGCCGACTATGCCAGCCGCACACAGCTGGATATGGCACAGCTGGTGCAATGGATGGACGAAGAAACATGGTTCAGCGCCGAGGAAGCCGTACAGCATGGATTTGCAAATCGGCTGATGCAAGCGCCCGAAAAGTCAGGCGCCAGCAACCAGGCCAGAAACTGGAATCTGGCCGCATTTGACCATGCACCCAAAGCGCTGATCGCCCCCGCAGCGCCAGATCCAGACCCCTCCATCGAAGCCGCAGCACAGCGTGCGCTCAATGAGCGCCGCCTGCAGCTGCTCAACCTGATCGACTGACGCGCTTCCGCATCAGCGAGCTGGCCGCCCTTGGGCGGCCTTTTTTATGTGCTCTACCCCATGAAAGGAACCGATATGAAGAGCATTCAAGCCCTGCGGGAGCGCCTGGCCTCCCTGAAAAAAGAAGCCCGCAACCTCTTGGAAAACAAGGGTTCGGCCACCTGGTCCGCTGAAGAGCAAGCCCAGTTCGACAAATTGGTCGATGAAGCCGAGCGCGTTGAGCATCAGATCGATGCGCATCAAAGGCTGCTTGATGAAGAGGCTCAAAGCCACTTCAACGATGTGCAGCGCAAGCCCGCTGGCCAGGCCCGCGATGATCTGCGTGATGAAGGCCGCCAGGCGCTGGAAATCTACCTGCGCACAATGACCAAGAACCTCACGCCCGAGCAGGCGCTGATGATTCGTAACACCATGAGCACAACCACGCCCAGCGAGGGTGGTTACACGGTGCAATCGACCATTGCCAGCCAGGTGATCGACGCGCTCAAGGATTACGGAGCCATTCGACGCGTTGCAGAACGCCTGCCCACGGCCAATGGCGCACCTCTGTCTTACCCGTCCAGCGACGGCACCAGCGAAGTGGGAGAGCTGATCGAAGAAAACACCGCTGCCAACGATGGCGATATTTCTTTCGGCACTGTGCCTCTGAATGTCTTCAAGTTCAGCTCGAAGGTCATCACGGTGCCGATCGAGCTGCTGCAGGACACGACCATCGACATCCTCGCGCTGATCAATAACCGCATCCGTGACCGTATTGGTCGCATCCAAAACCAGATGTTCTCGACTGGAACTGGCTCGGGTCAACCTTTTGGCCTGATCACCAGCGCAGGCGTTGGCAAGACCGGCGCAACCGGCCAAACCCTGACCGTCACCTATGACGATCTGGTTGACCTGACCGACAGCCTCGACCCGGCCTACATGACCGGCGAGCTCAAGTGGATGTTTGGTCAGGCCATGCGCCGCACTGTGCGCAAGATCAAGGACACAGCCGGCCGCCCCATCTGGACGCCCAGCTATGACGCCGGCATGAGCGCACGTACACCCGATTTGCTCATGGGTCATGCGGTCGAGATCAACAACGACATGCCTGCACCTGGCGCAAACAACAAGTCGATGGCGTTTGGCGATATGAGCCGCTACATGGTGCGCGATGCCATGGAAGTGACTCTGTTCCGTTTTGAGGACAGCGCATTCCTGAAGAAGGGCCAAATCGGCTTCCTGGCCTGGTGCCGCGCAGGCGGGAACTTGCTCGACACGAGCGCTGTGAAGGTGTACCGCCACAGCGCCAGCTGAGCACATCAGTGATGGCACCGGCTCGCCATTGAGCGGGCCGGCTCGCAACCTTTGAATACAAACACCCATGAAAACCCAACTGATTGCACTGGTGGCATTGGCCGCCGACCTGGATGCTGGCCTGGCCACAGATCTGGCAGAAGGCACAACGTTTGAAGTGGAAGCCGATCTGGCCGAAAAGCTGCTGACCGAAGGCAAGGCAAAACTTGCAAACCCCACACCCACATCGAGCGCAGGCCCCTCCCAGCAGCAAGGAAACACTCGCAGCGTCAAGGTGCGCCTGCTGGTGAACTGCGAATACGGCCAACCAGACGATGTGGTTGAACTGGCACCCGCTGTTGCCAAAGCACTGGAAAAAGACGGTACAGCTGACAGTGATAAAGCCGCAGTGTCTTTTGCTGCCAGCCTGCCGCAAAACCAGCCCAAAAAGCGCAAGTAAGCAGGACTCGCCATGGCATTTACCCGCACTGCCGCGCCCGCAGAAGAGCCGGTAACGCTGGCCCAGGCCAAGGCACATTTGCGGGTCGATGTGCCTGATGATGACGACTACATCACAGCACTCATCACAGTGGCCCGCACCGCCGCCGAGGACAGGTTGCAGCGCACCCTGGTGAACACGCCCTGGCGCCTCACCCTGGACGGATTTCCGCCATCGATCACATTGCCCATGCCACCGCTGGCCAGCATTCAAAGCGTGCAATATCGCGATGAATCCGGTCAGTGGGTAACGATGAATGCGCAAGACTATCAAGTCGACACGGCCAATGAGCCTGGGTATGTGCTTCCTGCACCAAACACCCGCTGGCCCAGCGTAGGCGCAGGCATCAATGGCGTTCGCATTGAGTACACGGCGGGTTATGGCGAAACCGGAGAAAGCGTACCTACGCCCATCCGGCACTGGCTGCTGTTGGCTTTGAGCGATCTTTATCAGCGCCGCAGCCGCAGCAGCGACAAGCCTGCAGTGCCTCAGAACTTTGCAGACGCCCTGCTGGACACCTACAAGATCTGGGAGTTGTGATGATCGACCCCGGAAAGCTCAATCAGAGGGTTCACATTGAGCGCCAGCTCACTGCAGCCGACTCATTCACCGCGCGCACCTGGTCGGCGGTCGCCAACCCCTGGGCCAGTGTGCAGCCTGCCCGATCGGCCGAAATGTGGCGAGCGGATTCCATGCAGGCCGCGTTGACGCATACGGTTCTTGTGAGATGGCAGGCCGCCCTGGTGCAGCCAATGGAGTCTGCTCAATGGCGAGTGCGCTACACAGACCGCATGTCGGGCCATGAGCATATCTTGGCCATTGTGGGGCCTGGCCGCGTCGTGAATGACGAAGGTGCGTGGGTGATTTTTGACTGCCTGGAAGGATTGAGCGATGGACACTGAAAAAACCACTGAAATTACCGCCAAACAGCCGGCCAACCGGCATTACGTGTTTGCAATGCACTGCACCAACGATTTCGGCCAGTTCAAACCAGGCGACCGTGCCAGAGGCGCTTTCCCGCCAGATCTGGTTCAGGCTTATCTCGACGCTGGCATCCTCAAGGAGTCAGAGCGTGGCTGAGACCCAAGTGAGCGGGCTTGTTGAGCTTCACGCTCAGCTGAGCACGCTTCCAACCAGGATCGAGGTCAACGTACTGCGGGGCGCCTTGAGGGCAGGGCAAAAACTGCTGCAGCAACGCGCCCAGTCCAAGGTGCCCGTGAGATCCGGCGCCCTGCGCGACAGCATCAAGCTGCGCACAAACATCAGGGCCGCCCGGCGTGGCTTTGCACGCGTCGATCTGATCGCTGGAAACAAGACAGCTTGGTATGCGCACATGGTGGAGTTCGGCACCGGCCAGTACTACGAAGGATCTGGCAAAAGCACGCGCAGACCGTACATCATCAAAGCGCAAAGCGCCCTGGGCGGCAAAGAAGTCACCGCCGGGATGAAACGCCGCGCCCTGCGATTTGGCGCAAGCTTTGTGAACCAGGTGCTGCACCCAGGCATTCGCCCAGCACGCTTCATGCGCGCTACCTCGCAAGACCTGGATGGCCCAGCATTGCAAGCGTTTGTCGAGTATGTGCAGCGCCGCCTTCCCAAAGAACTTGAAAAGGCCAGCCGTGCTTGAAGAACACATCGCAGAGATTTTGCGGGGCAATGCGGCCCTCAGCGAGCTGCTTGGCAATCGATCTGGCGCCATTGACTTGGTGGATGTCCCCATGGAAATCAAGGCCCCGTACCTGGTGTTCAACCTGGGCGATGGACAGCGCTTGGGACGCCCAAGCCTGTGCAGCCCAAGCGCCATTGGTCTTTTGTCGCAACAGTTGCTGCTCATGCCATGGGCGCCCACTGCCCCTTTGGTCAAAGCGATCAATGACGCAGCCCGAACTGCCCTGCTTTCGACATCGGCCGCAGCACTTGCCGCTTGGGGCATTCAATCCATTCAATTTGTGGGCTACCGCCAATGGGCGCGTGAGCCCGACACCAACTTGCTGACCCGTGGACAACTGCTCACGGTGCAGCACAACGAGTAAGCCTCCAGCTTGCATCGCGCCGCCTTCTGGCGGTATTTTTTGGCCCGCGTCCCTGCGGGTTTTTTCACATTTGAAAGGCCCATGCCATGACTCAGTACACAGGCTCCGGGACGTGCGTTTCCGTCTCTGCTTCCTCCCCGGCCACCCATAACGCGGCAGGATTTGCCGCACTCACATACACCCAGCTGGGCGAGCTGGAAACTGTGGGTGAAATCAATATCCGCCACGCATCGGTGAATTTCGCCAATCTGTGCACCGGGAAAACCACCGTCATCAAAGGGGCCGAAGAAGCCGTTGAATTTGACATTGGTGTTGCACTTGACCGCAAAGATGCTGGCCAGGCACTGATGACCACTGCCCGGAAAAGCCTCACTGCCAAAGTCTCCATCAAGATCGTTGACAGCGCTGGCGACACCGTTTACCTGGAGTGCTACGTCATGTCGGAGCGCATCGCAGGCGGCGCAGGCGTGAACGATGTCCGCATGGGCAACTACACCCTGGGCGCCATTGCTCCCTCCAGCGGTGACACCGCCGTTGTGGTCCTGGCCACCTGATTTTCCTCACTGAGCACCTACCCGGCGCAGTTCGCTTCCTTCGCGGGGGCGGCTGCGTCGGGCAAGGGCATCAAACCATCTCCCCGCGAAAGGATTAACAATGACTGGCTACAACCTCAAATCCATCAAGACCGTATCAAGCTTCGAATTTCCCGTCAAAGACCATGATGGCAACCCCACCGGCGTGGTTTTTGTGCTGGCAGGACCCACACACCCAGCCCGCGAGGCGGTCGAGATGGCGCGCAATCGTCGCCTGATTCAGGCAGCAAACAAAACCGGCCGAGTCACACTGCCCGATCCCGCTGAAATCAAGGCATCCAGGGTCAAAGAATTGGCCGCTTGCACCCTCGGCTGGACGGGCTATGCCGACGAAACAGGGCAGCCTGTGGCCTACAGCACGGCAACAGCAGAGGCGCTCTATGCCGATCCCGAAATGCTGTGGCTCACCGATCAGGTGGAGGAGGCCTTGGGAAACAAGTCGCTGTACACGAAGCCCGCAAGCGCGAGCTGATCAGCCAGCTTGAGTTGTACGGCCGCCAGCTCGCCTGGCTTGGGCAACGCATAGACCCCAAAGACGACAAATCGCGCACACGTTTTGAGGTGCGCAAGTCCGAGGATTTTTCGCTCAACCTGCCTGATGTCGAAGCGCAGCACCTGCTGCGCTATCTCGAAGACATAGGCTGGGCGCAGCCATCAGGCATGGGCATAGCCGGGGTCAGCAGCACAGAAATCATGGCTTGGAGCCGCGGTATGGGCATCGGTCTTGAGCCTTGGGAGTTCGAAGCAATCCGTCGGGCAAGCCGGGCGTATTGCCAGCAGTTCTCCAGCAATGACAGCCGAGAGCCAACTTTTGATCCACTCACCAACCCACCAAAAACCAGCGCAGTGCAAGCGCTTGCCAGTGCACTGAACCGAAGCAACAGGGAAGACAAGGCGTGAATATCTCTACTCTCACCATCGAGATGGCCGCCAACGTGGCTCGCCTGCAGCAAGACATGCAGCACGCTCGCAAAGTGGTGGATGACGCATCCTCCAACATTCGGCGTGCTGCAGACCTTGCCACCAAGGCCCTGGCTTTGCTGGGGGTCGGCTTGTCTGTGAACTGGGCCAAAAACCTCATCATGGGAAGCATCGAGAGCGCGGCCGCACTCAATGACCTGGCCATCCAGGCCGGCGTGACGGTTGAATCCTTGAGCGCCATGGCTTCCGTTGGAAAACTGAGCGGGCAAAGTGCTGAAAGCATTGCTGCAGCCATGAACCGACTGACGCGCACCCTGAGCAACGTCACGGAAGAGGGCAAAGGCGCGGGCTTTGCGCTGCAGGCCATGGGGCTGGACATTCGGGAGTTTCAAAAACTCTCTCCGGACGAGCAATTCAAGCTCCTGGCCGACACCCTGAACCAATTCCAGGACGGCAGCGGCAAGGCGGCCGTGGCCATGGCCTTGCTGGGCAAAGAGGGAGCAAAGATGCTGCCCATGTTGAAAGACCTGGCCCTGGCTGGCGAGATCCAGGCCAAAGTGACCACCGAGCAAGCCGCAGTAGCCGACAACTTCTCAGACAACCTGGTGCGTGCCAAGGCCACCGGAGAAGCCTGGCAAAAGCAGCTGAGCATGGGCATGGTGCCGGCTTTGGATCTGGCCACTCAGGCGTTTTTGGATGTGATGAATGGTACGGGGGGCATCCGAGATGAAATCGCCAAGCTCAGCAAGGATGGCACCATCACCCGTTGGACGCAGGCGGCCATCATTGGCCTGAGCTATCTGGCCGATGGCGTGCAATTCACGACGCGCCTCTTTGGAGTGCTCATCACGACACTGGGCACCTTGGCCCTTGGCGCATACGAGATGGCCTCGGGAAATTTTGCACGAGCAGGCAAAGTCTTCTCTGAAGGCTGGACCGAGGTCACCACCATGTTCGATGACAAGATGCTGGGACAGCGTCTGCGCGATCGCATGAAAGAGATCCAGGCTACAGCGCAAGTGGCCGAGGCCGCAAAACCCGTGCTCGACGCATCCAAGCTCGACACAGCAGCTCAAGAAGCAGCAGCCAAAGCCGCACAAAAGCTGGCCGATGAAGCCGAAAAGCTGGCTCAAAGCGGCGCCAATCTCTACGCCAGCCTCACTTTGGTCGACAGCGGTCTCTCTGGCGATTTCATGGAAAAGTGGAACAGCCTTGGCGCCGCTTACAAGGCCAACAAAATCACGCTGGACGAGCTGACGCTTGCGCAAAAGCTGCTGCTGGATCAGCAGCCATTGATGAAAAAAGCCATCGAAGATCGCGCCAAACTGGAAAAGCAGATCAACGACGAGCGTGAGCGCACCATGGCCGAGGCCTGGAAGCAAGTTGACGCAATCGAGGCGCAGGTAAAGCAGCAAGAAATGGCCAACGCCGTGTTTGGCAAAGGCAAATCGGCGCTCGCAGAACTAACCCTGGCCGAGATGGAAAACCAACTAGCCGCGCTTGAAGCCACCGAAAACGTGATCCCGGGTTATGTGCACGCGCTTGAACTACGAATCAAAGCCCAGAAATCGCTGATCAAGGCCATGAAAGATGGCGAAACGCTGGATGCCAACCAGAAGGCCGCCCAAAAGACCGCCGACGAATGGGAGCGCACCGCCAACAAGATTAACGACAGCATTGTGGACGCGCTCATGCGCGGCTTTGAGTCGGGCAAAGACTTTGCCAAAAACATGCGCGACACCATCGTCAACATGTTCAAGACGATGGTCCTGCGTCCCGTTGTGCAGGCGATCATCAGCCCCATCGGCGCGGGCATCGCCTCTGCATTTGGCGTTTCTGGCGCTCAGGCAGCAGGCACAACCACATCCTCTTTGGGCATGATCAGCACCATCAAGAGCGTCTACGACAACATCGTGGGCGGGTTTGCCATGCTGGGCGACAAGGTGGCCTTTGCCGCCCAGGACATCGGCGCCTGGCTTGTCAACAACACGACGGGCGTGCTCAATCAAGCTGGCTCTTCGTTGATGTCTTCGGCGGGCGGGCTCGGGACAGCCGCGTCCTATGCTGGCGGCGCCCTGGCGGGCTATGGCATTGGCACGGCCATCAGTGGCCAATATGCCGCTTTCGGCAATAAAAACATCGCAACCGTCACGGGAACTGCAATTGGCGCTGTGATTGGAGGCCCCATCGGCGCAGCCATTGGTGGCGCAATCGGCGGCCTGGTCAATCGCGCTTTTGGCATGGGCGCCAAGGAAACCCAGGACTACGGCCTGTCTGGCCAATTCACCGCCTCTGGCGCGAATCTCAAACAATACAGCCGCTGGCACCAAGATGGCGGTTGGTTCCGCTCCGATCGATCGGGCACAGATTACGCCACCATCAGCACCGAGCTTGGGAAGTTTCTCAATGGCGCCATAGGCATCACCACCTCGGCCACCAAAGCCTATGCCAATGCCATTGGGCTGAGCGCCGATGCCGTGAACGGCTTTTCTCAATCCATCTCCATCAGCTTGAAGGGGCTGGATGATGCGGCTCAAGAGAAAGCGATTGCTGGAGCCATCACCGGGTTTGGCGATGCCATGGCAAAAACTGCCTATGGCGCCACCTTGGCCATGTTTGCCAGAGAAGGCGAATCGGCTTCAGTCACCTTGGCTCGCCTGGGCAACAGCCTGATGACCGTCAATCAGGTCCTGGCAACCCTGAACCAAAACCTTTTGGCCACCAGCGCCGCGGGCGCCGATGCGGCAAGCAAGCTGCTCGATCTGGTGGGTGGCACGGAGGCGTTTGCCTCACTGACCACCGCCTATTACCAGGCGATCTACACCGAAGAGGAGCGCCTCGCAAAGACCCGAGAACAGCTGTCCAGCGCATTTTCTGCCGCCTTTGGGGGGGCAGCCTTGCCCAGGTCTTTGGCGGCCTACAAAGCCCTGGTTGAGGCTCAGGATCTCACTACCGAGATGGGCAGGCAGCAATATGCCGTCTTGCTGCAACTCGCCCCAGCTTATGCCGAAGTGACAAAAGCCTCCCTGGCCAGCGCAGAAGCCGCCCAAAAGGAAGCAGTAAGCAAAGTCGCAGCCCTGCGGGCAAGCGGCAAAAGCATCAGCGAATGGGTCGCCAAACTTCGCATCAGCACAAGTGCCCCTTCCGTTTCTCTGAGCACGGCTCGCGCTCAATATCTTCAAACGCTGAATCTGTCGCGCGCCAATGATCAAGCCGCACTTGGCTCGATCACGGGTATGGCCGATCAGTACATCGAGGCCGCCAGAAGCCAGGCCAGCAGCCGCTCACAGTTTGCCGCCATCGTTGCTCAAGTGAGCACAGAGGTTTCATCGCTTCCAGCGGTGAAAGGATTCCAGCAGGAGACCCTTGACGCCCTGAGTCTCATCAAAGAAACCATCGGCTTGGTGGGGGACTCCGTCGGCGCAGAAATCGTCTCGCTTGCAAAAGTCACAGTCAAGGAGTTCGACCGCCTGGACAAGAACGTCGATGGCCTGCTGAACTATGACGAATTGACAAAGGGGCTCAAGGGCATTGCCACAGATGAGCAAATCGCCAAGCTGATTGACTCGGTGGACGTCAATGGAGACGGCCAGCTCAGCGCCCTTGAGCTTGTCAACGCAGCCGTAGACACCGTTGGTGAATACAGCAGTGGGACGATGGCAAACACCGCCGAAGCACTCAAAGCTGCTACTCGGCAAATTGAGGCGCTGGTGTTCATGAACAACGACGGCCTGGTGGCGGTCTCAAAAAACACCGCATCAGCACTGGACTATCTGTCACCGATCCGCGATTACCTGAAAAACATCGACACGTCCACGGCCAAAACTGCAGCCAATCCGGTGGTGGTGAATCAATCCAGCGGCGGTGGCGGCGGGGTTATTGGAAACATCCTGAGATCCATCCCGATTTTCGGCGGCCTGTTTGCATCAGGTGGCGTTTTTGGTGGGCAAAACATCTACAGCAGCCCAACGCCATTCATGTTTGGCAACGGCAAATGGGGCGTGATTGGAGAAGCCGGCCCTGAAGCAGTGCTCCCGCTGGAGCGCATGGGCGATGGTTCATTGGGCGTTCGTGCATTGCCGAGCTACGTTTATCAGCAGCCCTCTGCCAATGAAAACGCGGCCCTTGTGAATGAGATCAAAGCCTTGCGCGCGCAGGTGCAAGAACTTCAGGCCAACACGCGCTCAACCGCCGTGAGTGCAGACAAGCAGGCCAGAATTCTTGACCGGGTGACTCAGGGCAACGACAGCCTCATGACTCAGCAGGTGACGCCATGACGATGCAAGTCATCAAGCCGGCGACCTTCACCGAGGCAATGCTGGTCAGCAGCACAGCCACCGAAACCTATGCGGCCTGGGCTGCCGGCACCACCTACGCGAAGGGTGCACGCGTGCGCTATGGCACACGCGTTTATGAGAGCCTGGTGGCCAGCAATTTGGGAAACACCCCAAGCACCTCGCCCACAAGCTGGCTGGACATTGGTCCGACCAACACCATGGCCATGTTCGATGACGAGGTGAACACCGCCACCACGGCCACCAACAGCCTGACCGTGGTGCTGGCCACTGGCCTTGTCAACAGCGTGGCACTGATCAACATCACGGGAGCCAGCGCCACCATCACGGTAACCGATGGCGCCGGTGGTCCGGTGGTTTTCACGAGAACCATTGACCTTGACGGCACCATCATTGGTGACTGGTATCAATACTTCTTCGAGCCCTATGTTCAAAAAGAAGAGCTGACGATCACGGACCTTCCGCCCTATGTGAATGCGCGTCTGACCGTGAATGTCACTGCCACTGGGCCGGTTGGCATTGGCAACCTGGTGTTTGGAACCATCTACGACCTGGGCGAGCCCGCCTTGGGCGCTTCGCTCGGCGCTGACGACTACAGCAGCGTCAACACCGATGAATTTGGCACCACCACCCTGGTGCGCCGTAACAGCGCCAAGCGCTCGGAGCTGCAGCTGCTGGTGGCGCGCAATCAGATGCGCAAAGTCTTCCAAGTACTGGATGACCTGCGGGCCACGCCATGTGTATGGATTCCATCGCCAGACGACCAGGATGCACCGCTGAGCGTCTTTGGTATCCGCTCCAGTTTCCGTGTGGTGGTTGATTACCCCGCTCACGTGCTTTGCTCCCTTGAACTCAAAGGAATGACCTGACCATGCCTGTACCCGCACCACCCACCATCACGATGCCGCCGACACCGCCCAGTCGGTCGGATCCTGCCAACTTTGCCGCCCGCGGCGATGCCTTCCTGGGCTGGTTCCCGACCGCCTGGACGTACCTGAGCAATCTGGTCACCTGGCTGAGCCTGCGCGCCAACGAGGTGGAGGCCAACAGCAATGCGGCCGTGCAGGCCGCCAGCACTGTGTCCAGTGTGGCCGCCAGCAGCCCCGTGCAAAACGCCGCCAGCAACGCGGCAGCCGCCCAGCTGGCCGCCACCCAGGCCCAGGCGTATGCCAGCCAGGCTCAAGCCGTGAGCCCGGACAGCCCGGTGCGGCTGAACACCAGGCGCATCAGTGCAGCCCTGACGATCCCGGCCGGCTACAACGCATCAAGCGCCGGCCGCATTTCCATCGATGACGGCATCACCGTCACCATTTCCGACCATTCCACCTGGAGCATCACATGAGCACCCTGACCCTTCGCAACATCGACTCACCGGACGGAACCCCGGTCAATTTTCCCAGCGGCATTCGCATCGGCGCTGCTGGTGGCGCAGGCACAGTGAACTCCATCGGAACCCCTGGCCAGCCGGGTTTTGGCGCCGGAATTGCACCAGAGATTCCAACGGGGTTTGCACCAACGGATGGCGTCAACGACCCGAGCAGCGCCAACTACGGCAACTACCAGTACAGCGATGGATCCGTGATGGTGTATATGCCGCACTATTGCTACAAATATGGGACAGGATCAAACGGACTACCAGTTAACACCCCCGATATCAAACCGTTTGGCTATTTTGAGAATTCTCTAACGATTGCGAACTCTCAAGGCTACGCGCTGCACCGCGCCTTCTACAACGGCGGCGCTATTCGTCCAGGCGTTTTCGTGGACAAATACCAGTGCTCAAACAATGGCGGCATTGCGTCCAGTATCCGCAATGGCAACCCGCTTTCGAGCAGCAGCGCGCACAATCCCTTCAGCAACCTGACAGGCTCCCCCAGCAACATTTATGCTGGTGCCATCAATGCGGCAAAGACGCGTGGATCACGGTTTTTTTGTAATACCCGCTTCATCCAGGCAGCATTAGCCCTTCTGAGCAACGCTCATGGCTCGGCCAGTGCAAACGCCACATATTGCGCCTGGTACATGGCTGGCGCTAACTTTCCGAAGGGCAACAACAATAATGCCCTGGGTGACGCCAACGACTCCACCATTGCCTACGTGTCGGACGGCTACAGCAATGCCGGCAAGACCGGCTCTGCCAACTTCCCGGCCAAGGTGTCCCACAACGGTCAGCTCTCGGGCGTCATGGATCTGAATGGGAATATGTGGGAAGTGAACTTGGGCCTGACCTCCAACGGCACCGCCTACTTCCTGCTCAAGCCTAGCGTGGATGTAACCACCATCACCAGTGGCAACACCCTGGTCACGGACGCCTGGGGCGCCACCGGTCTGGCCGCTATGTACGACAACATTGGTGCAACCTATGAGTCGTTGTTGGCCACCAGCAGCCTGAAGTACTTTGGCGCAGCGGGCCAGGTGCTGAGCGCAGCCACCAGTGGCACCGCCTGGGCGGCGGCTGGTGCCGGCATTCCACTTTCCACCGGCACGGGCGGCAGCAACCAGTTTGGCAATGACGGCATGTGGGACTACCGACCGAATGAGCTCTGTGTGATTTCGGGCGGCAACTGGGACAACGGCTCTAATGCCGGCGTCTGGGCGCTGGCTCTGGGCAGCGTGCGCGGCGACTCGTACGATGGCGTCGGGTTTCGTGCCGCCTCTTACCTGTGAGCATGTGGCCATGAGCGATAGCGATGTGGCCACCGGCCCGAGGCACTTTGACGTGGTGACCCACATTCACGGCTGCCTTGAGTGCCCGGATGCGGTCGACCGCCAGGGTGAGCCAGTGTGCAATCAAGCGCCCGGAACAACTGGATTGCGCCTGCAAAACGCCATATCGCTCACGCCTTCCTGCCCGCAGTGGCTGTGGAGCATGGCATGAGCACGACCCCCAGCAGCCTACATGCCGAAGCGGCGCTCAACCGCCGCCTGGTGCTTTTTGGGCGCCAGCTGGAGACGTACCTGGCGCACTTCCCCAACTGCCATAAGTACAGCCTGACGCAGACCATCCGGCAGGCATTCGTGGACGTGTATTGCCTGGTGGTCGAGGCCCAGAAGCGCTATCACAAGAAAACCGCACTGGGCCAACTGGACGTGCGCCATGAGCAATTGCGCATGCTGCTGAATCTGGCCTACGAGCTGGGCCTGTTCAGTCATCAAAAGAAAGACAGCGACCCGCAGGCCGGTCAGCACCGCTACCTCACGCTCTCACGCATGTGGGATGAAGTAGGGCGCATGATCGGCGGCTGGATCGCCAAAGAATCCGGCGGGCGAGATCCCGCTGGTGCGGTGGGAGCTTGACATGCTCTGTGTGATTTCGGGCGGCAACTGGAACAACGGCTCTAATGCCGGCGTCTGGGCGCTGAATCTGAACAACGTGCGCGGCAACTCGAACGATAACATCGGGTTTCGTGCCGACTCTCTGCCTGGCTTGCCTCACGCGGCCTATGCCGACCGGCAAAGAGGGAGCAACCGTCGCGGCTGGCGCCGAAACCTGGTGCTGCGCGCCCCTTTGGTAGCCGATCCTTGCCATGTTGCGAGGCAGGCGAAGACTGGGCATTCAGTCAGGAGATGCGCATGAAGCGCTCCGGCAATTTGTGGCCACGCATCTGCAACCGCAATGCATTGCTGGCCGCCTATCAGCGCGCCAGTCAGGGCAAGCATTCCCACCGCGCCTGCTTTGAGTTCTCACGCGCCCTGGGCGCCAACATCGAGCAGCTGCTTATTGAGCTGGAGTCGGGCACCTATCGGCCACGACCACTTAACCGCTTCTGGGTGCGAGATGGCCGAAAGCCCAGACTCATTGAGGCCCCAGCCTTTCGAGACCTGGTGGTGCAGCACGCCATCTATGCCGCCATTGCGCCAGGCCTGGAGCGGCGCTATATCGACACCTGCTATGCATGCCGAGTCGGCAAGGGCACACAACGTGCCGCCGACTGGCTGCAAGCTGCCATGCGTCGTGCCCCGAGAACCGACTGGGTGCTGCATGTGGACGTGCGCAAGTTCTTCTACAGCATCGACCGCGAGACGCTGCAGACCATCCTGGAGCGCCACATCAAGTGCCGCCCCACGCTGGATGTGATGAGCCTGTTTGCCGTGCGACCAGAGCCCACGGGTGTGCCTATCGGTAACCTGCTGAGCCAGACCTTTGCCAACATGTACCTCAACAGCCTGGACCACTTCTGCAAGCGTCGGCTCAAGGTGCGGCACTACGCCCGCTACATGGACGACAGCGTGATGCTCGCACCAGACCGCGAGACAGGTCTCAAATGGCTGGCCGCAATGCGTGAACACCTGGGCCTGCTGGGCCTGGAGATCAGCCACCACAGCCTGCAACCAATCCGGCGTGGCGTGGATTTCGTGGGCTACCGCACCTGGGCCAGTGGGCGCTTCGTGCGCAAGAGTCTGCTTACCGCCATCCGTCATGACGCCCGAAAGGGCGATCTCGACTCCATCATCTCGCGCATTGCCTCGGCGCTGCGCACCCGATCCCTGCAACACATCCTCACCCATCTAAAGGAGCAACACCATGCCGTCTTTGATCGCTTACCGCAAAGTCTCCGACGCCATCACCACGCACCAGCTCAAGCTGCCCACCCCTGAAAAACAGGGCACGCAAACCGGCCAAGAACTGGCCACGCTGGACGATGGCCGCACCATCGTCGTGCTGTTCGAAGGCCAGCAGCTGCCCACCGATCAGCCCGCGCCCGTCAAGGACAGCATCGAGGTGCTGTCACTGCCCCTGCCTGCCGAACTGAACGAGGCCATTCGCGCGGCCAGCCCGCACGCCCACCTCATCAGCCGTCGCGTGCAAGACCGCATCCGTGCCAAATACAGCGCCGAGGATGAGCTCAAGCTCAACCGCATCGGCACACACCACGCCATGGGCCTGAGCAAAGCCTCGGCCGAGGATCTCCAGGCCATCAAGGACTTTGTCGCCTACGTCGAGCAATGCCGCGACTGGGGGCGCGCTGAGCGGTCCAAGCTGGGCCTGTAAACCCAAAGGCGAGAGCCCGCCACACCTACCCGTCTGCAACACCACACGAGATCAGAGTCATGCCCGAGCCAGCCGCCACCGCCGCTACCACGACCCTGGCGGCCGCTACGGCTGCCGTCCCAGCCCTCACCGCCTTTGGCGTGAACCTGGGTCTTCGCCCTGACGTGCTGGTGGCCGGCTTTGCGGGTGCCCTGGCGGCCATCGTCCTGCTCAACTCGGTGCCTACCGAGGGCGACACCTGGGCGCACCTGCTGAGAACCACCTGGCGCCGCATTGCGGTGGCCATCTCCAGCTCCTTGGTGGCGGGCTACCTCACCCCCACGCTGATGCTGGCCATTCACATGGCTGATGCGCTCATGCTTGGCGTGGCTTTTGCCACCGGCGCTGGAGCGCAGAAAGTGCTGCGGCGCGCCATCGACCGCGCGGACAAACTCAGCCACCAAAAGGGAGCCACAAAATGAGCACGGCCATCCAGGTGGCGCACGTCTTAGCAGGGCTCGTGGTGCTGGCCGAAGCCCTCAACAAGCTGGAGCGCTGCGCACCCTTTGCGCACGGTCTCACTGGCCATGAGCGGCTCGTCGACGGGCTCAAAGCCCTGGCCTGGTTCCTGTTGGCCCTGGGAGCTGCGGGCGCATTGGCCGCGCCCGTCTTGCGAGCCATGGGGTTGCCGGTTGACGCTGGCGGTGAGTTTTCCAGGCTGGAGCGCCCCACGCTGGCAGAGACCCTGATCCTGAGCGGATTTGCCGTGCTCATCGTCCGTACCCGCGTCAAAGAGGGATAAGCCATGAAGCTCACAGAGCACTTCACCCTGGCCGAAATGACAGCCAGCAGCACCGCACGCCGGCTTGGCCTGAACAACGAGCTGCCCCCGGCGCTTTTTGGCAACCTCCAGTCCTTGGCAGAAATGCTTGAGCGCGTGCGTACCCAGCTGGGCGGCAAGCCTCTGATCGTTACCAGCGCCTACCGCAGCCGAGAGGTTAACCGGGCAGTCGGTGGCGTGGCCACATCGGATCACACACTGGGCCATGCGGCCGACGTGTTGTGCCCGGACTATGGCAGCCCCCACCAGGTGGCCAAAGCCCTGGTGCCACACCTGCAACACCTGGGCATTGGCCAGATCATCCTGGAGGGCGTCAAAGGCAAGCAATGGCTTCACTTGTCCACGCGCGTTCCAGACAAGGCCATGAACCGGGTCATCACCATCACCGATGCCGGCGCACAGCTTGGCATCCAGGAGCTGGCATGAGCATCGGCGCGCGCCTGGCCATCTTGCTGGCCTCAATCCTCTTGCTGTCGGGCGCAGCCTGGCGCATCCACACCAAGGCCGACCAGGCTGGGTATGCCAGAGCGCAAGCCGAGTTCTCAGCCCAAGCCTTTGCCGAATCCGAAGCCGCGCGAGCCAAAGAGGCCGCCATGACGAAAGCCATTCAAGAGGTAGACCATGCCCACCAGATTGAGAAAAAACGCCTGGCTGCTGCTGCTGCCAATGCTGCTGGCCAGCTGCGCCAGTTACAAGCCGCCCTTGGTCATCCAGGCCCCGCAGATTCCTCCTGCGCCTGCAGAGTTGATGAGTCCGCCAGAGCCGTCGCCAGTGAATGTGCCGGCGCTCTTACAGCGCTGGACGAACATGCTGCGAGCACCGGAGCGCGATTGACTGCGCTGCAGACCTACGTTGCCAATGCATGTCAGGTCAGCGGCGAACGCTGAAATTCAAACATCATAAGGGCCAAGCCCGGAAAGGAGAGCGCATGCCAACGCCGATCATCCCCTGGCTCGGAGGCAAGCGCCGCCTTGCAGACATCATCCTCCGCCGCTTTCCTTCGCACGCCTGCTACGTAGAAGTATTTGCTGGTGGTGCAGCCATGTACTTTCTTCGGCAGCCAGCCGAGGTCGAGGTGATCAACGACATCAATGGCGACGTGGTCAACCTCTACCGGGTGGTCAAAAGCCACCTGGAGGAATTCGTGCGCCAGTTCAAGTGGGCGCTCAGCAGCCGCGAGATCTTCAAGTGGACGCAGGACACCCCGCCCGAGACCCTCACCGACATCCAGCGAGCCGCCCGCTTCTACTACCTTCAGCACCAGGCTTTCGGCGCAAGGGTGCAAAGCCAATCCTGGGGCACCGCCACCACGGCGCCGGCACCCACGGTCAATCTGCTGAGACTGGAAGAGGATCTGAGCGCAGCCCACCTGCGCCTGCATGGCGCCTACATCGAGCGCCTGGACTGGAAAGAGTGCATGCGTCGGTACGACCGGCCACACACCTTCTTTTACCTCGATCCTCCTTATTGGGAGACCGAAGGTTATGGCGTGGAGTTCCCTTTCGAGGAATACCAGGCCATGGCCAAGCTGATGCGCGAGATCAAGGGCAAAGCCCTGCTGAGTATCAACGATCACCCACAGATCCGCGAATGCTTTGCTGGGCTGCACATGGAGGAGGTGCCCATCAAATACACAGTCGGTGGTGGCCAAGGTGTTGATCGCATGGAACTGCTGATTTACAGCTGGGACGTGCAGACCGAACCGACAGGGCTCTTTTGAGCCGCTCCAGATTGCAGTTGTCTCCTACCGGGTTCCAAGGTTACCCGGCACTCGCCCTCTCATCCCTCACGGGGTGGGAGGGCTTTTTTTCGTTTTTGTATGATCAAGGCTCTCGGCCATGATCAATTCGCCGTCACGGCTTATGCGCAGCAGCCTGGCCGTTCCACCCTTGGCCAAGAGCATCATGTCCATCGGCCCTTTACCCTCCGGTCCTGGGCGTACTCCACGGTGGTAGATCACGATGCGCTCGAATGTGTCGGCCACCAGCTGGCGCGTTTGAAGGCGCGTCTCGTAATCCTGCGCCTCAACACCCTCCGCCAGCCTTCGCCAAACCTCATCGGCTCCCGTGATTTCGGTGCGGACCGCCGCCGCCAGATCTCTCTCAGCCTCGGCCAGAAAATTTTGAATGGCCAGCTTTTCCTGCTCCAGCTCTCGGGCACGCTTGACAAAGATCGCCGGAGCCTCTTGGTCACCGCTGGCCAGCATTGCATCGGTCAGCCGCTCCAGCTTGGCATTGACCTCAACCAGGTTCTGTCGGGCCACGGCCAGCGCCGCCAGTGGCGCAGCGCTTCGGTCGGCGCCGTAGAGCGCCTGCAAGTTCACAATGTCCGAGCAGTAGGTCATCAGGGCTCGCTCAAAGGGAGCGACGGATGTCGAGCCACTGACGCTGCAGCCGCCGTGGGACGTGCTGGTGCAATGGAGTCTTCTGTGACCAGGCTGGATCCGGCCGTGCTCATCCCGATTGCGGGTGCCTATGTTCTGGCCCACCATTGCGCGGCCGCAGTAGCCGCACACGGTGATGCCAATGCCGGTCAGGATATGCGGCACCGGCCCCCGTGCCGCTCTCCGGCCACGCCCTCCAGCCGCCAGCTGCAACATATCCCACTCAGCCTGACTCAGGAGGGCGGGGTAGTAGCCTGGCAGCCGGTATTCGTCCTTGCCAATCGTCAACTCCTTTTCCCCAATCAGCGCCCGCTGCTTGACTAGGCGGTAGATCTGCAGCGCTTGGGGTCCCCGCCCAGTGAGGCTGAGCTTTTGCTCGGTCAGTTGCTCAATGATCTTGGTTGCGCCGTACCCAGACATGTACAGGCGCAAACCCTCCCGGACGGCCGCCACGCGCTCAGGAATCAGCTGCCACTTGCCGTCCACCAGCTGGAGCCATACAGGGTCTTTGCCGTTGCGCACCAGGCCACGATAGGTTCCAGCCAGCCAGCCCTCACACTGCCGGCGAATGCTGGCCACCACCCGCTTGCTCTTCGTGTCGCTTTCTTCGTGCGCGCGGATCATGACCAGGAGCGAATAGACCAGATCCATCGGATTGGCCTTCAAATGCTCGCGGCTGTATTGCTTGCCATCGCTGGCTGTCACCACGGTGATGCCGGCGTTGATGATCTGCGCCAGTTGGGCCTGCGCCTGGATCGGCTCGGCACGCGATAGGCGGTCGAGCCCCTCCACCACCAGCACGGAGCCTTGCGGGATTCGCCCTTGTTCCACCGCCGCCAAAAAGACGCCCAAGGCCCCCGATTTGATGTGACGCTGGTGGTAGGCAGACAGCCCTTCGTCTCTCAGTGAGAGCTTGTCATCCAGCAACAGCCCGTGCTCAGCAGCCCATTTGGTGGCATAAGCCATCTGCCGCTCGCTGCTGTGCCCCACCGCCTGGCGCGGGTCACTGAAGCGCATGTAGCTGTAGACAAGACCTGTCAAAATGCGATCCCTATGATTGAACCAAAAAATAAGATTCCAAGTATAGGTTGGGTATCGCTAGGATGC
>JACCDU010547236.1_pt1 | contig 27451 bp, 25 predicted proteins | sample 7446081 | NCBI WGS metagenome assembly JACCDU01 (sample SAMN15323447, study PRJNA562643) | freshwater metagenome | isolation source: river surface water | place: USA:Blue River Watershed | collected 2017-08-17
GCTAACCTCCCGGGCGACCCGACCAAGGGTCCGGATGGCAAGAAGGGCAACGTGGTGTTCTCGGCTCCGTCCTTCCTGGGCGGCAAGAACCAGATGCCGATGGCTTACAGCCCGAAGACTGGCCTGTTCTACGTGCCGGCCAACGAGTGGGGCATGGAGATCTGGAACGAGCCCGTCTCGTACAAGAAGGGCGCTGCTTATCTGGGCGCTGGCTTCACCATCAAGCCGCTGAACGACGACTACATCGGTGCCATGCGCGCTGTTGATCCGAAGTCGGGCAAGATCGTCTGGGAGAACAAGAACTCCGCTCCGCTGTGGGGTGGTGTGATGGCAACCGCCGGCGATCTGGTGTTCTACGGTGTGCCGGAAGGCTACCTGAAGGCCGTCGATGCGAAGTCGGGCAAGGAACTGTGGAAGTTCCAGACCGGTTCGGGCGTCGTTGCTCCTCCGATCACCTGGGAAGAAGGTGGCGAGCAGTTCGTCGCTGTGGTCTCCGGTTGGGGCGGTGCAGTCCCGCTGTGGGGCGGTGAAGTGGCCAAGAAGGTCAACTTCCTCGAGCAGGGTGGCTCCGTGTGGGTCTTCAAGCTCGCCAAGTAATCAACGCTTTACTCCCGCCTGCAATGGGATACTGAATTCGTAGCATCGTCCCTTGCAGCTTCAGCCGACGGCCCTGGCCGTCGGCTTTTTTATTGGTGCGGACGAAAAAAAACCGGCTGCGCGTGAACGCAGCCGGTACGACCTGTGCAGCAAGGAGGTGCAACGCGGTCAGCGGCCTGCCGAGACAGGCGCTTAGGGCAGCTTGAAGTCGGTCAGCTCCATCGTGATCTTGCCGGAGGACCACAGCGGCGAAATGATGTCTTCGCTGCGCTCGACCTTCACCAGACCGACGCCCTTGCAATACCACTCGGTGTTTTGCACCGGCACATCCTTGAATCCCAGTACCGCATCGGCATACAAGGGCAGGTTGCCGTTACCCACCACGCGCGCGCAGTTCTTGAAGGTACCAGCCGGCACCGTGACCGTCTCATCGATGGTCTCGACGTTGTACGTCATCAGCACCTTGGGCATCTTCACTTCGCGCTGGCCGAGGTCGGTCTTGGGCGCGACGATGAAGGGCTCGGTCGGCACCATCCACGAGGCGCCCTGCGTCAGCGGCACCTTGATCACGGTGCGTGCGTTCAAATCGAGCCGGGCCTGCTCTTCGACATCGGTGCGCTTCGCAATGCGCGAGATGCCGACCTTGTCCTTGCGCAGCCAGTACTCGACGCCGATATTCCCGGGCACTTCGATGCGGCGCACATAAACCTGATCGCCGCCGGCGTAGTCAATGGTACGGTCGACGGTTGCCACATAGGTCTGACGCGTCAGCGTGCCGTTGATGTCGGATGCGACGTCATACTCCCAGCGCGCGCCCACATCGAGCGGGAAATAGGAGTCGCCTTGCGGCGCGTTCTTGGAGCAACCGGCGGCCAGCAACACGGTTGCAACCAGGGTGAGGCGGGTCTTCATCACTTCTCCGGCAGGCGGGTGACCGGCGCATCGGAGACGCGCAGCTTGATCTTGTTATCGGCATTGACCTTGAACCAGGCGCTGCCGCTGCCGCCGCCCGGACGCTCGATGGTGCCGACCTGGCGTATGCCCTGGCGGCTCTTGCGCTGCGCTTCCGACAGCTGCGAATGCGCATCCTTCTGGTACGGCAGCTTGTACGAACGCGGCACGGACGACGGACGGTTGCTGTCGAGCGGCGTGACCCACAGGTAGATCCCGCCATCGATGCCACGCTCCTTGTTCGGCTCTTCGATCACGGCCGACACGATGGCGAACTTCTCGGGCAGCATGCGCGGCGTGGGCCAGCCCAGCATGTCCTCGAAGGTGAAATTGGCGATGAAATAAGTGAGGGTGACCGCGACCACCATCGAGATCTTGATCCAGCGCTTCCAGGCAGTCGCCAGGCACAGCACCAGCAGCAGCAGCGAAACGGCCACGTACAACAGGGTCAGCAGTAGGGAGGAGTTCGTCATGTTTGCGGAACGAGGGATTTAGGTAAGGTATTGATATCGCGGACGCTGCCATCGGCATCGACCGTAAAGCGCACAGCAGTTTTTTCGTCGCCCTTGCGGTCGAGCTTGACGGTGCCGTAGTAGACCACATCGGCCCTGGGATTGACTTTCACGACCGAGACCGTGGCCTCGACCGGATCGCCATTCTTGCTCTCGTAGTACTGCACGTTGAGCGTGTACTCGCCGGGCGAATAACCACGGATGGTCACCACTTCCTGGTTCAGCGGGTTGACCACATCCTTGCCATTGACATTGATGGTGTCACCCGCAAGGCCGCGGTCATCGCGATCCAGGTGCATCAGGCCGGCCTCGCGCTGGCGGAACCAGGCCATCGCGCCAGACGGATCCTGCACATAGGTGTCGATGTCGTTCGGGTTCATGTCCGGCCAGGACACGGTAATGATGAATTCCGCCTTGGCCGGGATGTCGCCTTCCTTCTTCGCCTTCGGGTTCATCGCCATCAGCGCGATGATGAAACAGAAGACGAACGCGATCAGGATGTTGAACAGCATGTCGTAGAAGGGGTCGACTTCCCCTTCGCGACGCTTGATGCGCAGGCTCACTTTGCGTCCTGGTGCGTCAGCCTGGCCAGATCAGTCTCGGCAAACTCGAGCGAATCAGCGAGGATCGCATCGCTGCAGCGATCCATGCGCACCAGCTGCACGCCGAGCAGCATGTTGGCGACCAGACCGACCGCGGTGGTCAGCAGCGCAATGCCGAGGCCGCCGGTCAGCGTCTTGAGCATGGTCGCCGATTGCGATGCATCGAAGGTCTGCATCTGCGAGATGTCGAGCGCAAGAATCGAGAAGCCGATCACCTTGCCCAGCAGGCCCAGCTTGATCTGGATGCCGTTCACCCACCATGCCGATTCACTCGGGCCGTGCATGCGCTCGGCGAGCACCTCGGTCAGCTGCGCATTGTCGTAGTCGTGACGGCGTGCCTTGTCCATCAGCGCGTTGAAGTAATCATTGACCGCGCCTTCGTGGCCGACCGGCGCCTGCGCCGGACCGTATTGCTGCGGGCGCACCGCCTGCATCCACGCATCGAGCGCATGGCGCTCGCGCATCATCACCCACGCACGACGGCCCACCCACAGCGTGGACAGCACGAACACGCCGATGATCATCAGCGTGATGCCGGTCGGGTCAGCTTCGACCAGCACGCCCCACACATTGGCGCGCCACAGGATGAAGCTGGCGAAGACCATCACGCCGGCGAAGGCCAGCCACTGCAGGAAGAAGCGATCTGCGATCGATGCGCGCTCGGCGCCGGCGGCGAGGCCGGGGAGGAAGCTGGCGCGGGATTGAAAGATGCGGGATAGCGGGATCAACCGCCGCGCGACAGCGTTCATGCTTGCGTTACCTTGTCTCGTTCTCGTTTTTCATGGTCTGCCGCATAACGCAGTGAGTTGGCGTCATTACGGAAAACCAGCGGTTTTTCTTCCCCCGACCGGTGCCGTGCCTGCAGCACGATCTTCTGCACGTCGCCGTGGTGCGGCGACTTGCTGCAAACCGGGTCCGCATTTTCCGCATCGCCCGTGAGGGCATAAGCCTGGCATCGGCAGCCACCGAAATCCTTTTCCTTGTCAGGACAGGTGCGGCAGGGCTCCTTCATCCAGCCATAACCGCGGAAGCGGTTGAAAGCTTCGCTGTTATACCAGATATCACGCAAACTTTCCTTAGTGACATTCGGAAAAGTGAGGCCGGGCAGGCTCTGCGCCGCATGGCAGGGCAGCGCCGAGCCATCGGCCGCCACCGCAAGGAACACCGAGCCCCAGCCATTCATGCAAGCCTTCGGGCGCTGCTCGAAATAATCGGGCACCACGAACAGCAACCGCGTCGATTTGCCGAGTTTCTCGCGCCACTGGTTGACAACGCCCTCGGCGCGCTCGAGCTGCTCGCGCGTCGGGATCAGTTGCTCGCGGTTGACCATGCCCCAGCCATAGTATTGGGTATTGGCCAGCTCCAGGTACTCGACGCCCATCTCGACCGCCATGCCGATGATGCGGTCCACATGGTCGAGGTTGTAGCGGTGCAGCACCACATTGAGCACCATCGGGTAGTCATATTTCTTGATCAGTTTCGCGACCTTGTTCTTCAGGTCAAAGGTCTTGGTGCTCGACAGGAAATCATTCATTTCCTTGGTCGAGTCCTGGAACGATAGCTGGATATGGTCTAGCCCCAGCGCCTTCATCTTCGCGATGCGTTCCTCGGTGAGGCCGACACCGGACGTGATCAGGTTGGTATAAAAGCCCAACTGATGCGCATGCCCGATCAGCTCTTCGATATCGTCGCGCAGCAGCGGCTCGCCGCCCGAGATGCCGAGCTGTGCCGCACCCAGCTTGCGCGCCTGCGTGAATACATCCTTCCACTGCTCGGTGGTGAGCTCGTTCTTGTTGCCCGCATAGTTCAGCGGGTTGTAGCAGAACACGCAGTGCAGCGGGCACCGATAAGTGACCTCGGCCAGCAGCCACAGCGGTGGCGCGATCTGGGCTTGTGCAGTGGCCTCGGGGGTGGCTTGCGGAGTGACTTGAATATCCATGGACGTCTCGCTGTGCTTGTTCAGGCAATCCAGCCATTCTCGGACGCGAGCGCGAGGAAGCCGGTCACGTCTTTTTCCAGCCCGGTCGCATTGAACGACTGCTCGATGTCGGCGATGATGGCCTTCACATCGCGCTGACCATCGCAACGCTTCAGGATCTCGGATGCGCTCTGGTTCAGCTTGACCATGCCTTCCGGGTACAGCAGCACATAAGCCTGCTGTGCCTCTTCATACTGCATGCGGAACAGGCGCGCCAGCTTCGGGCGCGCGTCCGGGTCATAGGTGGCGCTCATGGGTAAGCCTTTTCGATCGCATCCGAAATCTGCCACAGCACGTCGAGCTTGAACTGCAGGATGTCGAGCGCGCGTTCCTGCTGCGCGCGGGTGGTGAAATAGTCCAGCGTCACCTGCAGGCCATGCTCGACATCGCGCTGCGCGAGCGGTACGCGGCTGCGGAAATACGCGAGGCCCTCGTCCTTCACCCACGGATAATGCGTGGGCCAATTCGCGAGGCGGTCCTTGTGGATCTTCGGCGCGAACATCTCGGTCAGCGACGAGCAGACGGCTTCCTGCCACGGGCGCTGGCGCGCGAAGTTCACATACGCGTCGACCGCGAACTTCACGCCCGGCACCACGTGCTTCAGCGACCACAAGTCTTCGCGCGGAATGCCGACCGCATCGCCCAGGCGCGACCAGGCTTCGATGCCGCCTTCGCGATCGCCATGACCATCATGGTCCATGATGCGCTCGATCCACTTGCGGCGCACCTCGCGATCCGGGCAATTCGACATGATCGCCGCATCCTTCATCGGGATCATCACCTGGTAGTAGAAGCGATTGAACACCCAGCCACGGATCTGGTCCGGCGTCAGCTTGCCCTCGTTCATCTTCACGTTGAACGGGTGGTTGATGTGATAGTTGTCACCCTTCGCGCGCAGGCGTGCCTCGAACTCTTCGCGGCTCCAGGGCAGTTGGTCTTCCAGTTTGGTCGGTGCATTCATAGTTCGATCTCCATGCCGTCGTATGCAACCTCAATGCCGTGCTGCGCCAGCGTTGCGCGCTCGGCCGAGTCTTCGTTCAAGATGGGGTTGGTGTTGTTGATGTGAATGAGGACCTTGCGGCGCGTGCCGACGCTGTCCAGCACCTCGATCATGCCACCCGGTCCCGACAGCTGCAGATGGCCCATGTCGGCCGCGGTCTTTTGCGTGAGGCCTAGCGTGATCATTTCATCGCCGGTCCACACGGTACCATCGACCAGCACGCAATCGGCCTGCTGCATCGCCTGCAGCACATGCGGTTCGATCTCGCCCAGGCCGGGCGCATAGAACAGGGTCTTGCCGGTCACGGTGTTTTCGATCAGCAGGCCATTGTTATCGCCGGGTTGCGGGTTCGCGCGGTGCGGCGAGTATGGCGGCGCCTTGCTCTTCAAGGGCAGCGGATGGAAGCGAATGCCTGCGATGCCGGGCACGTCGATCGCGGCAAAGCGCGTGCGGTCGGCCGACAGCCCGCCAATCTCGTGATGCTCGACGCCGCAGTAATGCGACAGTACCTTCGCCAGCGGCAGGCCGTGGTTCAGGTCGTCCCATACCGAGTCGGTGCAATAGAGATTGAGCTTCTTCTTCCCTTCGCGCAGCATCAGCAAGCCGGTGATGTGGTCGATCTGCGCATCCATCAGCATCACCGCCGCGATGCCGGTGTCGCGAATCGCGCGCGCCGGCTGCAACGCCGGGTTGGCCTTCAGTTGCGCGAGGATGTCGGGCGACGCATTGACCAGCACCCAGTCGGTGCCATTGCTCGACACCGCAATCGACGACTGCGTGCGTGCCTTCGCATTGATGCTGCCGTTGCGCACGCCGGCGCAATTGGGACAGTTGCAATTCCATTGCGGGAAACCGCCGCCGGCGGCCGAACCCAGTACGCGTATTTTCATGATTTTCTGGAGGAAGGAATCTGCGCGGCGCTTAGGCCGCATTGCGTGAATTGGCGAGCGCCCGCGCCAGCCAACAGCCGGCGGGGGCAGTGATGCAGCCCGTGCCGGTCGTCAGCCCGGTCGTGGCAGAGGGCGCAGGCCCCGGTCGTGCAGTCATGGTTGTCTCCTGTCGCTGCCAACGGAAAGCCTTGATTTGACAGGCTTTCCACCGGCCTGCGTCCGCATGCGGACGGCGGCGACGCTGGGTGCTGTTACATTCTTGTTGAAATCATTGTGCCCTGTGCCCCGACAAAAAAACAGATGCCCTCCCCGACACCTCCACAGCCTTTCGACCAGCAAAACCTGCCGACGGGCGACGGTCATTTCCTGTACGTCGCGCAGTACGGGCGGCCAGACGGCGCGCCGGCCGTGGTGCTGCATGGCGGCCCGGGCAGCGGCACGCAGCCCTCGCTGCTCGACTGGTTCGACCTCGACACGCAGCGCGTGGTGCTGTTCGACCAGCGCGGCGCGGGACGCTCGCTGCCGCAGGGCAGCCTGATCCACAACGACAGCCCGCGACTGGTGGGCGACATCGAGCATATCCGCGCACACCTCGGCATTGCGCGCTGGCTGGTGGTGGGCGGTTCCTGGGGAGCGACGCTGGCGCTGCTGTATGCACGCGCGCATGCCGAGCGCATCAGCGGGCTGGTGTTGCGCGGCAGTTTCCTTGGCAGTGAACGTGAACTGCACTGGTTTTTCCAGTCGCTGCGCGCGATGGTGCCGGCCGGTTGGGCGCAGATGACCGCTGGCTGGGATGACGCGGCACGCGACGCCGTGCTGCCAACGCTGGCACACGCACTGCTGCATGGTGACGACGCAAACGCGCGCGATGCGGCGCGGCGCTGGGGCCAGTATGAACACGCGGTGATGGAAGCGATGGCCGGCAAGCTGGCAGCGCCCGGCAACAGCACAAGATCATCAACCTCAATAACGCCAGCCACGTCGACCGAGTCACACAAGGCTTCGGCCGCGTCCGGTGACGATGCGGCAACCACGCGCATGCTCAACAAATATCGCTTGCAGGCGCACTACCTGACGCAGCACTGCTTCTGCAGCGAAGCCGAGCTGTTGGAAGCCTGTCAGCGCCTGTCCGCGACCCCCAAGGTGCCCGTGGTGCTGGTGCATGGCACGCACGACCTGGTGTGCCCGCCGGAGAATGCGCTGTGGCTGCAGCATGCGCTGCCGCATGCTCGACTGCAGTGGGTGGAAAAAGGCGGCCATACGCCGGCCGACCCGGGCATCGCCGCCGCACTGAAGCAGGCGATCGCGGGACTGCAGTGAACGCGCGGCCTGCGCCGCGCTTACTTCTGCAATTTGCGGTAGATGGTGTTGCGCGACACGCCAAGCGCACGCGCAGCCGCCGACACATTGCCGCGATGCTCATCCAGCGCGCGCTGTATGGTCAGCAGTTCGATGTCTTCCAGCTTGGCGCTGCCAGCCGCTTGCAGCACCGACGCCAGCGGATCCGGTGACACGGACGCCGTTGGGATCGCGGTCGATGTGCTTGCAGGCGATGCGGCCTGCGGGTTCACATCGTCAAGGAAGTCTTCCGGCAAGTGTTCGAGACGCACCACCCGATCCGGACCCGCCATCACGATGGCCGTGCGCAGCAGATTGGTCAGCTGACGGAAATTGCCGGGCCAGTTGTGGCGCTTGAACAGCGCCATCACTTCCGGCGACACCGTCATCGCGCTCATCGGCGTGCTTTCGGCTTCGGCCGCCAGCAAGCGATTGATCACGATCTCGAGGTCGCTGCGCTCACGCAGCGGTGGCAGGCGCACCACCAGACCGTTGAGGCGGTAATACAGGTCTTCACGGAATTCACCCTTCGCGATCATGTCGCGCAGGTTGCGGTTGGTGGCGCAGATCAGCGCAACATTGACCGGTATCGATTTGTTCGAGCCGAGCGGCATCACCAGTCGTTCCTGCAGCACGCGCAGCAGGCGCGCCTGCAGGCTGAGCGGCATGTCGCCGATCTCGTCGAGGAACAGCGTGCCGCCATTCGCTTGCAGGATCTTGCCGGTGCTGCCCTTCTTGCGCGCACCGGTAAACGCGCCGTCTTCGTAACCGAACAGTTCGGATTCGATCAGCGTTTCCGGGATTGATGCGCAGTTCACCGCAACGAAGGGGCCGCCGGAACGCGGCGAATCATTGTGCACCGCTTGCGCCAGCAATTCCTTGCCGGTGCCGGTCTCACCAGTGATCAGGATAGGAATGTCGCGTCCCATCACCAGATTCACCTTGCGGATCAGCGCAGCGACTTTTTCATCGCCGGTGTCGAGGTAATGCAGGCTGGACAGGCGGCGCTTGTTGCCGTCATCCGCATCGCCCTTCTTCGGCGCCACGCCGCCGCGCGCCTGCGTGATGTCCTTGTCGAGCGCGCCGGACTGAATGAACAGATTCTGCGTGCGCAATTCGGCACGCGCTGACACGCGCACACCGGTATGCAGGCACAGGTCGAGCAGCGTCGGCGCGGCAGTACGGTAGTGATCGAACAAGGCCGATACCGGCATGCCGAACAAGCTGCTGAAGGTATGGGTCTGCAGTGCCGACAGCGGCAGGCCGAGCTGGAACAGCCCGCTGCGGTTGGCCGACAGGAAGCGGCCCGACATCGAGAATGACGCAATACCCTCCATCAGCGTGCCGATGAATTCCGGGCGGCTGTGGAAGTGCAGCGTGATCGCATCGTCGAACGCTGCAGCGAACAGCTGGTTCTCGATCATCTGCGCGGACATGCGCACCAGCGCCATCGTGTGCTTGTGGAAGCTGCGCTGGTCGCCGGTCACATCGAGCACGCCGATCAGCCGGCCCTGGTGGTCAATGATGGGGGCAGCCGAACAGGTGAGGAAGTGATTGATGGTCAGGAAGTGCTGGTCTGCATGCACCAGCGTCGGCGTCTGTTCCGCAATCGCGGTGCCGATCGCATTGGTGCCCTTGCTCTGCTCCGACCATGCGACACCGGCGCACAGCGCCACCCGGTCCGCCTTTTCGAGAAAATCGTCGTCCCCCAGCGTGTTGAGGATGGTGCCCTGTGCATCGGTCAGCACCACCATGCTGTGGGTGTTGACGATCTGCTCATACAGGGTTTCCATCACCGGCAGCGCATACGCGGCCAGGCCGCGGTTCTGCTCGACCTTCACGGCGAGGTCGCTGCGCAGGATGGGGGAGTAGTCGGGCTCGGTATCCGGCGTCAGTCCATAAGACACCGACCGACGGTGGGATTCTTCGATCATGGCAGCCTGCTCAGACGCATGAAACATGCCGGGCGCTGAGAACTGCCGTTCCGGCAATGCCAAACGAGAAACTGCCTGATTAGCCGGGGCGATATCGGTGCCCGACGTTGATAGCTGCGCCATGTGTCATCCCCAGACTACAAAGTGTTTCTTTTTTTATCGTTGTTGTCGGGAGGAATGTAGCACTTGTTCCGTTATGAAGCAAAACAAGTTTTTAGGGTGACCTTTGCCTGCAGTAAAGGCTTGGCATGGCACTTGCGAATGACATTCCGCTTCAGCAAGCGCCTGCCGCCCGCCCTTGTCGCCGCCCCCGCTGGCGACGCGGCCGCAGGCCCTGGCACAGCTTTCATCTAACCTACTGGAGACTTCAATGAGCACCTTCATCCGTTCCGCCGTCCGCGGCCTGGCTTGCGCCGCCATCGTGGCGCTGTCCTCGTCGGCCTTTGCCCACGGCGACGTGACGCCGCAGGCCGTCGACACCAAGTCCCTGCCGCCGCTGGGCGAGCAGTGGAAGGCCACCAACCCGTACGGCGGCAACAAGGAAGCGATCAAGGTCGGTGGCTCGGCCTACGCACAGAACTGCGCACGCTGCCACGGCATCGACGCCATCTCGGGCGGTATCGCGCCTGACCTGCGCATGATCGACAAGGACTGCACCGGCCTGTCCGACGCCGGCCGCAAGAAGGCCTGCTACGCCGAGATCGACGAGTACTACGCGACCACCGTGCGCAAGGGCCGCGTCCGCAACGGCGCCGTCTACATGCCGCCGTTCGAAGGCATCCTGCAGCAGGAAGCCGTGTGGGCGATCAAGGCCTACCTCGAGACCCGCCGCACCAACCCGTAATACGGCAGTTCGCGTCAAACCCCGCCCGCGCCGTGGCGGCACCCGCGCAATGCGGTGCCGTCCACGACGATGCGGCGCACCGAGTATCATCCCAAACTTCAAAAGCGCGACCCACAACGCGCATCGGGGACACGAATGATTCGCACCACCTCCCGCGGCCTGCTGGCTGCACTCCTTGCCTCCCTCAGCCTCAGCTTTGCGATCAGCCTGCCGGCCCATGCCAATGAGGACATGGACAAGATCCGCAAGAGCGGCAAACTGACCTTCGCCGTCTACGACGACTACGCGCCGTTCTCCGGCAAGGCCGGCGGCATCGACCACGACCTGGCCGAAGCGCTGGCAAAGAAACTGAACCTGAAATCCTCCTTGCTGCCGTTCCCGGCCGGCGAGGATATCGGCGATGACCTGCGCAACATGGTCTGGAAAGGCCATTACCTTGGCTTCGGCCCGGCCGACGTAATGCTGCACGTGCCGGTCGATCGCAACGTGATGCAAAAGAATGACAAGGTCGAGATCTTCGCGCCCTACTACCGCGACAGCGTGAAGCTGGTGCGCAATGTGAAGACCATGCCCGACATGAATGGCGTCGCCTCTCTCGAAGGCAAGAAGCTGGGCGCGGAAAAAGTATCGATCTCGGCGATGGTGCTGCTCGGCGAGCCGAGCCTGCGCGACAGCGTGACCATTTTCCCCAGCCCGATCGAAGCGCTGCAGAAGCTGAAAGCGGGCGAACTCGATGCCGTGGTCGCCAGCCGCGCCGAGATCGAATCCGTGATCCGTGATGACAAGCAGTTCGAGATCACCGATGCGCCGTTCACGCGACTGCCGCGCAATGGCTGGGTGATCGGCCTTGCGGTGAAAAAGGAAAACACCGAGCTGTCGCACTTGCTGCAAAAGGCTGTCAACGACCTGTTCGACTCCGGTGAGATGGCTGCGCTGTTCGCAAAACACGGCGTGCGCTCGATCAAGCCATAAGGACTGCGCATGCGCAGGCTGCTGACTGCATCGCTGCTTGCGCTGTCGTTCCTGTGCGCGTGCCTGCCGGGCGCGCGTGCCGGCGTGATGACACAGGAAACGCTGGCAAAGAAATTCCCGTCACCGCTGATCATCGGCAGCAAGGACACCGAGCTGCCGGTGTGGCCCATCCTGAAGCAGGAAATGACGTCGACCGAGCTGGTCGGCTATGCGTTCGAGTCGATCGACTTCGTGTCCCTGCCCGGCTTCGCCGGCGTGCCGATGAACCTGCTGGTCGTGCTCGACCCCAAGGGCAAATTCATCGATGTGCAGGTGCTGGACCAGCATGAGCCGGTGTTCGTCGGCGGCTATGGCAGCGCGCCGCTGGATGCCTTCGTCGGTCAGTACAAGGACTTGTCGCTGACGCAGAACATCAGCATCAGCGCCGCCGGCGCCCGCAAGAGCGGGAAGATGGATGGCAACAATGTGCGCATCGATGGTATCTCCAAGGCCACGGCATCGCTGCGTATCCTGAACCAGTCGCTGATCTCGGCATCGCTGGTGGTGGCGCGCCAGAAGCTGGGCTTCGCCGGCGGCCACGACCCGGCGCAAGTCGCGCGACTGAAGCCCGATCTGTATGAAAAGCATGCGCCGAACGCGCTGTTCGGCAAGAACCTGGTCAGCCACCTGACGCTGACCAACAGCGATGTGGAGAAGGCCTTCGCCGGCACCAATGGCGAAGGTCTGGATGCCGACGGCAGTGCCGACCCGGATGGCATGTTCATCGACCTGTACACCGCGCTGGTCTCGGTACCCAGCATCGGCAAGAACCTGCTGGATGGCCCAAGCTGGGACAAGCTGCAGGGCCGCCTCGAAAAAGGCGATCACGCGATCCTGGTGATGTGGGGCGGCCGGTATTCACTGACCCCGGAAGACTTCATCCCCGGCACTGCACCCGAACGATTGACGCTCAAGCAAGGCGGGCTGCCGCTGGAAATGCGCGACCTCGACCTGGAGCTGTTCCTCGCCGATGGCACGCCGGTCACCCCGGACAACATGAAGGTGCTACGCGTGATCGCGCAATCCGGGCTGGACCTGTCGAAGCCACTGGAATTCTTCGTCAATGTGCGGCGTGAAAAAGGCATGGTCTATCCGGAGATCATCCGCGCCGAGCTGCCTTACCAACTGGTTCTGCCCGAACGTTTCTATGACGTGCCCGACCGCAGCGACAAGACCTGGGTCGGCATCTGGGAGCAGCGCATGCCCGAGCTTGCGGTGCTGGGCGGCGCGCTGCTGCTGTTGACGCTGCTGCTCGCGCAGCAACGATGGCTGACCGCAAACGCGCGTCGCTTCACCGTGATCCGCGTCGGCTTCCTGATCTTCACGCTGGGCTTCATCGGCTGGAGCGCGCAAGGCCAGCTGTCGATCGTGAACATGACCGGCTTGCTGCAATCCCTGAAGGAAGGCCGCAGCCTCGCATTCTTCCTGTACGACCCGATGACGGTCTGCCTGTGGGCTTTTGTCGCCATCACCTTCTTCATCTGGGGCCGTGCGACCTTCTGCGGCTGGCTGTGCCCGTTTGGCGCGCTGCAAGAGCTGGTGGCACGCATTGCGCGCCTGCTGCGCGTACCGCAAATCAGGCTGCGTACCGCGCTCGATGCCAGGCTCAAATGGATCAAGTACGTGCTGCTGGCCGCAGTGCTGGTGTCGGCGCTGTTCGCGCCGCAGCTGGCCGACAGCCTGGTCGAGATCGAACCGTTCAAGACCGCGATCACGCTGTATTTCGTGCGCTCCTGGCCCTTCGTCGTCTATGCCGCCGGGCTGGTGCTCGCGAGCGCGGTGGTCTACAAGTTTTTCTGCCGTTACCTGTGCCCGTTCGGCGCCGGCCTCGCGGTGCTGGGCAAGCTGCGCCTGTTGAAATGGCTGCCGCGCCGTGCCGAGTGCGGCACGCCCTGCCAGACTTGCCGCCACCGTTGCGACTATCAGGCGATCCGGCCCGATGGCGCGATTGCGTATGACGAGTGCTTCCAGTGCATGGATTGCGTCGTCATCTATCACAGCGACACCCAGTGCGCGCCGCGCATCCTGCAGGCAAAACGTGGCGTGACGATACCGGTGCGCGCGATCGCCACCCGAGCCGACAAGGAGCCCGCATGAAACGACGCACGCTGTTGAAGGCGGCATTGGGCGGCGCGATCGGCAGCGCAGCGCTGGGCGCTGCCGCCTGGTGGCGCGCAGCGTCGGACGGCCCGCGCCCGCTGCATGAATTCACCGCGGCCGACATCGCGTTCGGCACCACCGTGTCACTGAAAGTGCTGCATCACGACCCGGCCGAAGCGCGCCGCGCACTGCGGGCGGCGCTCGATGCGGTGCGCGAGGTCGACCAGCTGATGAGCCTGTACCGCGCCGACAGCCAGATCAGCCGTCTGAATCGTGACGGCTCGCTGGAGCAGCCCCACCCGCGCGTGCTGCAGGTGCTGCAACATGCGCAAGCGCTGTCACAGCGCACGCGCGGCGCGTTCGATATCACCGTGCAGCCACTGTGGACGGCGGCCGCGACTTCCGGTGATCGTCGTCAGGCTTTGCAGCAGGTCGGCTGGCAGCAGCTGAGCGTCGATGCCGCGCGCGTGGTGCTGCAGCGGCCCGGCATGGCGATCACGCTGAATGGAATTGCACAGGGCTATGGCGTGGATGTCGCGCTGGCCGCATTGCAGGAACATGGCGTCGCGCATGCGCTGCTCGACACCGGCGAGTTCGCGACGCTGGGCCGGCGCGACGATGGCCAGCCGTGGATGCTGGGCATACGTGATCCGCGCGATGCGGAGGCGCTGGCAGAGCGCGTGGCCGCCGACGGTCGTTGCATGGCGACTTCCGGTGATTACGCAACCCGCTTCGGCGACGACTTCGCGAACCACCATATCGTTGATCCGGCGACCGGCGAATCACCGGCCGAGCTGGCCAGCGTCACCGTGCTGGCGCCGACCGGGCTGCAGGCCGACGGCTTGTCCACCGCAATGATGGTGACGGGCAGTGCGCAGGCACTGCGGCTGGCCGCGTCCCTGCCGGGCGTCGACGTGCTGTGCATCGACAAGCGCGGCGTGCGGCATCAGAGTGCGGGCTTCCCGAGCGCGTGACACGCGCGTGTGGTGGCCTGACGCGCACGCATGCGCGCCGGCGACTCAGGCCGCGTGATCCTTTGTCGTGTGCGCATCCGGAACCAGCGCACTGCCGCAACGGCGGCAATAATCATCATCGATGCTCAGGCCACCGGTGCCACAGGCCGCGCATGAGCGCAGGCTTCCCAGCGCGCGCTGCGCCGCCAGTTCGGCGCTGAGAATGCCGGTGGGGACGGCCAGCGTACCCCAGCCGATCAGCATCATGAACGATGCGATGGTGCGCCCGATGTCGGTCTTCGGCACCAGATCACCAAAGCCGACGGTCGTCACTGCCGTGATGGCCCAGTAGACAGCCGTCGGTATGCTGGTGAAGCCATGTTCCGGACCTTCAACCACATACATCAGCGTACCCAGCAGCAGCACGACCAGCATCACGAACGACAGGAACACCAGGATCTTGCGGCGTGACGCGGCCAGCGCGGCCAGCAAGGCCTGGTATTCATTCACATACGGCACCAGCTTCAGGATGCGGAATACGCGCAACAAGCGCAGGATGCGGATGTCGAGCAGCGCATGCGCTTCCGGGAACAGAAACGCAACATAGGACGGCAGTATCGCCATCAGGTCAATGATGCCGAACACGCTGGTGGCATAACGCATCGGCTCGCGCACGCAGGCTAGCCGCAGCAGGTACTCGATCGTGAACAGCAGCGTGAATGACCATTCAAGCACATTGAACGCGTCACCGAAACGCGTCGCGACCGCACTGACGCTGTCGAGAATCACGACCGCGACACTGACCACGATGGCCGCGATCAGTCCCAGGTCAAACAAACGACCTGCGGTTGTATCGGATTCAAAGATGATTTCGTGCGCACTGCGCCGCCAACCCTCGGCGGGCTTGCCGAAATCAAGGGTTCGACCCTGGGTCGCTGCGGCGGTCGTCTGGCGTTCGGGGCTTGCCATGCTGCGCATGAGAATGTGAGTCAGGACAGCATACCACCGCCCCCGGGAACTCGGCGCTGCCGCCGATGGCCTAAACCAGCACGGCAATGCATGGAGCAAATGATGGCGCAGGCACCGAGCGCAGCAGCGAGACTGGGCGTGGGTTTGGGCTGGTTCAGCCTGGCATTGGGACTGCTTGCGTTGCTGCGGCCAGCACTGGTATCGCGTTACACCGGTGTGCCGCACCGTCCGCGCGGCCTGCGTGCATTCGGCTTGCGTGAGATCGCAAGCGGCGCCGGCATCCTGCTTCGTCCAAACAAGCCGGGTTGGTTATGGTCACGCGTGGCCGGCGATGCGATCGACCTCGGGCTGCTGGCGCTTGTCGGCAAAAGGCATCCCGGTCGACGTGTCGCGCTCGCAACCGCCGCCCTCGCCGGCGTGACTGCGCTGGATACACTGGCAGCTATTGCGCGCGGACAGCAGCTCACGGCACATGAAGGGACTGCCGATGCCGCCCTGTCGGACGCGTCCGGCACGGCTGGCACGACCGGCACGATACGCGTCACACAGTCGATCAACATCAACCAGCATCCCGAAGCCTGTTATCACTTCTGGCGCAACTTCGAGAACTTCCCCCGCTTCATGAAACATGTGGATGAAGTGCGCATGCTGGATGCAACGCGCTCGCACTGGAAGGTGCGCGCACCGCTGGGCCGGCAGGTGGCATGGACCGCCGAGCTGGTCAGCGATGTGCCGTCACAGCAGCTGGGCTGGCGCACGCTGCCCGGCGCCGAGATCGATCATGCGGGCGTGGTGCGCTTCGTGCCCGCGCTCGGCGAACGCGGCACCCGGGTCGAGGTCGATCTCAGCTATCGCGCGCCGCTTGGCAAGGCAGGCAGCCAGCTCGCGAAGCTGTTCGGCGAAGAGCCGTCGCAGCAGATCGATGATGACCTGCGGCGCTTCAAGCAGCTGATCGAGACTGGCGAGATCGCGACCACCCTGGGACAAGCCGCCGGCCGCCGCAGCCTGGTGGGCCGCATGCTGCAGCGCGGAGCGGCAGCATGAAAGCGAATGTCTGGCATGGCAAGGGCGACATGCGCATCGAGCAGGTGCCCGACCCGCGCATCCTGAATCCGCGCGATGCGATCGTGAAGATTACCTCGACTGCGATCTGCGGTTCCGATCTGCACCTGTACGATGGCTTCGTGCCGACGATGGAAGCCGGTGACATCCTCGGTCATGAATTCATGGGTGAAGTGGTCGAGGTCGGCCCTGCGGTGAAGAACCTGCGTGCCGGCGACCGCGTGGTGGTGCCGTTCACCATCGCGTGTGGCAACTGCTTCTTTTGCCAGCGACAGGAACATTCGCTGTGCGAGAACTCGAACCCGAATGCGCGCCTCGCCGAAAAGATGTGGGGCCATTCGCCCGCCGGTGTGTTCGGCTATTCCCACCTGACCGGCGGCTACGCGGGCGGACAGGCGCAATACGCACGCGTACCGTTTGCGGACACCGGCCCGCTGCGCATCGACGACGGGCTGGATGATGACAAGGTGCTGTTCCTGTCCGACATCCTGCCCACCGGGTATATGGCAGCCGAGAACTGCAACATCCAGGGCGGTGATGTGGTCGCGGTCTGGGGCTGCGGGCCGGTCGGACAGTTTGCGATCCAAAGTGCCTGGCTGCTCGGCGCCGAGCGCGTGATCGCGATCGATCGCATCCCGGAACGGCTGGCGATGGCCAGTGACTGGTCGCGCGCGGAGACGCTGAACTATGAAGAAGTCGATGTGGCCGATGCGCTGCGCACGATGACGGGTGGACGCGGACCGGATGCCTGTATCGACGCCGTCGGCATGGAAGCGCATGGCACCGGCCTGGCCGCCACGTATGACCGCATCAAGCAGATGATGAAGCTGGAAACCGACCGGCCGATGGTATTGCGCGAAGTGCTGCGCAGCTGCCGCAATGGCGGCACCGTGTCCGTGCCGGGCGTATATGGCGGCTTCATCGACAAGATGCCGATAGGCTCATTGATGAACCGCGCGCTGACACTGAAGACAGGCCAGACCCATGTGCAGCGTTACCTGCAACCCTTGCTGGAGCGCGTGCGGCGCGGCGACTTTGACCCGGAACGCCTGATCACGCACCGCATGCGGCTCGATGATGCGCCCGACGCTTACCGCATGTTCCGCGACAAGCAGGAGGGTTGTGTGAAAGTGGTGCTGAAGCCCTGGCTGCATTGAGCAGCGGCAGCCAGTACGTCAAAAAAAGCTGCGCTTGCGCGCAGCTTTTTTGTGGCCGGGACCGTCAGCGTTGGCGACGGCGATGACCAGCGTCAGAAGTGATAGCGCGCACCCACGCTCCAGCTGCTGAGTTTGGGACCATCATCGATCACCTTGTCGAAGTACTGATACTCGACCACGCCGGAAATCTCTTTCGTGAACTGGTAGCTCACGCCAAGGCCGATCATCGGGCCCACCTTGGTCTCGGAATCACTGAGCGTCGTGCCACCCGTGGTCAGCGATGCATCGCTGTAGTGCAGCGCCACACCTGCCTTGCCAAATGCATGGAAGCCATCAGCGATCGGCAACTTGCCGACCGCGGCCAGATACAGCGATTGGGTGTCGAGGCTGGCGCTGTCCCCCGACACCGGATCCGTGCCCTTGATCTTGCCGTGCCGCAGATAGGCCGCTTCGATGTCGAAGTTCGGATTGATCGTGGTGCCATAACTGAGCCCGATCAGCGTCTTGGAGTCATCCTCGCCCGCCAGATCGTACTTCGATTCACCGACGTTGATGCCCACATAGCTGGCCTCGGCATGGGCCGCCAGCGGGACAGCCAGTGGGACAGCCAGCGCGATGCCCAGCCATGCGGCGAACAATGATTTCTGCATGATGTTTTCCTGTTCCTGAGAGAAGAGAACCACCGGCGGGAGTGCCGGTGCGGTCCGATATGGACGCGCGGATTCTAGGCAGGTGATGAAGGCGCGATAACTGCAGGGTTGCTAAAAAATGACATGCCTTGCGCAGATGAATTTGCGGCACAAAGTCATCTGCGCATCGGCGCCGGTGAACGCTGATCTGACCGCTGCACTCAGAACTTGTACACAGCGGCTAGCGTCATTTGGCCGAGCGACAACGTATCAACTTTGCCGTAGTAGCTGTAATCCAATGACACGCCCCATTCGCGGCTGACATGCCACAACGCGCCCAGGCCAGCCATCATGCGAGTTCGCGTGGCGCTGTCGCCGGCGTCGCCGTAGCGATTCACCGTCAGCCCGAGCTTGCCGAACAGCTCGGTCTGCGCATTCAGCGGCATGCTGCCGGTGCCTGCAAGGTAGATCGCATCGGCCTTCAGGCTGGACGGATTCCCGTTGAGGTCGTAAACATTCTTGCTCGCTTTGCCGAAATGCACAAAGCCCGCTTCCAGTCCCCAGACCTTGTCATACTTCGCGCCATACGCAATCGAGAATCCGGTGTCGCGGTCCGTTGTCTCGCCATAATCAAAATTGCTCCAGCCGACGCCCAGCTTCAGGTAAGGATCATCGGCGCGGGCGGCCCAGGGCAGCATCAGGCTGCAGACCAGTAATGCAAGCAGTGGCTTTTTCATGGCTCTCCTTTCTCGTCCAGTCGCGGGAATGGCTGGCGTGAAAACAAAGCGTACGAAGATTGATTCGCTGCAGACAGCAACACGCTGCATCGAGAATGCACCAGATCGTGTTGTAACGCGGGTAATCCGTGGCTGTCCGGCAGAGCCTCAGTAAGCCTCTTCCCAGGACATCGACAAGCGCGCCGCACACTGGATCAGACCGACCATGCTATAGGTCTGCGGGAAATTGCCCCACAACTCGCTGCCATCCAGCGACACATCTTCGGACAGCAAGCCCACATGGTTGCGACGCGACAGCACACGCTCGAACAGCTCACGCGCCCTCAGCTTCTCGCCATTGCGTGCGAGTGCCTGTATCCACCACAAGGTACACACCGTGAACGCGGCATCCGGGTGGCCGAAGTCATCGGCCTCGTCATAGCGCAGCAGGAAGTCGCCGCGCTGCAGCCGGCTTTCGGTCGCTCGCAGCGTGCCGACAAAGCGCGGATCATCGGGCGCCAGAAACTGGAACTCGCCCATCAGCAGCAGGCTCGCATCCAGACGCTGGCCGCCGAAGGTCGACACGAAGCTGCCGAGCGCCGGGTTCCACGCATTGTCGATGATGGCTTGTCGTATGCGGTCCGCCTGCTGCGCCCAGCGCAGCGCGCGCTGCGGCAGGCGCAAGCGGCCTGCGATCGACGCCAGCCGGTCGCAGGCGGCCCAGCACATCAGCGACGAAAAGGTATGCACGCGGCGCTTGCCGCGCAACTCCCAGATACCGGCATCCGGTTGCAGGTGACTCTGTATTGCCTGCTCACCGAGACGCTCGAGGTCGGCAAAGATCTGACGACCGGCCGGGCGCTCGAGCCGGGTATCGAAGAAGGCATGGGTGCTGGCCAGTACCGCCGCGCCGAACACATCATTCTGCATCTGGCTCCACGCGAGATTGCCGACGCGAACCGGGCCCATGCCGCGAAAACCATCCAGCGATGGCGCGACCCATTCTTCGAGCGCGGTCTCGCGCCGTATGCCGTACACCGGCTGCAGTGGCGTGTCGCGCGAATCGGCGATGATATTGAGGATGTACTCCAGATAGTGCTGCATCGTCGCGGTCACGCCGAGCTGGTTCAGCGCATTGACGACAAAGTAGGCATCGCGCAGCCAGCAGTAGCGGTAATCCCAGTTGCGCCCGGAGTGCGGTGATTCGGGAATCGACGTGGTACAGGCGGCAATGATCGCGCCGGTGTCATCGAAGGCATTCAGCTTCAGCGTGATCGCGGAGCGAATCACCACCTCCTGCCACTCGAACGGGATCGCCAGATTGCGCACCCAGCGGTGCCAGTAGGATGCGGTCGATTCATAGAAGCTGCGGCCCAGTTCGCGCGGCGCGCCATCGACGGTTTCGTCCGGCCCCATCAGCAGTGTCACCGAGTCATGCAGGAAGAACAGGCGCTCGTCGGTCAGTGCCGTCACCGAGGCATCGGTGGTCACGCGCATCGCCTGCGAACCGCCGTAATACGTGACATGGTGCGCACCGGTTCGCGACGCCGCGCGCGACTGTCCGTAGTTGAGCGCCGGCCGCAGGCGTATGCCGATGCGCGGCCGGCCGGCAATGCGGCGGATCACGCGCACCACCATCGCCGGTGCGAACATGCGGCCGTGCAGATAGAAGCGCGGCGAGAAATCGGTGACGTCGATCACATTGCCCTCGCCATCCTGCATGCGCGTCTGCAGGATGGCCGAGTTGCGCTGGTAGAACTGCCGCACCGTGTGGCTGCCCTCGAACAGCAGGTCAATGAAGCCAAACGCGTCGGCGGCCGCATTTTTCTCGTCCGAACGCAACAGGCTACAGCACAAGGGATTGCTGTCGAAATGCGGATAGCACCACCACGCAATGCGCGCGCTGCGATCCACCAGCGCACTGGTGCGGGAATTACCAATCAACGCCAGGTCAAGCTGACTCATCGCTGCCGGTTTCTGGTTCGCTCATGCGGCGCTCACTCGCTGACGCGCGGGGATCGGAGCGCAGCCGACCCGGACGGCAGTTCGGCCAGCAGCCAGTCCAGCAGGCGCAGCACGTCATGATGATCTTGCACGCACCAGCGCGCCGCACTGTCGGCGTCGGCACCGACATGCACGCCGAACAGGTCTGGCAGTGGCAGCCGGAACACATCTTCATCCGTATGGTCGTCGCCGACATACAGCGCGCGCACGATGCCGGCGGTGGCCATCAGCGCCTGTACCGCACTGCCCTTGTCACCGACGCCGGGCGGCAGCAGATTGAACAGGCACTTGCCGGCAATGATGCGCGGCGCCGGCGACAGCGCTTCTATCCGTGCACGCAGCGCCTGTGCCACCTGCGCATGGTCGCGCGCATGCAGATAATGCAGCGACAGCGAGTACCGCTTGTCTTCGATGACGATGCCCGGATCCAGCCGCACCAGCTCGGGTTCAAGTTGCGCCCGCCAGCGCGCGACCTGCGGCAGCAGCGCCGCAGCTTCAGCGCCGATGCCGGGTACGCCTTCAAGTCCGTGGTTGCCGATCAAGTAATCGGGTGCAAAGGCCAGCCGTGGCCGCAGGTCGGCCAGCGCGCGGCCGGTCACGATGCCGACCGGCACATGCTGCTGCAAGGCCTGCAGGCGTTCGCGCACCGCGGGCGGCAGCCATACCGCATCCGGGTCAGCGACCAGCGGCGCGAGCGTGCCATCGAAATCGAACAGGCACAGCATGGGTTGCGCGATGAACGCGCGCAAGGCTTGCAAGCCAGTCGGCGAGAATACGTCGGTCATGCGACCCGTTCCATGCCGCCATCAACGACGAAGCACCGCGCGCGCTTGATACCGCAATTCATCGCAGCACTCATACCGCGCGGCGCAGCCCCTGCCGGCTGTGCGAATGAATTTTTTCGGACACACGCTGCCGCCGGCGCAAGCGTGCCGCATCCAGCAGCATCAGCCCGGCCCAGCGATAGACATTGAAGTCGCGCACCACACTGCGCATGCTGCGCATGCGCTCGCGCTGTTCGGCTTCGGGCATGGTCAGCGAGCGGTACAGTGCCTGTGCGCCCTGTTCGATATGGTAGGGGTTGATGATCAGTGCCTCATGCAGCTCGCGCGCAGCGCCGGTGAACTGCGACAGGATCAGCACGCCCAGCTCGTCATCGCGTGCGGCGATGAATTCCTTGGCCACCAGATTCATGCCGTCGTGCAGGCTGGTCACCATGCACACATCGGCGGCGCGATAACAACAGGCCAGCCGCTCCTCGTCGAAATGCTCGATGCGCAGCAAGATCGGCGGCGGGCTGCCGTCGGCCGCCATCGCATGGTCCTGATTCACCTGCGACGCCAGCTTGCGCACGCGCGCCTCCAGCGACTGGTACTCATCGAGCGACGAACGGCTGGGCGCAGCAATTTGCAGCAACGAGAAGCGCCCGACCAGTTCCGGATGCTGGGTCAAGAGGCGATCGACCGCCTGTATGCGTTCGACGATGCCCTTGGTGTAATCCAGCCGGTCAACGCCCAGCGCCAGCTGGTGCGAGGGTGGCAAGCCCAGTTCCTCGCGCAGCTCGCGCCGGCACTGCATCACATCGAGCGGCACATCGGTCTCGGGCCACGCAATCGAGATCGGATACGGTTCGACCTGGGTCAGCAGGCCACCATAGGAGATGGTGGATGCTTCATGCTCGATGCGGGTCTCGAGATAACGATCCACCGTCTCGATGAAGTTCTTGCAGTGGAACGGCGTGTGGAAACCGAGCAGCGTATTGCCCAGCAAGCCTTCGAGCAATTCCTCGCGCCACGGGCAGATGCCGAAGGATTCCGGGTTCGGCCATGGTATGTGCCAGAACATGATGATGGTCGCCTTCGGCAAGCGCTCGCGCACCATGCGCGGCAGCAGCGCAAAGTGATAATCCTGCACCAGCACCACCGGATCATCGGTATGCGCCTCGGCCACCACGGCATCGGCGAAGCGCTGGTTCACGGTGACGTACTGATCCCAGTCCGAGGTGCGGAACACCGGCCGCACATGTGCCATATGGCACAGCGGCCACAGCCCTTCATTCGCAAAGCCGTAGTAATAGCCCTGCTCTTCCTCTTCGCTCAGCCACACCCGGCGCAAGGTATACGCCGGCCGCTTCGGCGGCACGCTGACGCGGTCATGCGCATCGACGGTCACGCGATCGGCCGAGCCGCTGCCATGCGCAATCCAGGTACCGGAGCAGGCGCGCATCACCGGCTCGACCGCGGTCACCAGGCCGCTGGCCGGGCGCCGCACGACGATGCCCTGCTCGCGCTGCTCATGAATGTAGGGCTCGCGATTGGACACCACCAGTAACTGGTCGCCCGCCAGTTCGTCATGCAACAGCGAGCGCAGCTTTTCCGGCGTCCATGCCTGGGGGGAGTCCTGCCGCGCGCGGCGTTCAACATGCATCTCATGCAGCATCGCGCGCAAGTCACCGAACAACGGGCGGAATTCAGGCGGCGGTGGCCGCGTGCCACGTGCCGGGTCGGCCGGATCACGTCGCAACAAGCTGGTCAATGAGCGCATCCAGCCTTGCCAGCTCCAGTGCGCCATCCACGCACCCAGTGCAGAGATGACGACGAACATCATCAGGAACAGCGCAAACAGGTAGTTGCGGAATTCATTGGTGCGACGCTCGATGAAGCTGGTGTCTTGCGCCAGCACCAGCTTGCCCAGCGTCAGCCCGTCCTGCTCGACCACGCTCTCGGTGACCCGCAAGCCCGAAGGAGCGCGCCCCTGACAGCCAAGGCCGGATGGAAAACCACTGCTGGTATACAGCAGCCGGCCCGATGCATCGCAAAAGGCGACCGCGCGCACATGCGCATCATGGACTGCGCGATCGAACAGTTCATGTACGCCCGCCCCATCCTGCACGGTGACCAGATCGAGCAGCGGCGCATTCAATGACGATGCAAGCAAGTCGGAACGCGTATCGAGATCACGCACGAACCAGCGCTGCGTGAGCTCATCGACCAGCGGCAACATCACGAGCACAAAACCACCGAGCACCAGCGCGAGGGGAACAATGAAGCGCAGCGATATCTGGAATGGGCGCATAGCCTGGGCCGGGGACGGGCAACATTGCCCGGCCCTGCGGCACCCGAGGGATGCCTGCGCTCCGGAAAAGTTTTGCTTGTTTACGAAACGTGCAGGGCAAGCCGATGGACAACACGGAAGCCCCGGCAGTTCCTGTATCAGAAGTTGCGCAGCCCCTGAAGGTCGAGCACGGTCAGGCCACGGTAGTCGAGCTTGATCAGGCCCGCCCGTTCCAGCAATTGCAAGGCCTGGTTTGCGCGCTGGCGCGAGACGCTGCACAGATAGCCGATCTCTTCCTGCGAAATCTGCAGTTCGGCGCCACCTGCGGGGTTGAGGTCGGGATTGAACAGCGACGCGATGCAGCGCGCCACACGCGCATCGGTATCCAGGCTGCGGTCATACTCGATCAGCGAGATGAACAAGCCCAGCCGCGCGTTCAGTTGCTTGAGCAGGAAGCGGTTGAACGCAATGCTGTTGTCGAGCAGCCAGGTGAAGGTGGCGCGCGGCATGAACGCGACATGGCTGTCGCGCAGCGCCACCACGTCATACATGCGGCCCTCGGTCTTGAGCAGCGAACCTTCGCCGAACCAGCCGCCGGCCAGCATGCCGGTGAACGTGACCGCCTTGCCTTGCGGCGACACGCTGCTCATTTTCAGCAAGCCTTCGGTGACGCCCATCCAGTAATCCACCGGCTCGCCCTTGCGGCACACATAGCTGCCGGCTTCGAAGAAACGCTCGGTGCTCTCACGCTGTACGCGCGCGAGCTGTTCCGGCGTCAGCATGCCGGCCCACAGGGTCTGTGACAGCGATTCGGACAACGATGGACGACTAATGATGCTCATGCAGGCAGGAATGAAGCGGTGCAGGGACAGGGATCGCGCGGCGCAGGCCGTCGCAGATGATCGTGCACACCGGTGTTGCGCCGCAAAATTAAAACTTCAGTAATTGTCCGGCAAATGACAATCGGAAATTCTGATCGCGGCTATGATGGCACGAAAAACCGGCGCACAAGGCTATAACGCGACCGGTCCGACAAAAATAGACAGAGACAGCCGATGTTGGAGACGCACACCCGGCAGGCGGATACCTTTCCGCGGCTGCTGCAACAGCATGCGCGCACGCGCCCCGACCGCCCGGCCTTCCGCGAGAAGGACCTCGGTATCTGGCAAACCACGACCTGGTCGCAACTGGCCGACGAAGTGCAGGCCTTTGCCTGCGGCCTGGCCGCGCTCGGCTTCCAGCGGGGCATGAACCTGGCGGTGGTCGGTGACAACCGGCCGCGCCTGTACTGGGCGATGGCGGCGGCCCAAAGCCTGGGCGGGGTGGCGGTTCCCCTCTATCAGGATGCACCGGCGGCCGACATGGCCTATGTGCTGGAAAATGCCGGCATCGACTTCGCGGTGGTCGAAGACCAGGAACAGGTCGACAAGCTGGTTGAGGCGCGCGCAACCGTGCCCGGCCTGTCGCACATCATCTATGACGACGGGCGCGGCCTGCGCAATTACACCACCGACGGCCTGCACGGCTTCGATGCGGTGCAGGCGCTGGGCCGCGCGCTGATGCAGAAAGACCCGGGGCTGTACCAGCGCGAGGTCGATGCGGGCAGCGCCGACGATGTAGCGGTGATCCTGTACACGTCAGGCACCACCGGCAAGCCCAAGGGCGTCTGCCATTCGTACAAGGCGATGATCGCGACCGGCCACACGCTGATCGCGTTCGATCAGGTGAGCGCCGATGATGAAGTGCTGTGCTATCTGCCGCTGGCCTGGGTCGGTGACTTCCTGTATTCGTATGCGATGTCATGCATCGCCGGTTTTTGCCTGAACTGTCCGGAATCGCCGGCCACCGTCGGCACCGACCTGCGCGAGATCGGCCCCACCTATTATTTCGGCCCGCCGCGCGTGTATGAAAACACGCTGACGCAGGTGATGATTCGCATCGAAGATGCGGGCGTGGTGAAGCGCACGATGTTCCACTATTTCATGAAGGTCGCGCGCCGCGCCGGACTGAAGCTGCTGGACAAGCAAGGTGGCGTGTCGCTCACGGACCGGCTGCTGTATGCGCTCGGCGAGATTTGCGTGTACGGCCCGTTGAAAAATGTGCTTGGACTGTCGCGCATCAAGGTTGCGTATACCGGCGGCGAGGCGATCGGCCCCGACCTGTTCGACTTCTATCGCTCGATCGGCATCAACCTGCAGCAGCTGTACGGCATGACCGAGACCTGCGTGACTGTCTGCATGCAGCGCTCGGGCGACGTGAAGCTCGATACCGTCGGCAAGCCGATGAAGAATGTCGAGGTGAAGATTGCTGAAAACGGCGAAGTGCTGGTGCGCTCGCCCGGCCTGATGGTGGGTTATTACAAGAAGCCCGAAGAAACGGCCGAGGCGATCGATGCGCAGGGCTACTTCCATACCGGCGATGCAGGCTTCTTTGATCCGGATGGTCATCTGAAGATCATCGACCGCGCGAAGGATGTGGGCAAAATGGCCGATGGCACGCTGTTCGCGCCCAAATACATCGAGAACAAGCTGAAGTTCTTCCCCTTCATCAAGGAAGCGGTGGCCTTCGGCGATGGTCGCGATGCCTGCAATGCATTCATCAATATCGATATGGAAGCCGTCGGCAACTGGGCCGAGCGCCGCAACCTGCCCTACAGTGGATATACGGATCTTGCGTCGCAAGCGGCCGTGTATGAACTGATCGCCGAGTGCGTCGAAAAAGTGAATGCCGATCTCGCGCATGATGCGCTGCTGGCCGGATCGCAGATCCATCGCTTCCTGATCCTGCACAAGGAGCTGGACCCGGATGATGACGAGCTGACCCGCACCCGCAAGGTGCGCCGCCGCTTCATCGCCGAAAAATATGCGGTGCTGATCGATGCGCTGTATGCCGGCAAGGCAAACCAGTTCATCGAGACCCAGGTGAAGTTCGAAGACGGTCGCCAGGGTTCGATCAGTGCCGACCTGCAGATCCGTGATGTGAAAACCTTCAGCGCGCAGCGCAAGGCCGCCTGATGAGCGTGCCCCACACCATGCAAGCAAACGACCTGAACGAGGCCGGCCCCGATGCGGCCGGCAGCCGCAAGATCGGCGACGTGATCCTCGACCTGCGCAACATCTCGCTGTCGTTCGGCGGCGTGAAGGCGCTGAC
>JACCDU010024690.1_pt1 | contig 27428 bp, 25 predicted proteins | sample 7446081 | NCBI WGS metagenome assembly JACCDU01 (sample SAMN15323447, study PRJNA562643) | freshwater metagenome | isolation source: river surface water | place: USA:Blue River Watershed | collected 2017-08-17
GAAAATAACTATAATTTGATGAATACTATAAAAAAATTAGGATTATTTTTAAGTGTTAGTGCTTTATCAGGTATTACACTTATATCTTCAATTTTAATTAAAGAAGCAATGAAAAAAAAATAAAAATATATCTTCTTTAATTTTTTTTGTAATTTATAATATAAATAAAATAAGTTATTTAAATGTCTAATTCATGTAAAGATGATAAAAATATATTAAATAGCGATTGCTTAATAGCTAATAATAACAAATTATTAGCTAATAAAAAATTACGGTGGATTATATATCAAAATGTAAATACTACACAATTTGACAATTTAGATGATTTTATTGAAAATGTAGTACCAGATGATATTTTACCTTATTCTGATATTATGTCATTCAATGATAAATTACCAGATAAATTTATAAATAAACCAGCTACAGTATTTATTATTGATGGTTTTTTAATGAGCAGTATGAATAAATCATTTAATTTGCAAATAAATGGAACTGGTTATATTTTAGTATTATTTGAAGATATAGATAATTTAATTGATTATTCAAATATTCAAACTAATCAAATAATATTAGCTGTAGATACAACATCATCAACACCAAAAGTTGGTGATGTTGTTAATGCTCAAACATATACAACTAAAAATATAAATTTAAAAGCAAACATTTTATATAGAATTAGTATTGTTCATTATCAAAATAACCCTATATATACTGGTTTAAATATTAGAATGAATGAATCTGGACAATTAAAAGATTTAGAAGAAAATATTTTATTTTCATATGCTAATGATACTTCTATAAATAATACATTAATTTATAAAAACAATAATAATGTATTAAATGGATATTTGAAATGGGATTATTTTTCACAAGATAAAGGTAATTATAAAATTGAAAATTATACAGATCCTAATATAAAACCACCAAATACATTAGCAATATTTAAAAATGATCCATTAAATATAGATGGTTTATTTTTAAATAAAAGAACATATGTTTCAAAAATTAATTTAGAAGCTACACAAGTTAGTAATATTGGGCATAAACCATATTTTAAATATATAATTGATGGATTTATAACACTTCCACAATTTTATGAAGGATATACATTAAATTTAAATGTTTTTGGTGGTTATGTTATGATTTTATTATTAAAAGTAAATTTTGATCCAATGAATAATATATTAGATGTAACAAATGAACAAAATATATTATTTTGTTCATCTAATACAGATGGGAATTATATAAAATCTAAACTATTACAACCTGGTATGTATAGAATACAAATTATTTTTACATCTGGTAATGTTAATAATGATGATATTGTTGGTTTTATGTTAGGATATAATAGTATATATAATGAAAATGTAAAAGAAATACCAAAACATTGGTTATCTACAGAATATTTAATAGATTATAAAAGTGAATATAATAATGCTATTTTATCAAATTGTGGCATAAACGATGCTGATTGGTATACAACTGATGGTTGTTTAGAAGCTATAAACAATGATTTTTTAAATGAATTAGATTTGAGAAATAATAATTCTAAAAAATTCAGAGATTTAATAGCAAGTGATTGTAAAGATATAACAGAAAAAAATGATTCATTATTATTTAATATTTGTAAAAAATATCAAAACCCAGAAATTCATTTAGATAAATGTTTTGATGCAAATTATGATATAATAAATGATGAAGCATGTTTAGTATTAACAGGGTCAAATAAAATATTATATCAAAAATATTTAGATAATTGTAGTATGGATGTAAAAAACTTTGATAAGCAAAATTGTAAAAAATTTGCAAATACAAATAATATAAACTTATATGATATGTATTGTGCAGCAAGTAATGTATTAAATGAAGATAAAAAAAAATATATAGAGTCAGATCATATGTATAATTTTTGTAGAGCTAATATGTCTGATAATTTTAAAGATCAATCAGATGTTGATTTATTTAATTATTGTAATAATGATACAAATTTATTTAAAGATGATATTTGTAAAAATTTAAAAGATTTGAATAAAATAAAATTAGAAAAATGTTTTAAACCTGGTAATATTGATTCTACATATTGTAAAGCATTTATAACAAATCCTGAAAATTTAGGTATGGTTAGTGAAAATATAATTGAATTTTGTACTGATCATTACGATAATCCAATATGTTCTAATTTTTATAATGATGAACAAAAAGATGAAAATATAAAAAATGATTATTATATGAAAATAGTAAATACATGCTCTGATTTGTCAAAAAATAATAATTTTATAACACCTAATACTTCATGTTATAATATTGCAAATAATACAAATATTGATAGTGTAACAAATAGAAGTCCAGCTAGTTATTTTACAAAAGAAATAATAAATTATTGTTCTAGAGGTAAAAATATATTAACAGCATTTTGTCAAAATAAATATAATAATATTAAAGATATAGTTAAACCAGCTATAAAATCAAATTTTACAAATAATGATCGTAATTATAACTATTACAATGATGATAAATCACAAAATAATATCATTTATATAAATGATATATATGATTATGACATTGGTAATGATGATGTATTTATATTTATATACATATTAATTGGTTTTTTGTTATTTATACTATTATTTATATACATTTATAAAAAATATTTAAAAATAGAGCAAAAATGTGATTATTTTTTAACAGATGAAATGTATAAATTTTTGTTTTAAATTTTTTATAATATAATAGTATATTAACTATAATTATTTATAATTTTTTTTTACAATTAGTATATTTAATATAATTCATATTTTATTTATAATTAATAAAAATGGATTTTACTAATTCTATTAATAGTGTATATAGTGATCGTATTAAAAATGATTTTGAAAATTTAAAAAATGAAATCATTGAAAATCCATCAATTTTAGATAATTTTTCTCCAGATGATATGTTAGAGTTTTATAACAAATCTAATGTTTTTAACCGTAAATGTTTAGATGGTGATTTACATAATAAAAAATTTACATTATTATCTTATATTAATGGTCGAGAAGATTTTTTTAAAAAAATTACAACAACTACAATGATTTCATATTTATTTAGACAATGTTTAGATTATTGTATTAATATTACTGATTTAAAAACTAAAATTAATGATGATGATTATTTAGAAGTTGTATATAATAAATATAGAGAAAATCCAGAACATGAGCGTAAAATTATTTCGGCTAAAGTAAAACATGAATATATTAAAAATACTTATGATATTGATTATGATTTAAATGATGATGAACAATTAAAAGAATATTTTGCTTTTGAATTTTCTGAAGAAGATTTAGAAAATATTGAATTATTAACTGATGATGAGTTAAAAGAATTGCAAAAAGTCGAATATGAAGTAAATAAAAATAAAAAAATGGAACATATTAAAAAATTAATGAAAGAGCAATCTAAAAATGAACAAGAAGTTATTTATAGATTTTTAAAAAATACATTTTCATTCAATCCTGATAGACATATTAAACAATCGTATAAATATGAAGAAATTGTAGATACATATGAACAATATAAAGAAAAGGTTTTAAATAAAGTTGAAAAAAATATTAAAGATGAATTAAAAATTTCAAGTTCTATTATTGAAAACATTGTACCAAGTGATAATTTATGGTATAAATTTAATAATTATTATGAAATGCACTATGATCTTTTTAAAACATTTACAAATTTATTATATAAAGTTGAATCTGATAGAGATTTATTAATTAATATCCACGGTCAATTTGACTCTAAAGAAGAAGTTGATAGATTTGTAAAATTAAATGAAGCTAATTTTATCACATCACCAGTTTTAATTGCTAATAATGAATGGAATATGTTTGCTAAATATTTACCAAATAGAGAAAATGGTGAAGTTATTGGACAAGAAAGTGAAATTGTAAATGGTTTATTACAAAAATATAAAGAAGATTCTAAAATTGCTGAAGAATTAACACGTTCTAATATTAAACGATCTAAATTAGAAAATATGTATAAACATGGTAAATCAAATGATAATATTAAAGAATATCTAGCAAATAATCCAAGAGAATCATATGTTGGAAATATGAACGAAAATCAAGTAACAGAAGAAGAATATGAAGAATTTGAAAATAAAATTCAAAAATTATCAAATATTACATCTGATGATGACTTTGCTATTCAATATAAAATTATTAAAGCAAATCCTGATACTGAAACAATGGATGAAACTAAGATTTATCAATAAAATCAATAATTTAAAATATTATTTAAAGTATATTTTTTTTGTTTATAAATATATATAATATAAAAAATATACGTTAATATATATTATAATGATTATTAATCATGATTATGTTATTTATGATGATATTATCGTCAATGTTATAAATAAAGATTATGTTATAGTAAAAACATATATTTTTACAAATAAAACATCAAATAAAAAGAGTAAAGGATTTGATAATAAAAATATATTAGGTGGTGAAAATAAAAAAAATGTTAATAATATAGATGATATTGATAATATAGATGTTGTAGATGATGATTTTTTATTTAATGAAAATGATATTAAAAATATGAATAATTTGAACGTTTTAAATATAGAATTTAAAGATAACGCACCAATTGTTATTTCTGCAGAAATAATAGATAACAAAAGTAAAGATATTTATATTGATGATATGATATTTTTTAATTATGAAACATTAATTTCTTTTAAAAAGAAAATAGGTTATATTTTAAAAGTTAATTATAAATTTATATCTATTTTAAATAACGATGTAATAAAAATTTTTATTAATAATTTAAAATATATCAATAAAAATTTAAAAGAATTATTAAATGATGTTCCAATAGATTATAATATGTACCAAAATAAATCTAATTTGAATATTGAAATTTATGATAGCAATATTTATTTAAAAGATATTGATTTAAAGGATATTAATATATTTGTTTTATCGGATTTAATAACTTTAAAAAAACAACTATTGAGTATTATTAATTCTGATATTGAATTATTTAATATTATTTATATTTCATTTATTTTTAAATATTTTCCAGAATTAACAAAAGATGAATTTTATAGATGGTTAAATGATAATGATGATTTAAATTATAATTACAACATAAATTATATGCGAGAAGAACGTAGATTATATAATACATTAATAAAACATGATGTTAAAGATGTTAATAATTATATAAATTCATCTTATAAAATTATTAATAATCTTATAAAAATTAAAATAAACGTATTAGAAGATAATTCTAAATCTTCTAATATATTAAATGCTAAAAATATTAATACTAGGTATGTATTTAATAATTTAGAAATTGCAAAATATGAAAATTTAACATGTATTGTTTTTAAAGATCAAACATATAATATTGTAAAATTTAATAAATTTATTAAGTTTGATGAAAAAATTTTAAAAAAAAATGAATTAAAAACAAGTTTAGAAGATCTAATATTATATTTTGAAGATTATATATTAATAATTAAAAAAAAGGGTATATTAGATATTTTTATAACATATAAATGTCAGGTTAAAGATGTTTTTAAATTTTGTCAAAATGTTATAAATAAAACATTATCTCTTTTAAATTTACCAGAAATAAATAAAACGAATTATAAAATATATGATCATAATTATAGTTATATTTTACAAGATAATATTAATGCAGATAATTTTAATCATATACTAACATTATTAATTCCATTATTTCATGGTGATATTATTGATGAAAATAATGATGATTTAATCATTAATCAAAAAAAAATAGAATTAAAAAAATTAATATGTAATGATAAACCAGATATATTACTTTTTGATGGTATTATTGATTTTTATAATAAATTTAGAACTATAATTTTTGAATTTAGAGATCAAAAATTATATATTAATTTTACAAATATAAATGAAAAAGAGTATAATATTATTAATTCATTCTTTTATAAATTTTTATATCATATACATAAAAATATATTTAAACAAGAATTAGTAGATTATAAAAAAGTAAATTTACGAAATATGGATCCAATAACATTTGATAATACATATTCTAGATCTTGTCAAAAAAAATATCAACCGGTTGCAATTAAAAAAGAAGATATAAGTAAATATAAAGAATCAACATATGTTAGAATTAAAAATAGATTCACTGATAATTATAATTATTATCACTGCCCAAATAAACAATTTCCATATATTAAATTTTTAAAAGGTGTAAAAAATAATTTTTGCTTACCATGTTGTAAACAAAAAGATAATACACAATTTGAACAATATAAAAAAATTCACGAAAATTGTATTAATACTAATGAATTTTTAAATGAAGATGAAATAAATACTGGTTATATTATAAATTATACAAATAATATTATGGATGATAAAATTATGAAATTACCAGTGTCATTAAATTTCTTAAATTTATCAGAAGATTTATATTATGTAAAATCTACTAAAAAATTATTTAATTCATATAATGTTAGTATTATACATATTTTATGTGATATTTTAAATATTGAATTTGATATGTTTATTTTAGATATTATTAAAAAATTAAAAAAAAATACATATATTTTTTATACATTATTAAAAGGTGATATTTTAAAATATTTTTCAACAATAGATGAATTTATAACTGCAATATCTGACTTATTTATTTATAATGATTCAATTAATACATTTATTGATTGGAACCAAATATTTATTGAATTTGGTATTTTTTATAATATTAAATTTATTATTATTAATTACACACCATCATCTTTAAATATGGATTATAATAATATGGATGATAATGCATATAAAGCATTTGTAATAAATGATGATAAATATTATAATTTAATTTTTGATATTAACACTAATACAAAAATTTTTAAAAATAATGATATAATTACAAAATCATTTTCAAAAATAATTGAAACATTTAATATTGAATATAATACATTTTATAATTTAAATTATATAGATTATAGTAGTTTAAAAGAATACTCATTATTTAAAAAATATGAAATAACATATTGTATTAATCAAAAAGTAAATTGTTATGGTATAATATTAAATAATATTTATATTCCAATAAATGATCAATATAATTTGTCACTATTAGATATGCATAAAACTAAAGAATCATCTAAACTAACTAATATTTCAAATTTAAAACTTGAATCATTTGAAAATATTATAAATTTTATAAGTGATTATAATAAATTTATTTATAAATCATCAAATTATTTAAATGATATAATAAAAACTTATTTAAATAATATTAAAAATATTAATAAAAATAATTTAATATTTTTACCTGATTTCAATTTTTTAGGTAATTATATAAGAATTAAATCTTTTTTAATATTTAATAATAATATTGTTGGCATAAACGTTAATGATCAAGTTATGTATTGTAGAGAAACGAGTGTTGATAAAATTAAAAAATTTATATGTAATGAATATGAAAAATTAAATAAAAATTTATCTAATTTTGAAATACTAGTAACAAGAAATATTTCAATATTAAAAGAATTAACAAATTGTTTTTATAATAATTATAACGTAGATTGTTTAAGTAATAACTACTTACATAAAATACTATATCATCCATTAGAAATTTCAATACTATTAGAAAAAGAAAATAAAAATTATAAATTAGATGATTATTTAAATAATCTATATGAAAAAAATTTATATAAATTATTTGTAAATCAAATAGTTAACTATTATAATAAACAAATATCTTCAACAAATGTATTAAAAAAAATAAAAAAATATAAATTAGATAAATTTAATCTATTACCATCAGATATTAAAACAAAAATAGATTTAATAAAATTTTTAGAAAAAGATGTAATATTAAAAAAAATACAAAAAAAATCTGAATTATTTATAATTAAACAAAAGGTAGATTTTAAATATAATGATACATTATTTATACAATCTTGTAATAATAACGGTATATTTTGTGAAAAAAATAAACTAGTTATGACAAGAGATGATTATGATAAATTATGTATATTATTTGTAAATGATATAAAAAACCCATATCGCCAAAACTACATTACAAATTTTGATTATTATGATAATTTAAATTCTATATATAATTACCATTTATTTGTAAATGAAATGATAATTTTAAATTAATTTTAACTTTATTTTAAAATAAAGTTAAAATTAATATTATCTATTTTTTTATTTAAATATTTAATTATATATAAAATGTATAATTTAGAAGGTGGTGATTATCCTTTTGGAAAAAAAGTATCAAACCCAAAACCGTATTGGTTTAAAGTTATTATAGTATTATTATTTACAGTGTTTGTTATAACTACAATCACTACAACAATTTTAATTAGAACACTAGAATATAAAAATAAAAAAGGCATGCCAACATGTGTTGCGGTAAATTGGGTTTGCTTTGTAATATCTTTTGGATTATTAAATCGCTATGTTATGTAATTATTATAATATGTAATTATTGTAATAGTTTAAACTATTTAAACTATTTAAACTATTTAAATTCTTTTAAATAATTATAATATTTTTCATAAGATAATGTTTCTATCATTGAATCAAAAATATTATCAGGTTTAGATAATATATACGATATGGATGTATAAATTTGTTTATTATCATTTAAATAATCCTTTTTTATATCTAATATTGTTTTTTTTATTTTAAATTTTAAAAATATAATCAATTCATTATCGTTTATATCAAATTCTGTTACAAAAAATTTATACAATTCATTTTTTATTTTCTTTTTAGTATCTTCAAATTTATCATTAAAGTTTATAGATATTTTAATTTCTTCAATTAAATTATGGAATTTTTTTTCTTTCGATTCTATTATTTTCTGATTGATAAAAGTATAAAATTCTTGTATATTTAAATCTGAACTTATATTATGTTTTATATTTTTATATAATAGATCATTATAACATAATATACGTTTTGACATTATATTTACATCACCTTTTAATTTATTTATTAATTCTTCAAATTTATTAAAATTTAATATAATCAATGATGAATCAGATAATATATTAAAAAATTCATTATTATATGTTTCTAATATTAGTATTTTTTTAATATTATTGATATTGTTATTTAAATTATATAATTTATATGAATTTTCTAAAAATATTGAATCGTTTTTTATTTTTATTATATTTGTTTCATTTAATAATTCAACATTTGGATAACTAATATTTAATTGTTTTTTAATAGAATTATAATTTTTATATTCAACATTTTTTAAACTATTAAAAAATATTAATATTGTAATATTACAATTTAATGTATTAGATAAATATAACATCAATTGTTTTATTTCGTTATCTATTTTTTCTATTAAACTTCCACCCTGTTTATGTTTATTATTTGCGTTTATTGAATTAGAAATAATATTTTGATTAACTAACTCTGGAATATTTAGTATTTTTGTATCTAAATATTTTGGTTGTAAATTAAAATCTTGTAAAATTAAATTTTTATTATCAATATTTATAATTTCATTATATTCACAATTAAAAAGCTTATTTTTTGTATTTTCTAAAAAATCATATACAATATAATCATATTTATTTAATGTTTCAGAATTTAAAATATAATTCATAAAATAAACTACTTCATCTATTATTAAATTTGTATCACTATTTTCTAAAAATGAAGCATCAAAAATATTTATTATTTCATATATATTTTCTTTTGTAATTTTATCATTTATTATTTCATTATTTAATGAAAAAGATAATACATCATATAAATATTCTTTATGTTCATTTAATATAGCAAATTCATTACTATGTAGTTTATAAATATTATCATTTTTATAAATTTTTATCAACTCTAAAATATTTTTTATTTTTAATTTTAAATAGTTCAATTTTTTAGAATTATCAAAATATGAATAAATCGAATCATATTCATTAAATTTTTTAATATTTTTAGTTTTATTTATAATAAATTCAATTTCTTCATTTAAAAAATTGAATTTATTATAACTATTTTTATATTCTTCTAATAGATTCATTATATATTTTATAAAATAGTATTTATTTTAAAATAAATACTATTTATTTATATAACATTTTAATAATGAATAACTACGAACCAGTTGTTATCGTTCCAAATAAAATAAATAGATTAAATTTAACAACATCACCAAAATCACCATCTTTAGATGTTATAAATGAAGATAATATAAATAATATAGCTAATGTAAATAATCATAATACACAACATATACCTATTACATCATCACAACAAGTACATGATATAAATACAAATCATGTAGCTGATGATGAACAGTATAAACAAAACACATCAAATAATTTAAATAATCAAATACCAATAAATATACCATTTTATAAACAAAAATGGTTTATTATTTTTAATATCATATTTTGTATTTTAATATTATGTGTACTTTGTTATTTTGTTTATATGAAATATAATCCAATAGATAACATTGGTGATGTACCAAAACACATAAATAATAATATAGATAAATCATTACCAATATTACCAGATTTAATACCATCATGTAACATAAATTCAAATAAATCTAAATCTGAATCAAGTGTTGAAATATCTAATTCATTATTTAAAAATAATAAAGAAGCAAATATTGAAATAATTGAAGATAATTCTTTATTAAATAGTAATTCAATAAAACATGTAACATTTGCAGATGATGTTTGTGATAAAAATGATATTAATTTACAAACATCACCATCTTTACAATTTTCTTCAATAACAAATCAACCATCTATGGATTTACCACCATTATCACAAAAAACAAAATTATTTAATATTCAAGAAGAAGATGATAATGAATATATAAAAGATGATGTTAAAATAGAAATTATATCCGATAATGTAAATGACGTGAATAATGTAATTGATATGAATGATATGAATGATATGAATAATGTAATTGATATGAATAATATGAATGATATGAATGATATGGATAATGTAAATGATATGAATAACATAATAGAAAATGTGAAAACATTAAATAACGATACAACATTAATTGATGATATAATTTCTTCATCAAGTGATGAAGAATATTATAAAGAATCTAATATTTTAAATGATAATATAATTTCTGATAATGAAGAAGAAACAAAAGATGATATTACACAACTTCAACCTTTAAAAAAAAATAAAATTAAATCTAAAAAAATTTTTAGATAATTTTATCATTTAACATATTTCTAATATTTAAACCATTAACTGTTGCGGTTTTTAAATTAGTATCATATGAATCATAATGTCTTTTTGTTTTCATATTAAATAATTCCTCATCTGGTTCAATTTTATAATTTTCAATTGTATTTACACGCTCATAGCTTAATTTATTTTCATAAATATTTTTATTTTCAATTAATTCAGGTATAACTATATCAGGTATAACTATATCAGGTATTATATTTTTTTTATTTGAATCTTCTATATTATTAGTTTTTTTTTGTAAGTTTATATTATTTTGATCATTATTTGAAGAAATATCTTTAGATATATTATCTTGTATATTTACATTGTTAAAATTACTATCATTATTATTAATTATTTCATTTTTTGTAGTATTTATAACATCTGTAGTATCTTTGGTATTTATAACATCTGTAGTATCTGTATTATTTACTGCATTTATATTATCAGACGTAAAATTTGATTTATTTGCAAATGGGCATAATATATTATTAAATTCTTTATTGTTACGTTCTAATAATTTTAAAATAACATATATTGTACAAATACAAACTGCAATTATTAAAATAATTCTTTCTGATAACAATAATGATGCTATTATAAAAAATGTAGAAAATCTCATAATATTTAATATCATGTCTTTTTTAAAATGTTATATATTATAATATAGATTAATTTTGATTTTTTAATATATATTATTTATATGTAAAAATAATTATATTATATACATTAATTCATGTTTTATAATATAATTGCTTGTATTGATAATAATAATGGTTTATCAAAAGATAATATAATACCTTGGAAAAATAAAAATGACATGTTATTTTTTAAAAATAAAACAACAAAAATTAAAAATGAATCTAAACATAATGTTGTAGTAATGGGATATCAAACATATATTTATTGTGGATATTTAAAAAATAGAATTAATATAGTATTAACTAAAGACCATATGGATTATAATTATAATCCAAATTGTGTTATATTAAATTCTATTAATAATATTTTATTATATTGTGAAAAAAATAAAAAAAACATTGAAAATGTTTATATTATTGGTGGTTCATTATATTCACAATTTTTAAAATTAGATATCGTTGATTACATTTATTTAAATGTAATCAACGATAATTATGGATGTGATAAATTTTTTGATATGAATTTAATTAAAAAAAAATTTAAACATATAGACATAACTTATTTAAATAATGAAATAACATTTTATACTTATAAATTTTATAATAAAAGTGAAAATAAATATATTAGTTTAATTAACAAAATATTAATTAAAGGTATATTTAGAAATGATAGAACAAATGATGGCACATTATCATTATTTGGGAAAAGAATTAAATATGATGTAAGAAATAATAAAATTCCTTTATTTACAACAAAATATACTTGGTTTAAAGGTGTTGTTGAAGAATTATTATTTTTTATTAAAGGTGAAACTAATACTAAACTTTTAGAAAATAAAAAGGTTAATATATGGAAAGGTAATACTTCTCGTGAATTTTTAGATAATAGAGGTTTGCAACATTATGATGAAGGTGATATGGGAGCTGCATATGGTTTTCTATTAAGACATTGGGGTGCTGAATATATAAATTGTAATACAAATTATGAAAATCAGGGATATGATCAATTAAAATATATTATAAATGAAATTAAAAATAACCCAACATCAAGACGTATATTGTATTCATATTGGAATCCATCATATGAAAAACAACAAGCAATACCATCATGTTTTACAAGTGATACACTAGTTTTAACAAATAAAGGTTATAAAAAAATACAAGATATTAAACCTGGTGATCATGTAATTTCACATAGTTTAAAATCTAGAAAGGTATTAAATAAACAAGAAAAACTTTTTAAAAATAATATGGTATATTTATATCATGAATTATCAAATATACCAATTATGACTACTAAAGAACATCCTTTTTTAATTAATAATATGATGTATGTAAAGGCTAATGATATTACAACTGATGATAGTTTAACTATTAAATTAGTCGATACAAAATATACAATTATATCCGATATGTTTTATATTTATGGATATTTTTATAAAAATTATAATAATTCCAATTGTATTGTATATATTTATAATGAAACATCATTAAATAACATAAATAAAATATTGACAAATAATGGATATAAAAAATTAAAATCCAATTATTTATATGAATATATTGTAACAGATATAAATTTAGTATATAAAATTAATTATATGATAAATGAATCTAATTTTTATAAAATTTTAATAAATTTTAATATTACAAATATCAAATATTTTATGAATGGATATTATGATGCGTCATTAACATGTTTTTACTTTTTTAATGATAAATTTATATCTGTTATGGATTTAATAAATAAAAGTGATGAATATAATTTATTTGAATATTCATATCAAAGAGCATTATTTTTACAATACATTACATTGTATACATCTGAAACATTATATATAAAAAAAATAATATATAATAATAGTGATGTTTATCAATTAGTAAAAATAAAAAATAATCTTAGATCTATAATGGATGGTAATACTGTATTACCAAATATTGTAAATAAAAAATATATAAAAAGAAAAACAATTGTATATAATTTAGAAGTTGATTTTGATAATACATATATTGTTGAAAATATGATAGTTCATAATTGTGCAATCATAACACAATTTTATTGTGATACTATAAATAATGAATTAAATTGTCAATTTTATAATAGAAGTTGTGATGTCGCATTAGGTCTTCCATTTAATGTTGCAAGTGCAGCTGTTTTGTTAAATATTTTATGTTATTATACAGGTTATAAACCCGGTGAAATTATACATGTTATTGGTGATGCGCATATTTATAAATCACATATAGAAAGTATAAAAGAACATTTTAAAAGAGATGCATATACATATCCAATATTAATGATAAACAATACAAACATAAAAAAAATAGAAGATTTAACATATGAAGATTTTACTTTAATTAAATACAATTACCATGATAAAATTACAATGAAAATGATTGCTTAAAATCAGTGTGCTTGTTGTATTGATTATATCTATTGTATTTATTATATCTATTGTATTCATTGTATTCATTATATTTATTATATCTATTATATCTATTTTTCTCATTGTATTTATCATTTAATATTATATAATTTTTTTTATTTTTTTCATTTAATCGTATACAGTTTTTAATATTACTATTATTATTTATATATGGATATTTAATATCAGAAAATGGTTTTATTGTTATAATTGGTGATATTTCTTTATTTATATACATATCATCTGATTTTATACATTTTTCACAATTGTCAATATTATTATTTAAATTATTATTGTCAATATTATAAACATTTGGATTTATTTCTTTATTTTTTTTATTTTCACCATATTCTAAATCTTTATCAAATAACATACTACCAACAACTTTTTCAATCATATTATCAATAATTATAATATTATCGTTATCGTCTTTATTATCGCTACTATTATTATCATCATTGATATTATTATCGTTGTTATTTTTTAAATTTTTAATATAAATATCTTGATATTCATGTTCAACTTCACGTGGTAAACAAAAATAATTCCATATTTTTAAAATGATATTCATTTTGTAGATTTTTTTAATAATTTTATATAATAATTTTTTAAAAATGTATTTTTATATATTTTATTTAAATTTGTTGAATTGCTTGGATCAGTTGAATCGGTTGAATATCTCAAATTATTATCAATTAAATATGTATTTAAATCTGTATTATTTTTAAATTTATTATTGTATTTAAATAATAAATTTAACATTTATATAATTTTATATAAATAAATGTTAAATTAATTTTGATATTATAAATTTATAATAATATTAAGTGCTGTATATAAAAAAATAACAATTATGAATAATTTACAAAAAATATGTAATTATAAAAATTGTACTAAAACATCAAGATTATTTTATAATGATAATATTTATTGTGGACCACATTTTAAAAATATTTATAATATAAGTAATAATGTTAAAATATCAACTATTAAAGATATATCAAATTATAAATTATATGATTTAGAATTTCATAAAACTAAAAATTTTATGAAATTTGTATTTATTAATACAATAATTCAAAATAATACTGGTAATAATAATTTACATGTTATAAAAAAAATAGGAAATGGCGAGTTTGGATCGGTTTATTTAATTGAAGATTTAAAAACTAAAAAAAAATATGCATTAAAAATAGTATTTTATGATGATAAAAATATTAAAAAGAGTGAAAAAATGATTAAAATATTATCTAATGAAATACTATGTTATAAGAGATTGTGGAAATTAAATTGTACAAATGTTTCAAATAAAACATTTGATGATAATTCTTACCACAATAAAGAAAAATCATATTCATATATAATATTAGAATATATGGATAAAACATTATCTAATTTAATTTTAGAAAATAAATTACAATTAAATGATATTAAAAAAATAATTACAGATATTATAAATGTAATACAATTATTGCATAAATATAATATTATTTATAATGATTTTAAACCAGATAATGTTATGATAGATTTTGAAAATAATACAAAACTTATAGATTTTGGATTATGTTCCAATTATTTAATAAAACTTAAAAATAATGATAATGAATCTTATAAATATAAACATGTAGAAAAACTACAAGTTGGTTTAAATGGAAATGAAAGATTTTCAAGTATAGACAATCAACGAGGTTTTAAAACATCTAGAATTTCAGATATTGAATCAATAGGTTATCTATTTATTTATATATACGATCCATCATTTTCAATATTTCATAATAATAAAAATAGAGAAGAATTTATATTAAGGAAAAGTAATTTATTGAAAAATGAAAATTTTAAAAAATTACCATTATGTATTCAAAATTATTTTATTGAAATACATAAATATAAATATGAAACAAAACCAAATTATAATAAATTAATAAAAATAATAAATAAAAATTAAAATTAAAAATACATAAATACATAAATACATAATATTATTATTAACAATATTTTTTTTGTCTATTTTAAAATAAATTTTATATATTTATAATAAAATGGGTTCTACTGGTGAATTATTATTAAATATTAATAATGAAGATTTTGGTGTATTGACACAATATACCTTTTTACAATCATCATTAGCAAAAACAGCTCAAGATAGAACAAATTATTATATGGTTGAGATTGATAAAGCTAAAAAATTAATAGAAGATAATAAAAAATTATTATTACTTAATATTTCAGTTGCTGAAAAATATCAGATAACAGATTATATTAATACATTACAATCACAAATAGACGCTTATGAATCAAATTTAGATAAATTAACAAAATTAACTATAAATGATGTTTTAAAAACACATTCAATTTTTTTAAATTATACTTATAAACCATTTGTATCATGTGGTGTCGAATATATGAGTTCTCAATTTTCAAATAATATTCAATTTGGAAATTCATTAAAAATATCATTACCAATATATGGCGATTTTATAACACAACCTGTTATAAGCATTACATTAACTGGTTTAGAAGCTACTGATATAGTTAATAAAGTTAAATATTGTGAATTTATTGGTCATAAAATTTTAAAAAAAGTTGAATTTATTAATGAAGGTATTGTAAAAGATTATTTAACTAGTGAAGATTATAATATATATTTTAATTGTGAAGTTTCAAATAATCAAAAAAAAGTATGGAAAGATTGTGTTGGTCAAGAAAATCCATTTAAAACATATTTAAATCCGGATCCTTTAAATAATGAATTTAGAGAAAGTAAATATGTTTATTTTGGACCACAAACACCAAAACAAAAACATGATACAATAACAATGTATATACCATTATTATTTTGGTTTTATGATGATACAAAAGCATTACCAAATAATGTTTTATCGAAAGATATGAGTTTGTTCAACATTGAATTAGATAAATTTAGTAATATATGTGCATGTTTAGATTATAATGGAACCGGTGGTGAATTTACAATTCCAACAATTTCAAATATTACTTTATATACCAAACATTTATTTGTTACAGATGAAATATTAGATTTATTTATCAATAAAGAAGTGAATACATTAATTAGATTACATCAATCAGCATATACAATATTAGATAAACCTACTGGTTCAATAAGTTTAAATTTATTTACGTTACCAATTAAAGCTTTATTTATTACAGCTAGACCAGTCGTAAATGAAGATGGTGAAGATAGATTAAATACTTGGGTTAAAAATAAATTTTTAACACCTCAAACATTAACATTTCCAGTTATTTATGATGATAATGGAATTTTACAATTTGGTGCAAATAATGTTAAATTTTACACTGAAGAAGATGTTTTATCATCATTAACATTATCTACAAAAGGTATTAATATGTTTCATGATAATAATATTAAATTCTTTTCAAATTGTACATCTTTATTATCAAACGTAAATAATAGTGATAATTTTGTAATTGATTTTTCTAATAGTTTAGAAACTAATACAGGATTTTTAAACCCTAAAAATTTACCGGGATTAAATTTAAACTATACAAGTAAATTAATAGATGTTGACAATCAAGTTAAATTATATGTTCATGCATATTGTATTAATTTAGCATCTTTTAAAAATGGAAGAATTGAATATATGATGTAGTATAAATATAATAGTATAAATAATATATTTATTTTTGAATATTTTTTTTAATATAAAAATGACACAAATTGGTCAAAAATACGAATATTATAATAAAATTGTTTATATTTCTGATACTTCATTTAAACAAAATGTAAATATATCAAAAAATATAAACAAAGAGATTAAAATATTAATTAATGAAATAATTAAAAAAATTAACAAAAATACATGTAATATAACATGTATTGGTGGTGAAGCATATATTTTATCAATGTTAAATAATAATGTATCATTTATTTATAATTATACTAATTCTAAATCTATACATTATGATGCCTCGTTTAATAATGTATTTTATCAAAAAATTATTGTAAATGAATTAGTTAATTATAATATATATAATCATTATATATCTGCAGATATTTTAATGATTAATTTGGCAAGATTAAATCAAAATATTTTAAAAAATGTAAATAATTTTGTGAATGGATATGAATATATTATTATAATAAATTGCCATCATGATGATTTTTGGAAAAAAATAAAAATATTAAATAAATATAAATTAATAAAAAGATTTAAATTTTTAACAGATTTATATTTTGTATCTATAAATTTATTAATTAAAAAAAATGAACCAATTAATATTAAAAGCATATTAAATAATAAACACGATAAGTGCAGTAAACATGTTGAACATGGTAAGCATGATAAACATGATAAGCGCGTTAAATTTAATGAAAATTTACAAATATTAAATTTCACCAATGAATATTATAATATTAAAAACAATCAAAAATTATTTAAAAGAATTCTTATAAATAAAAATAGATATGTTGATGATAAATTTATATCATTAGGTTGTACATGCGCAGTTGCATATCAATTACAAAAATATGGATTGAGAAAAGAGAGTTTACCATTTGATTGGTCAAAAACATCAATTAATAAAATAATAAAAGTTTTAAATAATAATTTTAAAAATTATACAAATTTATATTTTAAAAAAATGTCTGATAATCATAAAATGATAAATAATAGTAATAAATCATCATGTTTATTATACAATGATTATAATATAACATTTGCACATGAAGTTATAGAATATAATGGTAATTTAATAAATAAATTTAAAAATACTCTTTCTAATAGAGTCGAACGTTTTATAAATTTAAACAAAGTAAATTGTAATTTAAAATTTGTATTATTTAATATTAGTAAAAAAATACCAAATTTAGATGATTTAATAATATCATTATTAAATTATTTTACAAATTTTCAAATTATATATATTGGATGTAAACCATATATTAATAATAAATATATATTTTATATAAAAGACATATTTATTATTGACATCTCACAATATTATGATGATGATTGGACGTTTAATACTTTAAATTGGGAAAAAATATTTAATTATTAAAAATTTAATAATCATTATATAATTTATATTTTTAACTTACATATTTTAATTGTTATAAATGTTATTTTTTTTATAATAATTTTTAATATATGTTTATTTATTATTATACTTGAATTGAATTATAATGAATAAATTTCAATTATTTTATTACAATTTTATTACAAATTCAGAAAATTTAAAATATAAAATTGTAAATTTTAAAATAAAAGAATTTAAATATAAAAAAGTAAACTATTTAGTATTAGATGATTTAGTTTTATTTGTTTTTTTATTAAAAGAAATAAAAAATGATCACAATAATAATAATGAAATGATTAATATTCATAAACATATTTTATATTTTTTAAAAAATTATCCATTAAAATATATTGATAATATTGAAACTAATACACATAAAGTATTAAATTTTGAAACAATAATACATGACAAAATAACATATAAAATTATCAAAAATGATAAACATTTTGGAATATGTATAAATATTGAAAATAATTTAAACTATTATTTATGTTTATTATCATATAATTGTAATTTTGCAAATATTAATTTTACAAAATTAGTAGATTATAAAAACTTTCATGAAATAATGAAAAATATACCAATAAAAAATATAAATAAATCAACATCTTGGTTATATAAATTTTTTAATAAAAAAAATCAATTAAAGCAAAATTCTAGAGAATATAGACGTAGTAGAAATAACACATTAAGTTCTACAAATATAAACTTAAGTTATGCCAATATTAATTTAAATGATAGTTATATAGATAGTTTTAATAAATTTATTTATAATATAGATGATGTAAACAATATAGATGATGTAAACAATATAGATAATATAGATGATGCGATTGAAGATGAAAATAATTATTTAATCGAATATTATTTTAATGGTAAAAAAAATTCCTTTTCAATAATAAATACTGATAAATCTTTTTCATTTTAAATTTTTATCATTATCATCATAACCGTCAAAAAATAAATGATAATTATATATTATATTATCTATATTAATGATATTTAAATAGTAATTTATTATAAATTTAACTTTATTTAAACGTATATTATACTGATTAATATAACGAATTTTATAAATTTTTGTTAATTTATCTTTACAAAAAATAGATTTTTTTTTAACACCATCAATATTAATATATTTATCCGGATTTAATCTTATAACTATTAAAGATTTATTATTTAAATCTTTAAAGATTTCTTCTATTCTATTTTTTTCTTTTATTTTATTATATATTGAATGCTGTCTTTCATCAATTTCTATCATTATGTTTAAATTTGTTAAATTTATTAACAAATCTGGTCTATATGTTGAAGAACCACCTGATATTTTTTTATTAATTAGAATGTTTTGTTCGTTTATATTTAAATTATTTAAAAAATTAACTAAATCATTTATGATAATTTTTTCTTTATATCTAATATTTTCTTTTTTTGGCTTTGGTTTATTTTTATTATATTTATAAAACGGTTTGTAAGAAGACATATTATATTTAAAAACCGATTTTAATAAAAATATATGTTAATAATATAAAAATAATAATTTGATTATTATAAATACTTTTATTATTATTTGTAATATTGATAATTTCTAATTCGTTATTTTCATTATTTTTTAAATTTTTCAATAATAATTCAATGATTTTTTCAATATTATCATTTTGGAGTTTAAAATTTTGATATATTATATTATTTTTTAATTCATTTTGTTCATTTTTTTTTAATATTTTATTTTGATTATCGTTAATAATATCAATTTTTTTTATAAAACAATCAAAATTATTATTAAAACATAATTGTAAATATTCTAAATTTTTATCAATATTATTAATACTGTTGGCATTTATAACAGAATCAATACCAACAGCATTAAATGATAATGATTTCTTTTTACTATTGAACATATTAATTATGATTATAATTATTTATAAAAAAAAATTAAATATATATTACATTATAATTCCGCAATTATACGTCTTCTTCTAATAGAACTATTAGAAGAATTAGATGAATTAGATGAATTAGATGAATTAAAACTATTAGTAGTATTAGAACTATTGTTTAAATTTTTATTAAAATGATCATTATTAATATTAATATTATACATTTCATTAATAAATTTATTAGACTTAGTTACTATATTTTCATTTTTTTTTAAATTTTTTTTAATTTCATTAATAGAATCATTATCATCTTTTTTAAAAAATGAAAAGAATTTATTTTTTAATTTGTTGAATATTTTTTTTAATTTATTATATTTAGAATGTTTATTTATAGATTTTGAATTTTCTAAAATTAATATTTTATATTGTAATAACTCAATTTCTTCATGTAATGATATAATATATCTACGATGTTTTATTGTTTTTTTTAATTCAATAAGTAAAGCATTATTACTATTTATATTATAGTAATAGTTATATGTCATTATTAAAAACCTTATATTATATCTTTTTTATTTAAATAAATTAAAATTATAATATAAAAAAAATAAATTTGATTATATTATAAATTATTAATAATCAACATATTATATTAGTGATGGAATTTGAAAATCTATTTTTAGAAATAACAATTTCAAATATTTGCAAAAATAAATATATTAATAAATTAAAACAATATAATATAAATAAAGATATTATCGACGAAACTTATGATTTAACAGATAATATCAATGTTATGCATTTAATAATCTATAATAATATTTGCGATGATAAAAATATTAATGATAAAAATATAATTTTTTCAAAAATTATATTACCAAATTGTAGTTATATATCTGAACCATCTATAATTGAATTTATAAAAAATGATACACCATTTATATTTTATGATTCAAAAGATGGTAATGTTGATATTATGACATTTAATAAAAATTATTTAATTTTTAAACATTCTATATCCGGGTATGATATAGATACTTTTCAACATATAATTTTTAAATTATCTAATAATCAATTGACACAATTTAAAAAAGAATTTAATAAACTATTATTATTAAATAATTACAATAATATTAATATTGAAGATAATATTGAAGATAATATTACAAGTATATTAAAATGTTAATGATAATAATATATGATGTTATTTTTTTGAAAATACATTATATATAAATTGATTTTGAACATTACCTGGTGGTGAAAAATTCATTGTAATTATAGTTGTTTTACCATTGCTTGCATAACCAATTCCATATTTTTTAGTTGATTTCCAAACAAGTGCTGTAAAATGCCCAGCATCCGGTTGAAATATATTTTTTTTATAATCATATAATGTATTTTCATTATACCATGAATCAATTGCTTTTTTAATTATATCTGTTGGTGTTAAATTTGTTATACTACTTTGATATAAATAAAATAAATTTTCACCATATAATTTTGAATCACTATGTTCAAATTTTCCATTTAGCAACAAATAATCAGCCCAATTCTGTGCATAAGATTCTATTTCTATATCATAAATTATATTTGGGGATTGATGACAATACCTATACATATTTATATAGTTTGTAATTAATGATATATTAAAAATTAACGCGTTTAAAAAAGATACCATATAATTAACCTATTAATTATATTTTTATAAATATTACTATTATATTATTTATTTAATAATAGTAATTTAAAATAAAAAAAAATAATATTTAAAATTAAAATTACAAGTTATTAATATATAAAATTAAACATAATATTCTTTAATAATTTTTTGTTTTTTATTTTTAGATTTATCAATGAAAATTTTATGAGCTTTTAGAGATTCTGATATTTTCCTTTTTGTTTCATTAGTGTGTTTACGACCAAGAGTATAGAAGCTAGCAGAACATGATTGGCTACAAAACTGATTATTAGATTTTTTAATTTCTTTAATTTGTCGTAAAAATACATTATTACATTTTTTACATATTAATTCTTTAGGTTTATTTCTATTTAATGGAATATTAGCAATTTGTAATGCAACATTCCAAGAAATAAAATATTTTAAAACATATTTTCTATTAAAAGGAAACCAAGTTAAATCCGTAGACACTGGTGCCTTTTTAAATAATTTATAATATTCTTTCAAATACCAAATAATTTGTTCTGCAGAAATATCGTTTTTAGTCATATTATATTTATTTTATTTAATATAAAAAAAAATCAAATTTAATTATAGTATAAAAATTACAATTTTACATATATTGTCTATATTTAATTAAAATCAAAAATAAAACATGGGTATTTATTTTTGATTTTAATTAAATATATAAAAATTGAGATGATTAATCAAACGAAAGCTGTATTTTTGATGATGTTTTTTATCATAATCATTACAACATTTGTTTGTATTATTTGTCTCTATGTCAATACTAGAACTGCACTTTCTATAATTACTATAATGTTGATAATTTTTTCTATTATCATTATTAATCTGTTTGTAAATTATGGATTTTTTGAAGATACCCGTTTTAGGAATAGTAGTATTTCTACTATTTGTAGTAATGATGATATTGAAAATTTTAATAATATTCAAGTCAATTCATATGGTACATCTTCAAATGTTAGAAATGTATCTGAACATTATGTTTCATTTTCTAATATTAGTCCTTCTACATTCACATCACGTACACCACAAACACCAATCAATATTAATACAAATATATACATTACACCAAATTTTTCAGCATTATATGGATTTTACATCAATACTGAAACTATAATGATTAATTTTCGTGATTCACATGAAAGTTTTAGTAGTGATGATTGCATCAATACTTCTGAAATTTACAATAATTCAAACATAATAGTTTAATTATTGTAATAAAGTTTAATTGTTTTAAAAATTTATGTTGTATATTAACTTGTGTTTGATTGATATGTTAAAATTTATAAAAATAAATTTGATTTTTTTTTTAATAAAATAAAAGATATCATGAGTATTGAAGAATATTCAAATATCAACATTTTAAATAATATTGAAATTTTATTAAATGATAATGATATATACATGTCTAAAAATCTTTTTAATAATATATCATTTGATTTAAAAAATAGAATATTAAATAACCCAAAACAACATAATCATATTAGTTTTTTAATATGTGATAAAACAAAGAATATTTTAAGTTATTCATTAAATGTATATTTTAAAACAGAAACATTTCCATTTAGTTTACACTGTGAAATAAATACAATTAATAAATATTATAAAAAATATATAAATAATAATAAAAGAAAGAGTTTATATATATTTCAAATTACTAGGAGTGGTCAAATTGGAATGTCTAAACCTTGTACAATGTGTGCTAATTTTATATATAACAATTATGATAATTTAAATTTATCAGCTGTATTCTATTCAATAAATAATACAACATTGATCAAAATAAATAAAACTGATTTAAATAAAGATGATTTTAGCTTATCATCCGGTGCTAAAAAATATAAAACAAATAATTGAGATATGTGATATAATATATAATATATTATATCACATATCTCAATTATATTATATTTAATTAATCTTCCAATGTTATATTTAATTTTATATTTGGGTATGTATAAAACAAAATTAATATTTCTTTTATGTAATTTTTTAAATGTTCTTTATTGTCATTATAATCTTTGAATAGTTCATATAAAATTGGTATTTTTACAATATAATTTGTTATATGTATATATTTTTTTTTGTTATTAAATAATGTTGTATATTTTTTTAAATTAGGATAATTTAAATTAAATTCTTTTGAACGATCATCTATTTTTGGTGGTATTATTGTGTTTGATGTATCATATAATGATGTTAATGATGTTGATATATTTGATACATTTGATACATTTGATATAGTTGATACATTTGATTCTATATCAGAATTTAAACTTTTAGATCTTTTAATGTTATCATTGTATAATATATTATTTTTTATATTTAATGATGTTGATTTTGTTATTTTTTTAATATCTTCATTGTTTTTATTATATTTAATATCTTCATCATATTCGTTATATTTATTTATTTCATCGTTATTTTCATTTATGTCATCAATATCATTTATAAATGATTCTTTATATTTTTTATAATTTAAATTATAATTATATGAAATTTTTTTTACTTTTTTTTCTATTTCATCTTCAATTTTTGAAATTTGTTGAATAAAATAAAATTTAACATACATTATTAATATGACGCGGTTTTATTATATTATAAAAAATATAATAAATAAATATACTATTAAATATTCATTTTTGATATTTTATTTATATAAAAATAATAAAATATATATTGTTTTAAAACACGTGATTAAAATATGAATTTAGACTATGATATAATTAAAAAAATATATTCATATACTAATAATTTTTCTATAGCATTTATGTGTAAAGAAACATTAAATATGGTTGAAAATAAAGAATTTTATAATACTTTTAAAACTATAAATTTATTTAAAAATTTAAAATTTGTAATTTTTTATAATTGTAATTTTAAACATGATGATTTTGTAAAATTACAAAATATAAAAAAAATAAAATTTACAAATTGTATTATTGATATTGATGATATTATTGATATTGATTATTTAAATTTAAATAATATTACAAATATATCATTTTTTAATATGTATATTAATTATAATTTAATGATTTTTATTTCTAAAATGAAATCATTGAAATCATTAAATTTAAAATATTCATCATTTGATGAAGATGATTTATTAATATTAAATAATAATAGTAAAAGTAACATAACACATTTAGACATTTCAAATACAAATGTTACAAATGAAATATTTGATATTATACAAAATTTTAAATGTTTAAAATGTTTAAATGTTTCTAATTGTGCAAATATTATATTTGATTATAATATTGACACAATATTAGAACACGATTCTATTGAGATAATATTTTTGTTTAATTCACATAAATTAATAAAAAATATTATTAAATTTTTATTAGATTTAATAAAAGTGAATGATAATTATAAATTATCTTCATTTAATAAAAATAATATAAAAAATACATTACTATTAAATAATAGTAATAATAAAATAATAAAATTTTTATTTTAATTAATATTAAAATAAAAATTTTATTATTTTATAAATATAATAATTATGGCTGATATATCAACTTCTACACCAACATCAACATCAGCTCCTGAAAATACACCATCTAAACATGATAATGATGGTGAACATAATAAACATCATAAAGAAAAAGATATATATGAAAATTTTACAGAAAATTTATGGATTGTTATTGTTGTAATAATAGTATTAGTAATATTATGTTTTATTTTATATAGATATATGAAAAAAAAATCTCAACAATTTTCACCTGGTAAAGTGTATGCGGCCGACTTAGAAAATAATTAAATTATAAAAAAATATATTTTTTTTATTTATAAATTTACAATGTTTACATATATTCTCTAGTAAAAACAAGATAATCTTTACTTTTATTATTACAATCTCTAGAATGACTACCAGTTGTTGTTGTTAAACATGATCCTGTATGATTTGACATAAAACCTCTATATACTTTTAAGAATGTTTGATTTGGATTAACAGTACATGTTTGCCAATCCCAAGCAGAACCAGTTTCTAAATTACTACCGCTTATATCATATGCAGTTAAACAGAGATTATTTGCATTTTTAACTTGTCCGGTTGCAGGATTGTACCAAAACTGTTGATAAGGATTATTACCACCACAGTCCCACTGACCAAAACCGGCATTTTGACCATGGTCAGCACATTTACCTGATGATGTATTTGTTACTGCACTATAAACTTTAATATTGTATGGACCCATAAAACCATCTTTATCCATTAATGTTGGTTTAAGTTCAGTACCAGCGACAACAAATTTACCATTCACTATCATATCGGTTTTAGCAGTTAATTTACCAGATACATCTAAATAACCTTTAACAGTTTCATTTGTTGCAACCAATTCTGGAATAGTTGCAGATCCTTTAATGTTTAAATCATTATTTACTGTTAAACTATTAACAGCTGTATTTCCAGCTGTTAATGCACCAGTTACATTAACTGCACCTTTAAAGGATGCATCTTTATTTGCAGTTAAAGC